>Ga0247837_1004401_pt1 | contig 22630 bp, 5 predicted proteins | sample LaCtaG_2_FD_187115 | JGI IMG/M metagenome (GOLD analysis project Ga0247837, IMG submission 187115) | Freshwater microbial communities from meromictic Lake La Cruz, Castile-La Mancha, Spain - LaCruzMarch2015_14.5m | ecosystem: Environmental > Aquatic > Freshwater > Lake | place: Spain: Castile-La...
ACCGACAAGAGATGCTGTGTGCAACTTTGAGATAGAGCTATGGAACTTCACAGGCGGTATTACCCGTTTCAACGCTAGTCAGTTTGGGGCCACGGTAATGCCTTATCGAGACAGGTTCGGAGCTGCGCTACTGCCCAGTATGACTTCGCTTAACACTATAGCGATGCTGAAATATCTGCGCAGTAACAATATCAACGTGCCCTTCGTAGGGGCCATCACCAACGATGACTTCTTGTCGTCACCCAGCGATGTTCCGGGCTTCGTCAGAGTGATTATACCGAATATCTACATGCAAATAGTGCTTGTGCAGACGCTCAAGAAGCTGGGCTGGACGAGCTGCTCTCTACTCGTGATGGATAGTCTCATGGGTCTGAGTATTCAGCGAAATCTCCAGCGTCTGCTAGCGCAATCCGGCATCTCCGTAGTCAATGACCCCGAGTATCAGGTTATCTCTGCTTCAGTGACTACGCTGGAAGAGGCGCGCGCTAACTTCACAGCGGGTTTCCGCCACATTATCAAAACAAGATGTCGCATAGTCATTGTGGTCACCGCCATGATGTCTAGTTTCGTCCCGATCGTGTTTTATGAATTGGGAATGCGAAGAGGCGACTTGGTGCTGTTCGGAACCACAGTGTTTGTCACTCCTCGTCTCTTCGAAGGGTGGAATGAAACTAAAACAGCGCAGGGAATGGAAGTCATGCACGGGTCGCTGCAACTGCTTCCAGAAGTCCTCATAGGTCCTGTGGGAAGTACTTTTCTGTCCAGTTATGCAAAGCGTTTCAGCTTCAAGCCTTCCTTCTCTTTCGCTTGCGCCTACTACGATGCGGCCTATACCATAGGCCACGCACTGCAGTGGCTGCTAGTGACTGGCAAAGACTTCCTCAACGCTACAGACATGTCGAAGTCTCTGCACGGAGTGCGCTTCACTGGCTGCTCTGGACTCGTTTACTTCACAACCTACTCTAATGACCGGCAGGGCATGACTGTTTCCCTCAACACCCTGACCACTAACGGCACCATCCCCATCGAGCGAAGTATCGGTTGGTTCGACCCTACAGGCGTAGTGCTACTCAAGATGGATCCCACCTTCTTGTGGGGTGACGGCACTACACGCATACCCAGCACCTTTCGAGAACTCATTCTCCGCTGTCCCTTCGAAAAGCGCTACAGTCAAGACTTCTCGGAAGGCCAAGACGCCTTCTTGGGAGTGTGTCTAGCTGTATTTGCGTTAGCAACGGCGCTGGGAGTGGCTATGTACTGGGGGTTTAGAGTTCCACTTTTTATCTTGCGGGACAAACACGAGCTAGAAGTGGAGGACGCACTTATCATGATCGGACTGTTAGTGGAGTTTTGCCAATGTCTGAGACTTATTGGGAATTTCGCCTTTGTGAGTGTGGGTCTACAGCGGATTTTGGACGTTTGCATTGGCAACATAGGTGGGCTGCGCGACCTGACCGATGGAGGGTTCACACACTTGTGGCTGGTGGCAGAGGGACTAGCGGGAGGATGGGTGCTGGCAGTGGTCTTGCTGCATGGCTTGCCGCACTGGGTTCTGGGCGAAGGTATACTTCGAGTACTGTTGGAGGTGGGGGCTATTGGCTTTGCTCAGTGGGCTTTCGTCCCAGAGCTGTTTATTCTTCTGGGTAGTTTCGAGTGCACGAAGGGCACAGCAGAAGTGGACAGCTCTCCAGTGTTCGCCTCGAGCTTTCTAAAGGTTGACTGCCATTTGCCCTGCTGGGAGGGGCTGCACATATGCATTGCGGTGCTCTCCGCTCTCACACTGCTGGCCTTGCTAGTAGGCTTGGGGTTATACCGATTGCGGTGGCAAGCTACTCGTCCTTTGCTGCATATCCACGCTAGTGTGTTTTTCCTCCAAATCAAAGCCTGTTACCAGGTCCTACAAGTTGTGCTTTTGCGAGTGTCACAAAACGCAGTCCTACAGTCATTGTTGATGCTTGGAACTCGGGTCCTGTACATTGCCCTGTTGCTGGTGAAGCGATCCTACGGGTACAGCAGAATGCGGCTGTGGCACTTTGCGAGCGAAGTGGCACTGGTGTGGGCAAGTGAGCTGATTTTTTGGCATGAAAGAGGTGGCAGTGATCTAATTGTGGGTGTGTTGATAGGAGTGGGGTGGCTGTGCATTGCGGCTATTGCCTTCGGGTATCAACTGTGGAGGGCTCCGAGTCTCCTGTATCGGCCCAAGGGAATCAACACTGTTCCTCTGTACAAGTTCGCATTCCAGCCTGTTACCACTGAAATCGCGCATGCCCTTCAAATGGAGTTCGATCAAACCAACAAGCATTGCACGATTAAGACAGCCTTGTATACAGCGAATATGCCAACTTTCACTGAAGGAACGCAACTCAGAAGGCCAGTTGAGAGCGAGAATAGTCAGATGCAGCAGGGTAGTTAATACTCTGGCTTACATGCGTAGTATCTTGACTGAAAAATCAACGCTGAGACTGAGCGATACGCTCTGCAGCACTGGGATGTCCACGTTCTCTGCGGCAAGCCTGAGTAGCATCATGCTGCACTCTACAGCTCCTGTGAAAGCATGCGGGAAGCCTTGAATGACAGCACTATGTGATTTGATTTTTGAGGACCCCGCCTACCTTTTAACACTAGAAAGGCTTAGCCCGCTTCACTTCCCCATACAGATACTCCAACTTGATGTGCGAGAGGCAGAAGACGGAAGTGACGCTGTTTTGTACTTCTCGTGGGAGTTTCTCTCGTTGAACGAAGCCTCACAGCGCTATGCAAAGTAGGAAGCGGAGTTACGCCAAGGTCAAATGCAAGCATGAACTGCTTCAAATGTTCCGTAGAGCTCATCCCAGATCAATAATGGACAAGCACGTTTCTCCCTCTCACCACATCTCTAGACCCTGGCCATTCCGTGCTATCAGCAAATTGCCATTCCTCACAGACCAGGCTGATAGATGTCGCTTACTCAAAGAGTGCTCAGTCAATTCAGAAGGTGCATACTTTCTAGGACTTAGAAATCTACGTTGAGACAGAGCGATACGCCCTGCAGCACCCAATGGCTGGGGTGCTCTTCTGAGTGCAGATCCGCCTCAAATACGAGGCCTACTCCCGCGGCGTTTCTGCGAGCTTGAGTGACGTACACCGGAGTCTTCAGAGTTCCTCGGAGTTTGAGTTTGTTGGACTCCACAGGCACAATCTGCATGATGGGCATTTCCGACACCAGTTCCTTGGGGTCTTGCCGTGCCAGGCAGGTACGCTCTGTGTCCCACTTGGCCCCCTCGATATAGAGGCCTGTGATGTAGCAGCCGTGCTCCAGCCTGTGCGTCACTTCCTCCACTCTCCGCATAGAGGTGACCACGGAGTATAGTGTGGACTTGTCCAGCGCCCAGCCCTTCGCTCTGCAAGTGGTCTGCACTAGCGCCGTCAGGTAGCTCTCGGGAATGTGCAGGCCACTCAGCCACATCACCAGCGGCTCGCCCTGGTCCCGCCACTTCACATACTGCGTGTTTCTCCGCATGAAGAAGTCCACCCAAGAACCCAATGCTTTCTGCGTCTGAGCAGTGAGCGCGCGCCAAGACTCCGGCAGGAAGCCGTTGAACATGGAGTTAGCCAGGTCGTCCAACTCACTGCTCATACCGATTTCACCCTTCAAGGCTCGCTCCAGGTTCATGAGCGACCCCTTCATCTCACGGATCAAGTTGTTGTACCGCTCCAACTCCTGCATCAGCACCACTTGCGTGGGTCTGGGCAGGTCGCCGAAGTTCTTGCGGATTTGCAGTTCGTCGAAGGGTTCGGGTAGTTTCGTGCTCAGGTCGCTGATACGGTCCAGCAGGTACTGTTCCCTGTTGACTCCTCTGGAAGAGCCGCCCTCGTTACTACGCATGCGGATAAGTCCCACCCAGATGTCCTTCGCTGAGCTTGTGAAGAAGCCGATTTCTGCATTAGTGTGCAGTCCGAACACTTCAGGAGAGTTGAGCAGCGGCAGCTCCATGATAGAACTGAGATAGGTTTCGAGGGTGGGTGTGCTTGGCACTGTGTAGTCGAAGCCGTTCGACCTTGCGAAGAAGAAGGGCTGGTTCGTGTCAAATAGGAAGTCGCCCATGTACTCATTCAGGTAGGTAATCAGCACTCTACGGTCGAAGTCGTCAGTGACGCGGCCTCCATACATGGCCTCTCCAATCAAGTACTTCAGCGAGCCCCACGGGATGTTTTCCTCGCTGTTCTGAACTGCCTTCGTCAAGTACATGGAAAGCAGTCGCAAACTCACCCGAAAGTCAGACTCGTTGAAGTCATAGGTCACATTCCACCCAATTTTGCCGTACTTGCGCCGGTCCACAATGACCGCGTGGAAGAAGGAAAGCACGTAGATCAGTGGCTTGAAAGCGTAGTGCGAGCACTGGCTTAGACTTTCTTCAGTCAGTTTGCTGAAGATAGCGCGCATGTTCTGCTTGAGTCCATCAGGCGGCTCAGTGACGATCTTCATGCTCTGCTGTAGAATGCTAAGCGGGAAGAGCGGCGTGGGCTCCGTAGTTAGCCACAGGCGGAAATCTGCATGCGGCTTCACCATTCGCTCCAGCTCCTTCTCCAGCTTCTTGAGCCAGGAAGTCAGCAAATGGCAGTTTTGCAGCATTACCCAGTGACCTCGCTGAGACCCAGTTTGCAGGTACTCCTTCGCCTGTCCGCCCATGCCCTGGCCGAGAGCCAAGAACTTGAACTTGTTGCCTGTGAATCCGTACTTGTCCGCTAGTTTCTGCACGTCACTCTGTGGGTCTGCACCAGGAGACAGGATGAACACCACTGGCATTTTGGGAGTCGTCTGTCGCAAGATTTCGTCGAAGTTGGGCGGCGGAGGCATGACATAGTGCTCGTTCTTGTGCTTCTCTATGATGAACTTCTTGATGCCGTTATAGATGCGGTCAGTGCGGAAGACTTTGATGATGCAGAGTTGCTCGAGAAGTGTGAGTTCGCTGTAGGCCCCAGGCATTGGGGCGAGTTCAGGCGTTTCCAGGTCGTACCAGGCCTTCCAGCCGCTCTCGTTGCTAAGGATATCAGTGCGCAGATTGCTGAATTTCTGGTTGAGAGTGATGAGTCGGTCCAGGTCCTTCCACCCGCTTTCAGGGAACCAGCCCCAAGGCTTGCGCATATTTACTGCTTCCAGAGAGGTGTTTCCCTTGATGAAGAAGTCATACTCCACAGGGTCGATTTCTCCGTCTTGCTCCATAATCATGACTGTCATGTGGAAGGAAAACATCAGTTTGTGTTTCTCAAAGATGCCCAAGCAGGTGTAGTTGTATGCATACAAAGTCAGCTTTTCTATGATGTTCTTCACGCGAGTCACGATCATGTTGTCGGAACGCGCATCCTTGAGAGCTCGCTTGAAGACTTCCAAGTAGTTGAACAGCGAGTATTCGTACATGGAGGAAATGGCGGAAAGGCCGGAGATGGCAAAGAAGACCACAGACCCTCGCATAGCAGCCGGCTGGTATTGGCTGCGAGCCCTGTCGATTTCCGCCTTGGTGATTTTGGCAGTGTCAATGGCTTCTTGGATTTCCTTGGACTTCTCCTTAGTGTTTTCCAGCGTGCGGATGAGGTCTTCGTTGTCCAGGATACTGGTCTTCGCAGTGGAGAGTTCGAACAGCAGAGAGTCCTCGAGTTCCTTGCGCTTGGTCTGGTTCTCGCTCATCTCCACCACGAGTTTCTTGCGCAGAGTTTCCAACTCCGCCTTATCGTGGTTGACGACCTCATTGAGCAGCTGCTCTGCCAGACCTTGCAGCGTCACAGTGTAGTTGATAATCATGGTTTTGCTCATGATTTCCGGAGTGTACTGCGGGTTCGAAAGTTTGGTGGTGAGGAACAGCTGGAAGCCGTCGTCCCACTCAATAGTGCTGCCTCCGAAGTCCAGCAGCTTCTGACCTGCCTGCACCACGTAGTTCTTTTCCAGAATAGGGTCAAGGATGGGGTCGATTTCCTCCTCAATGTTCTCAATGAGGTAGGAGTAGCCGTAGCGCACAGCGCCTTCGATGTTCTTCGCCAGCGCCTTGTCCTTGATCGAGCTCCTCTGCAGGTTCTTTTCCTTGTTCTTGATCCACTTCACAGCCTGCTCCTGAGGGTCAATGCACAGTGGCCAGCGGTTGGAATTGATAGTCAGAATACCGTTCTGGATGGACAACTCGTCCTGTGGAAGGCCTTCACTGGCCCACTTCGAACACTCGACATCATCAGTGAGCAGTTTGTCCAGTCGGAAGTCCTCCTTCAGTGGCAGACCTCTGGTCTTCACATCATTGCACCAGTCCGTGTACACCATTCTGTCTCGGAACTCGAAGTTGAAGGGGCCGATGTAGCACAGGAAGCCAGAGGACACCAAGCAGTCGCCGTACAGTTTGTCCTTGTCAATCTTCATCCGTTGGGAGTCGTTGGTCCAGCGTTCCCTCTCCTGCCCCAAGCCAGATATGAGTTTGGAAGCGGCGTTTAGTCTGCGCTCCATGATATCCGCCTGAGTCTGCAACTCGCCCAGTTTCTGCTCTGCTGCTGTGCGCTTCTCTGTGAGGTCTCTGATTTCGTCATTGATGCGAGCTACTTGGTCATTGATATAGGCCAGTTCTTCCTTCGCTGCCTCCTGCTTCCGAGTCATAGTCTCCAACTCTCTGCGCAGTGGCTCCACCTTTTCATTCACTTCGTAGAACTTCTTCATTGCAGCGGCCCAGGTGAACAGGTTTCCAGCGGCTCCAGAGACCTCCGTGACTCGCTCTTGGGTGAACTCCGGCTTTTTGAAGTACTCGTTGATGCCTCGGTACATCTTGCGAGTGATAGTCTCGGGGTCATAGTTGCGAATACTACTGAGCAGGTCCATTTTGGCCAGCATTTGCTGGCATGCAGGCCAGCCGTCAGGTCCATCAACCTTCACAGGGCGCAGAATCAGCACACACATACAGAGGTACTGCACCATAGTAGGGGGACTGCCGTATGTTTTCAGGATTGCGAGTTTGCTGGGGTCAATTACGTCAAGAGCAGCTTTTGCGGCCGCCAGTGCAGGCGTAGCTTCGTCCAAAGCCACTTTGGCTTCTTCTTTGTCGTGAGTGATTTTGCGTTCGTTTACTTCGAGCTCCGCCTTCTTTTCCTCTGCGTTTTTGCTCTGGATAGTGGCTGTTTCCTGCCTCATCTTTATGTTTTCAATCAGTTCCTCGACTTCCTGCTTCTTTGTGTCCACTTCGATTTTGCGCACAGCAAGTTCCTTGGACAGCTCCTCCACCTGAATAGCGGCTTCTTCCAACTTGACCAGTCCACTGTCCAAGCGCTCCACACTGAGTTCCACAGCCTTGCGCTTGCTCTTAAGCAGTCCTTTGTAAGTGCTGATGTAGTCCAGGAAGTTCTTCGGAGTCGAGTAGTTCTTCCTGCGCAGCTTCTGCTCGAACTCCAGGGAGTAGTCGAAGATGGACAAGTGCACTTTGACCATGTGCCCTACGATGTGTTCCTTCCACTCTGCAAGACTTTCACTGCCGAGGAAGTGATTGGCCACAGACACCAGTGCTTCCTCAGGCCAAGTGAAGAACCAGTCGATGGAATTGTTGTTGACGAGTCCAGGGAAGTTACGGCAGCGAATGCGCAGAGTATCCGCTGCCGGAGACATAGCGAGGACAATGTGCAGGTTGTCTCTGGCTTTGTTGATGAAGTACGTCCACTTGTTGTCCTTGGACACCATCAGTCCCTGCCGCTTCATTTCGTCCTCCACAGTTTGAGTAAGCGGCTCTTTGTCGCTTTCTTGGTACAGTGCAGGCACCATGCCAATAGTCAGGATATTGTTGATCAGCTCCAGGAAGCCTTCCTCCTTGATGTGTGCATCTGTGATGAGGAACACAATAGTCTTCTGCGCTAGCAAGGTATACAGCGCCTTAATGTCGTCCCTGAAGTTCTGTTCCGTGTACTTCTTGGTAAGTTTAATCATGTACAGTTCGTGGCCTGCGACGAAGCAGGCGAGTTTGGTGAGACTTTGCTTGCCAGAGCCGCCAATTCCCACTAACAAAGCGTTGCCTCTGGCCATGCGCATTATTCGGTGTATGCGTGTAAGGTGGTCTAGCGCATAGTTGAATAGAACCAAGTTCATCGGCTTCATTTCTTCGTTGTAGTCCTTGAGGAACTTGGAAAAGCGGGAACTGACCTGCTCGAAGGACTCCAAGTCCTCATACAGCCTGGGGTCTTCCTTTTCCTTGTCAGACGGGTCTGTGAGCAGGAAGTCTCCATACAGCAAAGGTTCCTGCAGAGCATATTCCGCATGGTCCGGGAAGGTCTTGCGCAGTAGCCCCGCTATCAATTCGTCCACTGCCTTGGTCCTGTCCGCCGCATTAATCAGTCGATCCGCAAACACACGAACCGCTTCATTTCTCCACAGCTTCAGCACCTGCGGCACCGAGCTGAACTTCTCGAAGGTGGACTGGTACATGCCTTCATAAGTGCGGGACAGGTCTCGCAGGTTGAAGATGTAGTGGAACTTCACAGGAGTGCGAGGCAACTGCTCTAGGATGTCTCGGTACAGCTTTAAGGTCATCAGAGTCACGTTTTCGGATATCGCTGCGATTTCGTCGGAAAAGCCGATCAGAAACTTCCTGAGGATGGAGTTGTAGATGTGCTGCAGGTTTTCCTCCGAAGGGAAAGTTACATTGAAACAGCAAAACAGGGACATAAAGCGGGAGTCCACTTCGTTGCGTCCTCCGCCCGGAGGCTGCAGGGCGCCCACATACACAGTGTCCTTCACTATCTTGTCTTCCAAGGTCTGTCGGTTGTAAAAGAAGCCCTTTTCTATCAAGAACTTGAACAGGGCCAAAGGCTGCTGAGTGCCGTATTTGTCCATGCGGGGCATGTGCAAGTCGTCAATGAAGCAAATCAGTTTCATACCTGCAGGGGGGCCGTATTGCTTGCCTTGGCGTTTTTCGATTTTGTCCTCGAGTGTCCTCATCGCATCTGCTGCTGTGGTTCTGCTGGAGAAATTGATATTTAGCTGCTGGAACTTGGCGCTGTCCAGTGAAGTCAAATAGGCTGAAACTGTGACAGTCTTCGCTGTGCCGCTTTCGCCCACGAATATGCACTGCTGGCCGCTGCCTATGAGCTCGGAAAGAAGCCAGCTATAGCGCTCTGTATCCACTGTTGGTACCAAAATCTTCGAAAACTTCTTGTCGGTTGGCAGTTCGAAGCCCTTCGCGTCGACTTTCTGCTTCCAGGGGTAGAACTGCTTGGTCGCCCGGTCATAGAAGAAGTCATATATATTGGGCGGAAGTGTCCTTTCTGCCATGCGCTTGATGAACTCTTGGTACTTGTCTCGGTCCGAGTCCACGAGAGTGCCGCCCAGGGACCAAATCAGACAGAAGACGAAAAGATTTTCCAGTAAGTCTGCTTCGCTGGGGGGGTTTTCCTTGGGAAGCAGCAGGTCTATCATGGTGCAGAGCTGCTTCACCATGTTCAGGCCAGTTCGGGGAGTCGCGTTTTTGAGCGTGACGCCCACTTCATCCCCGTCCACTCCTTCCAGGATAAATTTGACGCTTTTGTCCACAAATCGGTCGTATAGCACCATCAAAGCTTCAGTGAGGCCTTCCACATTCTCTCCCTTGATCTTCGCCCACCACTCGTAGTACGGCTTCCACCCTAAGTCTTTGTCATCCACCCACACCATACCGCACCGTGACACTGTCGCAGGCGAGGCATGCTTGATGTTGTACACTTCAAACAGCATAGCACAAAACTTCTCCAGCCTGATGCGTTCGCCATTCGGCAGAGTCAGCAGCTTGTTGTCGTCCATCACACTGTTCATGTTCTCCACCCAAATAGGGTCTACGTCTCCGTCGTAGAGGATCCAGCGCCGCTCCTTCTTTCCTTCGGGGACTGGAGTGTTGTTCATGATGCGGAACAGCTTGCTGAGCAGACCGTCGGTCCAGTCTCTGGTGGACGGGTCCAACACACCGTAGAGTTCGTTTACAGTCATCATTTTGGGGTTGAGGACATATATGGACACTTTGCTGTCCTCAGCTGCACCCAGAGCATTCTTCAGAGAGTCTATGATGACGCTCTTTCCACCGCCTGTGGGTCCCACCACCATAGTAGTGTGGCGAGTGAGCATGGTTTCATGCAGTTGAATGACCTTGTCCACCTGCTTGGAGAACTTCTCGTCGTCACTGCAGCGGAACTTGCGGTTCTCCAAGTACTTGATGACCTGCTGCTTCAGCTGTTCATTGGCTGCTCGGTCCACCTTCAAGCCAGGGAACAAGTCCGATATCAGTCCCTCGAACAGCGGCACATCTTCATAGATGAACTTGGGCTTGTTCATATCTCGCAAAGCTCTCATCAGCACCACGTCCTCGCCTAGGTCCATAGCGCCGCGCTTGAGGGAGCCAGCCATCACCAGCACTGACTTGAGCGCTCGCAGTCCGAAGTCGTAGTGTTTCTGCTTGGAAAGCTGCTCCTGGGCGCGCTTGTACAGCACTGTCATTTTCTTCGCGAGTTGCCGGTACATGTTGAAGCCTTCGGACATGAGCATGACTTCGCAGATCAAGTCGTTATCGGGGACGATCATAGTCACAGGACGGAAGAGCGCCTTGAGGTTGTCTGGAAGCTCGGCTCGCCCTTCGTACCCAGGGTTCATTGTCACGAAAATGCCCACTGTGGTCTTCAGGGCGATTTCCTTCCCCAGCATGTCCAGTTTGTCCTTCCCTGCGTTCAGTGCATTTTGGATGATTTTGATTTGAGCAGACACCACTGAGAGCACTTCCAGCGAAATTCGGTTGAACTCATCGAAGCAACTCCAGAACCCAGTTTGCACCAGTCCACTGAAAATCGTCCCCATCGACTGGAAGTCCAGTCCGTCTCCGCAGTTTGTCACCACGCAGCGAATGGCCAAACTCTTCGCCAAGTCCTTGACTGTTTCAGTCTTTCCAGTACCAGCGGGGCCTGCTGGCGCGCCTCCTAGGTGGAAGGTTAGGGCGGTAGTCAGGGTCATAATGCACCTGTCTGTGAGAGGAGTGATGACCAGACGTCCGTTCAGGCCTTGGTACTCGTAGCCGTATCTGAAGAAGCCGGTGCACTGGCGGATTTCGATATCGTCCAAGTCTCTGGACCAGTAGAAGCGCAGTTGACTTTCCCACTCGAATTCTCTGGCATCCAGAATAGAGTCTCTGATAAACCGGTCGACAATGTCGCGGGCGTGCACATCTGTGATAATAAGGGTATTGACGAGCTTGCGGGCCAGCGGCTCCAAAGGCTGCTGCACCATGTTGACTAAGTCCAGCAAGTCCTTGGTTTCCTTCGTAGACTCCTGCTTCATTGCGTGCTTGTTGCCCTCCCTCACCTTCCGAAACACATCCTCTATGTTCCAAGTCCACCAAATCTGAGTGCCTGCAATGGCCACCATGCCCAACTGGGCGCGACACCACTCCAGCCGTTCCTGCTTCGCATAGTAAAACACCGCTTCCTTCATTATTTGGTGCAAAGTGCGGACCATCTCTTCATCTACCTTGTTCATCCAGTTCTCCACTGCGCCTTCTGGCTTCACTGCAGAGTGGAACTCGTATTTCTCACCCTCGTCCGATACCATGCCCACCACTTGTCTGCCTCGAAACACCAAAGTTTTGCAGTTGTCGTACAACTTCAGCATGTGGGGTTGGATGGCTTCCGGGTCCGAAGAGCCCAGAATGCTCAGTAATTCGTCATCTGATATGAAGAAAAAGCGAGGGAAAAAGCGCTTTTTGGTGTCCAGGTAATTGCTGAGGGCTTTTTGACTAGTGTCCAAGTCCTTGGATATCTCCTCCAGTTCCTTTATGCGGTCCTCTGCCTTGGACACGTCCTGGTAGCAGCACACCTGCACATTGGGGTTTTTGGCAGTGTTCTCCATCAGTTTCTGGAAGCGCTTGTCTATTCTGTCGAACTTCTTAGCGTCTTCAGGCAGTTGCAGTCTAATGTCGTCACTGCCGATGTATATGCTTTCCAAGTACTGCCATTTCTTCTGCACCACGAACCACAGGTCAATACACTCCGTGATGATGTTCAGTTCCTTCTCCCACTCCATCACTCTGCTCATGAATGGCTGTGCGAAGCGGGAGTTCGACATTTGACCCAAAGTAGCCAAGTGGTCCTCAAGCGTGGCTTTTATTTCGTCTGCGGACTTGAGGACGTGGCCTTTGTCCTCGTTCATCCGCTTGTACCGCGCTACATCAAAGGCTGTGACTTTCCAGTGGTGTTCGATCATAGCCAAGTCGCCCTCGATCGTGGCTTCGCTGCTGGCTTCGTTGTGGATTTCCTCGACTTTCTCGGAAAACTTGTGCAGTTGCAACTTGGAAATGTCCTTGAACTGCATCGACTTGATATCCACTTTCCCTGCAGCGCCCACTTCTTTCAGTAGCTTGTCCCAATGCCGTTGTCTAATGAACTCCTTCTTCATCAGTGCTAAAGCAGGCACACTGGCAGCGAAGCCGTCTATGACCTCTTTGAGTTTTTCGTAAGTGCTGTTTTGCTGGTATTCGCTGCCCATTTTGTCCAGCTTCTTCACCAGTTCTTTGCTGACCATTTCGATTTGAGCGATATCCACTTGGGACCAAGGTTGGGAGTCCCACTCGCTGACCTTGTTCCTATGGTCCAGGAAGAGGTCGTAAATAACGTCTAGCTTGCGATTGGAGTCTTCAATTTCCACTAATTCAGGGAAAGGAGTGATGGGCAGGCCGAAGAGCTGCTCGGCCTTGACCAGCTTTTCTCTGGTGTTGTTCAAATCAGCGACTTGCAGCTTGTAATGCGCCAGCAGCTCCGACCCGTCCACCAAGGAAGTGTCAGGCGCCCCAGGCCCCTCGTTGATATACTTCTGGTACACCTCTCTGATAGCTCGCTGGAAGCCCTTCACTTCTTCCTTGGTGCTCACTGCGAAGTTTATTTTGATTTGCAGGATGGAGTAGTTCTTTTGGTTGGCTTCTCGGCGCAGGTCTCTCCAGCGGTCCATGAGAGTGTTGGCGTCGAGGGCGTGTGCTTCGGGGACTTGGTAGCCGTACATCCGCAGTGTGCGGAACTGCTCCTGCACCTCCCAGATCTTGAACTCCATCATCATGTGCTCGTTGTTGATGGAGGAAATCGTGCTCAGCAGGTCCTGCAGCTGTTCAGGCGTGCTAGGGTTTTCATTGAGGTCCTTGCGGTACTTGTCCACACCCTCCACCACGTCCTTCAAAGCCTGCAGCCCCAAGTCATGCAGTATCTTGGAGAACTTGTTGAGCCACTCTTGAGCCTTCACAATGAGTGCCAGGTGCACTTCCTTGTTGTCCATCAACATGAAGATGGCTCGTTTGTCTGCCTTTTGGTCGCGTAGGTTGCGGATGAGGGTGTAGTACATGTACATTGCGCTTTCGATGTTAGCGAAACTCATGCGATGTCCGAACTTTTCCAGCCTCATTTTAGCGTTTTCGTCCCAAAGACGGTAACTATCGTCGTTTTTGAACTTCTTACAATTCTTATCCAGTCTTCTCGACAGTCTGTCAAACTCAGCCAATATCGTAGTGCTCAGGTTCTTTATCGCTGCAATCTTCACCATATCGTCGTGGAACGTATACTTATACACCACTTCGTCATCGCTGCCTGATATCGGCGCCACCTTCTCGCAGTGCTTGTCCCGCCACCTGGGAAAGGACCTGGCCGTCTCCTGGATGCTCGTGGTGATGCTTTTGAGCATGGAAATGATGTCGGAGTGACTGGGGTGGTAGGCCACTTCAGGCGGGTTATACACAGCTCTCACCTTGAACAGAGGGGGACGCTTGTCCTTCTTTATGAAGAGTGTCTTGACAGTCAGTAGAGCGTGCGTGATCATCTTCGTGACCGCGTTGAAAATTCGTCTTTCCCAGTAGTAATAGTACTCGAACATCGACTCTGCATGCCTAGTGTTGGACTCCACCGTGCACATCTCAATTTGCTGCAAGTTCTGACTGATATCGTCGTACTTCTTCACCAGTCTCGCAGTTTCCGCCATTCGGTTCCGCTCGAAGAAATCGCAGAACTCCATGATGTCCATGATTTCCTCAGGCTTGCGGTCCCACTCGAAGTCTTGGATGAGTCTGGCGTTTTCAATAGTGCGCACGCACTCTTCTATGCTTTCCGCGTACTTCTCCACCTGCTTCTTGATGTCGTTGAAGTTCTGGATCGCCCTGCGACAGGAGTCAATGTAGCTGGGAATGCCCAGAGAGTGCCAGTTGTAGCTGGTGTAGCCCGGCTCTAAGGCGCTGTTTAGGGTGTTGATGTGAGCTTTCAGCAGCTTCTTTTCCACTGGCTTGAGAGTGCCGACAGCGTTGTTGTAGTCTCGCAGCATGGAGTTCAGTTGGTCGATGTGCTCTCTGTACTTCTTTTCCTGCAGAGCTACGTTCAGTATGTCGTTCATCACATCGTCCCGACTCATATACTTCGCCTCTCTGATCATCATCATGAGGTTAGGGTTGAAGTCCACTTCCAGCGAAGTTTCCCCAGTCTTCTTCAGAATGTAGTTTTTGAGCGTCTGAATAGCATTCTTCGCGGCTTCTCCTTTCCACCCCTCTATGAGTTCCTTCTGGTACTGACGCTTGATTTTACTGCCAAGGGTGTAGAACTGGCTGCGGACCATCTTGCCTTCCTCGTCCTCCAACAGCCCCGCCTTGGTCTGGAACTTCTTTGCAGGCCGCTGAGCTCGCTTGAAGATGCTTTGGGACCAGCTGATGCGCCCAGCGACAGGCGGCTTGCCCTTAGTGATGGGCGGTGTCTCCCTGTTCCGCTCGAACAGTGCTTCCAACTGTTGCACTTCTTGTTGGTATCGCTTCAGAATATCTGAGTATTTCATCTTCATTTCCTGTTCGATGCGGTGACTTGTCTTGATGTTCTTCAGGTTTTCAATGAGGTCGAAGGCGCCTTCGGCCGAGCGCAGTTCCTTGAATGCAGTTTTTATCATTTCGATGGTTTGCTCTTCGATTTTCTTGACTTCGTCGTTGAATTTGTCAATTGTGGCTTTCCAGGCTGCGCTGTTGGCCTGTGCATACACTCGGGGGAACTCTTCCAAAGGCTGACTCACCTGATGCACCAATTCCACCACTTGCTGGATAGCCTCCGCATTGCCTGTGACTTTCTTCAAGTTGTCACCCAGGAAGTTGTAGAACTCCTTCAGGCTGTTGGTGGCGTTTTTTAGCTGAGTGAGCACACTGTGGATGTGCTGAGTCCTGCCGAACAGCTTGACATGGTCCACAGGCCAGCGGGTCTCACTGTCCACTTCATGTCTCGTGTTCGTGTAGGTCTCTTTCCACTTTTCCAGTACTCGGATGCCCTTGTTGATCACGTCCAGGGCCTTGTCGGAGTCCCACTTGAAGATCTGTGCGGGTTGGATTTGACTCTCCACCTTTTCTGCGATTTCGTTGGCGATGCAAACCATCAAGTTGAGCAGCTTTTCGTCCTTGTAATGTCTGGAAATGGTGGAAACCAACTTTAGTCCATTCATCAGCGAAGCCAACGTTTCTTCTATCTTGCCCAGGTCGCCGGCTTGTATGATCTTGAACTGTCGCTCCAACGTGTTCAGGAACTTGACATTGTCCTTGGCCTCCGCGTGCACCTTATTGAGTTTCCCCAGTTCGTTGAGGAAGTTTTCGCACACCGAGCTGTCCGCCCGGTTCTTGCCCACTTCCATGACCTCAATGATGCGCTTGACCTTGGGCAGACTGAACTGCTGGTGAAGTGCACTCAGCATTGCGCTTTTATTCCGCCAGAAGTCAATTTCCGCCATCGCAGACGTGGTTTCCACCTTCATCCCCGCAGTCTTCGCAATCATGTCCTTCACTATGCGCGTCCACTCCTCCATTGTGGTCTCCAGCACAGGGCCGTGCTGAGTGATGATGTCCATCACAGGCAGGTCGAGAGGGACGGGCGGCAGTGGGATGTTGGTGCTGCCGAAGACTTGGCTGACAGTGTGGTGGAGCTGGGAGGCGAACTTCTGCATGGTGCTCTTGAGCTCGGGCTTGCCCTCCAGAGGCACGAATACGTGGGAGAGCAGGAGTTGCAGGTCGGTGAGGGGCTTTATCGAGCCCTCCGCTCGCTTCATTTTATTATGGCTACGGTTACGCCGGGGCAGTAGACCTCTGAGATCTGAGCAGTGTAGACTGAAATTCTTGGGATTTGGTGGGTTGGGGTGCTGCGTAGTCGGTTTTGTATGTCGAAACTCACATATGTGAAACTTTTGATTCTGCCGGCAAAATGCCGAATCTGGCACTTCGCTGTCGCTATAGCACTCGGTAGTTATCTCTCTTGGCGCGGATATTCTGGCAGTGTGCATTCTTACCTTGAGACTTGAGCGTCTTCTGCCTGCCCTCCATAGCCTACTTGTGTGAGAAGTGCAAACTCCCATAAGTCCGCACAGCTAAAAGACATCTCCGCCTACTGTAGAAATGACCACTTCCGACATCTACCTAGGTCCAAGCCTCCGCCCTATCCCTCTTCTATGCACCCGCTCTGCCGACAAGTCTCTGACTCCCCTCGACCTCCTGGCCTACTACCCTTCAGCTGGCAGACACCTGCCCTGTGCTCTGCTGGAACAGCTCCCAGATGAAGGAGAAGTGGTCTTCTCTACTGAGGTTTTCGACGGAGTGCCTCTAACAGTCCAGCAGTCCGCTGAGCTGCAGGTCAGTTTTCACCCTTTCCTTCTAAGAGACTCAATCGAGCATCAAGTCTTCCACTGGGCGGTACACGCCCCTGATTGTGTCTTCTCCGCTTTAACAATAACCAGCTATTCCCCAGGTCTTCAAAATGCGGACATAGGGCTGGACTCAGACGACGCCTTCCCCAGTCTAAGCATATCCACCCAAGTGGCAGCGGCAGTCTTCTTCTCTATCTGCGTTTCGGAACTGCGCTCCGCTGTGACTCGCCATGTGGTTATACTTGACAATGGCTATCTCGCTTCCGTAGTCGCCTGTTTGACTTTCGAGCTGGAGCCTCTGGATTTAAGGTCCAACACCTGCTTGGACCTCTTCAAATACCTCACAAGTGAGCAGTCCAAAAGCCAGCTAATCGAAGATTTCCTGTATAAGGCAGAAAGTATGCACAAGCTTAATGCTGCGGGAGCTCGCAACAGCTATCGGTATTTCCTGGTTTCTTTAGCCTGGGAAGAACTGGACCTGCCTGAAAAAGACTGGGAGAGCGGGTGGAAACACCTGAATGCACTGGAGCAAGCGACAGAGTTGCAAGCCCAACTGAAGCTGAAGCGACTGGTGTGGAGGACTGTTACCGAGCTGCTCCGCTGGCTGCAGCTAATCTAGGCTCAGGTAGTCGCCACAATGCCATGGCGAAGAAATACCGCCCCAATGGTTAAGAGTCTAGCACTGCTTGTGCTCCCTGCGCTGCTCTTCGCTGGGCCGGCGCTGCGTCTGCAAGACGAAATGCCGGTGGTGACTAAGGAGATGGTGGATCAGATCAACGCAATTGGGGCCTGGACTGCCTCCCTGGACTGGGTCGGCAATATGACTTTTGGTCAGGCTAAGAAGCTGATGGGCGCTCTACCAGCCCAGAAGAGCAATTACCCCATTGCTAAACTGGGTACTCTGGAGAGCTACCTGTCCATCCCTGTTTCTTTCGACTCTCGCACCCAGTGGCCGAACTGTATCGGGGCTATCCGCAACCAGGGCGACTGCGGGTCCTGTTGGGCCTTTTCCGCCACTGAGGTGCTGGCTGACCGCTATTGCATTGGATCCAGCGCTGCTGCCACTGTGGTCCTTTCCCCCCAGTGGCTGGTCTCCTGCGACACCACTGACATGGGCTGTGACGGTGGCACATTGAGTCAAGTCTGGTCCTACCTTCAGTCTCACGGTGTGCCAGAGGACTCCTGCGATCCCTACACTTCAGGCGACAATGACGATTCAGGCCCCTGCCTCACAATATGCTCCAAGTTCTACAAGGCCACAGACATCAAGCATTACACTTCTCCTGCAACTATCCAGGCCGCCCTCCTTGCAGGCGGACCCATCCAAACTGACTTCACTGTGTATCAAGACTTCATGAGCTACAAGAGCGGAGTTTACACTCACCAGACTGGCAGTGAGGTGGGCGGCCACGCTGTGAAGGTGGTGGGCTGGGGCCAGTCTGGCTCCACCGACTACTGGATCGTCGCTAACTCCTGGGGCACTGCCTGGGGCCTTGACGGCTTCTTCTGGATTGCCTTCGGGGAGTGCGGAATCGACATGGATGGCTTCGCGGGAAATGCTGCTTCCAACTGAAGGCGATAATTCCCCATAGCCTTTCTTCCATAGAATAGTCTAGAATTCCCTTAAATCACTAGCGCAGTGAGGACAGAGACTTGAAATCGGCTCAAAAGCATTTCTAACGTATCGCACCAGCCTGCTTTCCCTCCCGTGCAGCCCTTATTAATAGCCTCCCTGTCCCTGCTTTCCAGCTCCAGCGCTTAGCGAACACCCAAAAGTCTGATTTTTCGTCCTATATTAGTTCCTACTTCGCTGGCCTGAAGTTCCCTTGGGTAGTCCAATTCTTTTACTTGTGCCAATACCTCTGATTTTATCACTATTTCCCAACTTTTCTCGGTAACATCCAATGCCAATCAGTCCCAACATACGGTAAAACCCCTCGCTCTGAACTGGTCTTCGTGAGAGTTCGTACTCAATACAGTGTAGCAGGCGGCCATAGTAGGTGGTGAAGAAATATAATCAATATGGCTAGAGGTCTACTCCTCCTCGCTCTCCCTGCTCTACTGCTCGCTGGGCCGGCCCTGCGTCTCCAAGACGAAATGCCGGTCGTGACCAAGGAGATGGTTGACCACGTCAACTCCAAGGCCTCCTGGACTGCCTCCCTCGATTGGGTCGGCAACATGACAGTGGGCCAGGCCAAGAAGCTGATGGGCGCTCTCCCTGCCCAGAAGAACGACTACCCCGTTGCCAAGCTGGGCGCTTTGGAGAAGTACCTGTCCCTGCCCGCCTCCTTCGACTCCCGCACCCAGTGGCCGAAGTGCGTGGGCGCCATCCGCAACCAGGGCGACTGCGGGTCCTGCTGGGCCTTCTCCGCCACTGAGGCGCTGGCTGACCGCATCTGCATTGGATCCAACGCCGCTACCACAGTAGTCCTTTCCCCCCAGTGGCTGGTGTCCTGCGACAAGACCAACCACGGCTGCGGCGGCGGCAACCTCCCCCTAGCCTGGAAGTACCTCGAGTCTCAAGGTGTCCCCGCCGACTCTTGCGACCCTTACAGCTCTGGCGACAATGACGAGTCGGGTTCCTGCTCTGCCAACTGCTCCCAGTTCTACAAGGCCACCAATGTCAAGCAGTACAAGACCCCTGCCACTATCCAGGCCGCTATTCTAGCCGGCGGACCCGTTCAGACTGCCTTCACTGTGTATCAGGACTTCATGAGCTACAAGAGTGGAGTCTACACACATCAGACTGGCGCTGAAGTCGGCGGCCACGCTGTGAAGATCATCGGCTGGGGCCATCAGAGCTCTGTCAACTACTGGATCATCGCCAACTCCTGGGGCACTTCCTGGGGCCTTGACGGCTTCTTCTGGATTGCCTTCGGACAGTGCGGAATCGACTCCGACGCCATCGCGGGAACCGCTAGTTCTAGCTAATCGAGATAGTCTCCTGGCACATTCACTTTCCTTTAGCTGTCTGTACAGGCTAAAGATTGCACGGAATACTGCCAGTTTAGCACTCTCCGTAGCCATATCTGCCCTAGACTCGTCTTTTCCCCTCTCAGACAACGTAATCCCGCTGTATACTTTACTTAACACCCTGACCTCTTTGTCCGCAGCCAAATTTACCCCTCACTTCGTCCACTGCCACTAGTAAATCAGACTTTCCGATACAGAAGAAAGAGACTGCAGTGCAAATTCTGCACGCAGCCCGGAAGTATTAGTCTACTGCTAGGCTCATTAGCAAGGAAATAGGCTCCTTTTTCTGCTGAGCGGGGCATGATTCAGAGGTTTGGGAAGAGGCTCAAGTATGGGGTTGTTTGGTTCGCATATGGCGAAATATGCAGGCTTTAAAAGGTGATGTGCCTCTAAACTATGCTAAATTAGGACTTCCAAGCCTTTTTGAGACTCGGTCTTAGCTCGTTTCGGCTAAATTTCGATTTGCGTGTGTTGGTGGTAATGCAAAACAACTGAAAAGCTGACTCACGGTCTCTATCCCGACTTAGTCGTGGAGTTCCGAAGGGCTAGCCTATCTCTAGGCTGAATTTACGTGGGCAGACTCCATGGCCAGGTGGTGAAGAAATGTAATCAATATGGCCAGAGGTTTAATCCTTCTCGCTCTCCCTGCTCTGCTGCTCGCAGGGCCGGCCATGCGTCTTCAAGACGAAATGCCGGTCGTGACTAAGGAGATGGTGGACCACATCAACTCCAACGGGTCCTGGACTGCCTCCCTCGACTGGGTCGGCACCATGACTTTGGGCCAGGCGAAGAAGCTGATGGGTCTGCATGCAGCCAAGAACGACTACCCCGTGGCCAAACTTGGTGCTTTGGAGCAGTACCTCACTATTCCCGCTTCCTTCGATGCGCGCACCCAGTGGCCGAAGTGCGTAGGTGCCATCCGCAACCAGGGCGACTGTGGGTCCTGCTGGGCCTTCTCCGCCACTGAGGTGCTGGCTGACCGTACCTGCATTGACTCCAACGCCGCTACCACTGTAGTCCTTTCCCCCCAGTGGCTGGTATCCTGCGACACCACCAACCACGGCTGCGGCGGCGGCAACCTCCCCACAGTCTGGAAGTACCTCGAGTCTCACGGTGTCCCCGCCGACTCTTGCGACCCTTACAGCTCTGGCGACAATGACGAGTCGGGCTCCTGCAAGGCCAACTGCTCCCAGTTCTACAAGGCTACTGACGTCAAGCAGTACACCACCCCCGCTACTATCCAGGCTGCCCTCATCGCCGGCGGCCCCGTCCAGACCGGTTTCACCGTGTACCAGGACTTCATGAGCTACAAGAGCGGAGTATACACCCACAAGACTGGCGCTCAAGTGGGCGGCCACGCTGTGAAGATTGTGGGCTGGGGCAAGTCTGGCTCCACCAACTACTGGATCGTCGCCAACTCCTGGGGCACCTCCTGGGGTATTGACGGCTTCTTCTGGATTGCCTTCGGACAGTGCGGAATTGACGCCGACGGTATCGCGGGAAATGCCGCTTCTAGCTAAATGAGATAGCATCTCATAGAGAGTGTGGGAAGTTGCAGTGTTCCCTTCACAGGTTTAGGGAATCACTGAGTTGGTGCAACTTGCATAGTGCGACTAAATTGCACCCTGAAACCTTCTCTTCCACATAACTTGTCAAATCACTTAGACTTCGCAATGGACCATTACTTGTAGCACAGTTACTAGAATGCACTTTAACGACGAAACTAGTTGGAGATTATTGCTGCAAATTTTGACAATGCACACTTATTTTAGAAATACTGAATTGCCCTGAAAGTTGCATTGTGCAGCAAAAGTGAATCTGAAGGCGGGAGAAAACGCTGCTTCTTTTGCAGTAAATCGGGAATTGGATTTATCCATGAGAGTTCCTAGTTAGAATCTAGTGGACTTCTTCTTATTGAGCCGCCTCTCCTCCCTGCTTTCGTGCACTTCACGAAAATACAACACTTCACTGTCTCCAGTGCCATTTGCAGTCCTAGGGCAATCAGCACTCCAACACCCCACCTCCCGCCCTCCTCATACTTAGCCTTAATATTCAGACATATCACTGCAGTAAGCTCCAACAAACTTAAGACGAAGCTGCAAAGCGCTATCACAGGCTTGCGCAGCAGAGATAAGGAACTGACGGTAGTTCCGCAGACCACTGCGACGCACACGAATTTCATATCTTCACCTGAATAATGGGCGAAAATGTCATTAGCGCTATCGGCGGTATGGTCGCCTTCCAGCCAGCAGACATAGCACACTCCCAATACCAGTATGTCTGTTAACAGGGTAAGCAGCAGCTCAGCAACCATTTCCGGACGCTGTGGAATGCCTACCAACATGTGCGATTCCTTCACTGATTGGTGCAATAGACTAATAGTATATGTTTCCCTGGATTCTGTCGAAGGACTGCTATTCGGCTCCACTCCTCCCTTAAAATCTGCTTGCTCGCTCTCTACATTGCGAGGGGAACTAGGAGACCCAGGCTCGATTTCAGAGCCTTGGCCAGTCTGTGATTCTGCATATCTGGGAGATGATTTTACTTGAGACTCACACATGACAGCGTATTTCTTGCGATTTGCGCTTCTGAAGGCACTAAAAGCCACTATGCCTCCTAGGATTAACACGAAACTGATAACTGCCGGAGCGGGATTGACAGAATCTTCAGTATCGGAAGTGGGAATTGGGGCAGTGGTAATGGGAGTATCGGGTGCTGGTAAGGGAATAAGGACAGGAATAACTAGGAAGGAAGTGAAGGACTGGGTGCTAATAATAGCTGTAGTGTTAGTGGCTGATATCACTGAACACAGGGAAGTAGTCCAGTTCTGGTGACTATCCAGACCCACACACTCGAGTGTTTGATTGCCTAAGGAATGGGAGACGGAGACATTGTATGGCAGAGTGGAGTTTATCAAGTTGAGGGTTTCCCCGGATCCCAGCTGCACATTGTAGTTGGAGTAGGTCCCTGACTTCCTAGCAAATAGGTGTATTGCTGTACTGTTTCCAGTGATACTCACCT
>Ga0247837_1004406_pt1 | contig 22610 bp, 18 predicted proteins | sample LaCtaG_2_FD_187115 | JGI IMG/M metagenome (GOLD analysis project Ga0247837, IMG submission 187115) | Freshwater microbial communities from meromictic Lake La Cruz, Castile-La Mancha, Spain - LaCruzMarch2015_14.5m | ecosystem: Environmental > Aquatic > Freshwater > Lake | place: Spain: Castile-La...
GGGGGTGAGGGGGGAGAGTTTGGAGCGGTATGGGGCGGTGAGTGCGGTGGTGGCGGGGGAGATGGCGGAGGGGGCGAGGAGAAGGGCGGGGGCGGATTGGGCGGTGGGGGTGACGGGGATTGCGGGACCGGGGGGAGGGAGTGCGGGGAAGCCAGTGGGGTTGGTTTATTTGGGGATTGCGGGGGCGGGGGGGGTGGAAACTATTGAGAAGAAGTTGGTTCCGGAGAGGAAGACATTTAAGGCGATGGCTTCCCAGGCAGCCCTGAATCTGCTTAGAGTAAAACTTTTACCGAACCCTTTTCCCAAAACGGAGGTTTAATCTATTATGGCAATCAAAACATCAGCAACCGACAAAAGCGAACGAAACGAAACCCAAGCGCACAAAGATAGTGCCAAGGCCTCGGAGCGGCGGAATCTGGATCTGGCTCTGCAGTCGATCGTCAAAACGTATGGGGAAAACGCCATCATGCGTTTGGGCGACGCGGCGGCGAAGCTGAAGATCGATGTGGTTCCGACGGGTTGTTTTGCCATCGATCAGGCCTTGGGGGCGGGGGGATTTCCGCGCGGGCGGATCATTGAAATTTTCGGGCCCGAATCTTCGGGAAAGACCACCCTGACGTTGACGGCGATTGCGAATGCCCAAAAACAGGGGGGAACGGCCGCCTTTATTGACGTGGAGCACGCGTTGGATCCGGCTTATGCGAGGAAGCTGGGGGTGAATATGGATGAGCTGTTGGTTTCCCAACCCGATTCGGGGGAGGAGGCTCTGAACATCGCCGAGACCTTGATTCGTTCGAATGCGCTGGATGTGGTGGTGTTGGACAGTGTGGCCGCTTTGGTGACGAAGCATGAGTTGGAGGGGCAGATTGGGGATGTGACGGTAGGGGCGCAGGCGCGTTTGATGAGTGCGGCGATGAGAAAGTTGACCGCGTTGATTAGTCGGGCCCGAACGGTGGCGATTTTCACCAATCAGATCCGAGAGAAAATCGGGGTGATGTTTGGCAGTCCAGAGACCACCCCGGGGGGGCGGGCACTTAAATTTTATTCCAGCGTGCGGGTTGATATTCGCCGAATCACTGCGATTAAGTTGCCCGATGGCACGGTGGTGGGGAATCGGACAAGGGTCAAGATTGTGAAAAACAAGGTGGCGCCACCGTTTGCCGAGGCGGAGTTCGACATCATGTATAATGAGGGAATTTCGCGGACGGGTTCGTTGATTGATGCGGCGATTGAGCACAATGCGGTGGAAAAGAAGGGTGCTTGGATTGCGTTTGAGGGCAAGCAGCTGGCGCAAGGCCGGGATGCGGCCAAGGAGGAGTTGAGGAAAGATCCGGCGCTTTACGCCAGGGTGGAGAAGGCGCTGAAGGCAAAAATTGCGGGCGAGGGAAAAGAGCCTGAGAAAAAGGAGTCGGACAAAGGAAAAGAGGCGATGGTGGTGGTGGGGGGCAAGGAAAAGTAAGGTTTCTATCGCCCGCCTGTTTTTTGTTCGAGGAGTTTGCTGGGGGTGCTAGGGTGAACGGATGAGCGAGGGAGGAGACCGAGGGTTTTTGTTTCGGAGTGCGGGCTTGGGCTTGTTGGCTTTGGCCTTATGGCAATTGGGGGAGGCGGGAGGAATTCTGGCAGCGAAGGAGCAGCTCCTGCCAAACCGAGAGGCGATGGTCCGGTTGGCACCCCTTTTCCTGCTGGGGCTTTTTTTTCTGCGCGGGCCGCTTCCTGCCCGAAAGAGTGTGGCACGGGTGGCGGGTTTCCAATTTTTGAATTTGGGGTTTTTGTTGGCGGCCGCGATTTACGGCTTGGCCGCAGTACCGCTGGGGGTGGAGTTTCCAGTGAATGGGGCGGAGGAGGTTGGGGGAGAGCCGACCTGGCCGATTCGGGATCGAATCCAGATGGTGGAGGAGAGAATGGCGCAATTGGATCGGGAGTCGGCTCAAGTGGCCGAATTGCCGGAAGGGACAACGGATTCGAGGCGAAAAGAGTTTGAAAACAGAAGGCAGGAGAGGCTACGTCAGATGGAAGAGTGGAGAACGGAGCGGGGGCGGTTGGGGTCTGAGCTGGAAAAGAGAGTTCAAGTGATCGAGGCGCAGCGGGGTAAGGAGAAGGGGGCGATGGAGGCGAGATTCGAGAGAGCGCAGCGGGGTTCGGGAGGGGTGGCTCTCCTTTTTATTTTACTGGGATTGCACGGGTTGTTGGTGGGTTTTATCGGGGGTGGCGGACCGGCGCAGGGTGGCTTTCCAGTGGTTTCCACCAGTGCGGGGAAAGTAGAGAACTCGGTCCCAGGCGCGCTTCGGCCGAAGCGCAGTGTTTCGTAAAGCGGGGCTAGGCCCCTTTGGGGGACACGGCCGCTTTGATCTCGGGAAGGGTAAAGGTGGTTTTATGCCCAGGTTGACCTGGGGCCGCGGGTTCGTCCAAGTGAACGTAGATGAGTCGAGAGCCGAGCGCGGGGAAGGAGAGGCGGGAGGCGGTGGAAAGAGGGCCCGAGGCCATGATGGCGAGGCGCATATGGGATTGGTTGAGTAAAGGTTCGGCGAGGGCACGAAGATCTCGGCGACGGCGAGCGAGGCCGACGATTTTATAAAGGCTGGCGCGGGTTTTGCGAAATTGAGTGAGCAGGCGACGGAGGCGGAGTGGGGTGAGTTTCCGTTTGAGCGAGTGGGAGGAGACGATGAGATCTCTCTTGCTCTGGCGAACCAGGCGAAGGACGCGGCTCAAGCGCGGAATATTGGTGAGCTCCAAATCAACCACATCGGCAAAGGGGATAAATTTAAGAAAGAAGAGGACCCTTTGGCGAGAGCGCCAATTAAAGCCGCCTCCTTCTTCCCGCGTGCGCAGCGTCAAGAGAGCGGGGACGGAACGTTGGGCCAGAGCCTCTTGAATTTTGTCTGGGGCGACACCTTTGGCGAGAAGGAGATCGAGGCGAACCTCAACCAGATCGATGCCCTCAGGTGCTTCGATGAGGTGGGAGAGGCCCGCCGCTGTAGAAATGGTGCCGACAGTGAGGGGGGGATTGCGCCAAGCAACGCTTTTCTTGGCGGGAGGACGCAAGTTCGTGCGCACTTCGGAGGCGGTAGGAGTCATTGGCATAATAATGTAACCTTGTTATTGAATGATAAAAGTATTAAAGGAAACTATCTTTGTGATTGCAAATCTATATTGATGAGTCGAATAGCAAACCATATACCTTAAGTAACACTCTATCTGGCAGTGTCAAACAAGTTATTACTGTGGGGGGCAGGGTTTAGAGGCTTTGGAGGAGGAGGCGGAGGCGATCGGTCAGGGGAGCGGTTTGGAGAATGGTTTGGCGGATTTTGGGGTCGCGGAGAAAGCAGCCGGCGATCAGGTCGACCAAGGCGTGTGGATCGTCGAGGTGGCGGATAAATTTTTTTACATCGTCGAGCGAGGGGCCGGTGGGGTTTTCCATCTGATCCACTTTTTCGAGAATTTTGGCAACGAGAGCCTCGCGGGTGACGAGAGAGGCGGGCGTAGCGGGTTCAGGGTCTTCGACGGGCTCGGGGGAGGCGATACAAAAGGGGGAGGTTTGGACGAAGTGTTGGAGGCGAACGCGAGCTAAACCTTGGAGGACGAGGTTCGAAGTGCCGTCGGGTTGTTGCACGCAGGAGCGAATGAGACCGAGGCCGGCGACGAGAGCGTTCTTGGAGTTGGGTGGGGGTTCGCTGGCGACGGCAAACATGCGGCACCCTTCGAGAGCTTGCCGAAGCATGGTTCGATAGCGGGGCTCAAAGATATGGAGGGGGAGGAGGTGGTGAGGAAAGAAGACGGTTTGCGGCAGAACCATCACCCCGACCTGCTCCGGCAAATTCATTCAGTATCCATACACTGGGTTGAGGAAAATGGTAGTCGGCGATAGTAGAAATCAGCCTTTTCGAGATTGACGGACGGAAGGGCAGGGGGGAGTATAGTTTTTACTTGTTTATGTTGAGTAAGCTTTTCCCTTTCCTAGAGAACGACATGGGTGTGGACCTGGGCACGGCCAACACCTTGGTCTACGTGCGTGGCAAAGGGGTTGTTTTGCGGGAGCCGTCGGTGGTGGCGATGGACCAAGCTTCTCGAAGGGTGTTAGCGGTTGGGGATGAAGCGAAAAGGATGTTGGGGCGTACCCCGGGTTCTATTATCGCCGTACGGCCGCTCAAGGACGGCGTGATCAGTGACTTCGAGGTCACCGAGGCCATGTTGAAATGTTTTATTGAAAAGGCTTCCAAATCGCAAAATCGTTGGCGGCCGAGGCCTCGGTTGGTCATTGCGGTGCCGTCGGGGATCACGGAGGTGGAACGCCGGGCGGTTTGTGAATCAGCGGCGCATGCGGGGGCACGCAGCGTGCGTTTGATCGAGGAGCCTTTAGCGGCGGCGATTGGGGTGGGACTACCGGTGCAGGATGCTTCGGGAAATATGATTATTGATATCGGGGGTGGAACCACCGAAATGGCGATTATTTCCTTGGGCGGAATTGTTTTCAGCCGAAGTGTCCGGGTGGCGGGGGACGAGCTGGATGAGGCGATCATGAATTACCTGAAGCGGGCGTATAATTTGATGATCGGAGAGCGAACGGCGGAAGATATTAAAGTAAAAATTGGGTCGGTCTACCCGATGGAGAAGGAAATTTCGATGGAGGTACGTGGGAGGGATCTGGTCGCAGGTTTGCCGAAGACATTGACCATTACCTCCCAGGAGGTGAGAGAGGCGTTGCTGGAGCCGATCCAGATTATTTTAGAGAGCGTGCGACTCACCTTGGAGCGATGTCCGCCAGAGTTATCGAGTGACTTGGTGGAGCGGGGGGTGGTGCTGGCCGGCGGGGGTGCGCTTTTGCGGGGATTTGATCGTCTTTTGACCGAGGAAACGGGGCTTCCTATTCATGTGGCCGAAGATCCGCTGAGCGCGGTGGTCGAGGGCACAGGAAAAGTGCTGGATGAACTGGAGTTTTTAACGAAACTAACTACTTCTGACGGACGCGGGTAACCGCCTCCCCCAGAAAACGTTTCGAAAAAATAAAAAATGTCGCGGAAGTGGGTTTGGGTTGGGGCGGGACTCGCCGTAGTGGCGGGAGGTGGGGTTATCTTTTTTGCCCCCGTGACGTCCCAGCGGACGGAACGCGTGACGATCGAGACCATTTCTCCTCTGGCGCGGTCCTGGAGCGAATTCAAGGTCAGGGTGGAGGATTTTCGCCAGAGTCTTCGCCGGGCGGATTCGTTGGACGAGGAGAATCGCAATTTACGGGCGGAAAATGTGCGCCTCCAGACCGAGATTCGTCAGGTGGATTATCTGCGAACGGAGAACGATCGATTTCGGGAAATGCTGGCTTTTCGGGAAAAGCAGTCGTATCGGCTTTTGGCCTGTCGGGTAGTGGAGCGGGATGCCTCGAACTGGTGGAATTCGGTGTTGGTGGATCGGGGATGGAGTGATGATCCGAATTTGGCCCAAGACCAACCCGTGGTGACGCCCCGAGGGGTGATTGGAAAAACGGGCACGGTGGGAAGAACCACCACCCGAGTGATGTTAATTTCGGACGAAAACTGCAAGGTCAGTGTTTTTACGGAAGGCTCGGGAGCCCGAGGAATTCTTTTGGGGGATACTCCCTTGAACGGGGGGTCTCCCATTTGCAAATTAACCTTTGTCACCCGGGAATCGAAGTTTGAGTTAGGGGAGAGAGTCCTCACGACGGGGCTGGGCGGAACCTTCCCCCCGAATCTTTTGGTGGGAACGGTGAGTGAGGCCCCCCCACTGACGGCAGAGAAAAATTCGGGATTATATCGGGAGGGGCAAGTTTCACCGGCGGCCGACCTGAATGATTTGCGAGAGTTATTTATTTTGACCGGCGGAGCTCCGGGGAAAAAATGAACTCGGCCTTAGGACGATGCGTGGTTTTGGGGATTGGGGCATGGCTACTTCGGGCCGCCGGGCCGGATTGGCATGGGGTCGCGGCCTTGGGGACAAATCTTTTAGGGGCGGTAGTGATTCAGGCTGCTTTGGTGCTGACGGGACCCACGCTCCTTTTTTGGATTTTGGGAATCGGGCTCTTTTGGGACTTGGCCACTTTTTCGGCGCTGGGACATCACGCGTTAGTCATGGGGGTCGTTGCTTTATTGGTACGAACCCAAAAAGGGTGGTGGGCGGGAGCATCTTGGGGGGAGCAGCTGGTTGGATCGATTTTGGCGGGGGTTGGATTCTTTGCTTGGGATCGCTTTTTGCACTGTTGGGAGGTGCGAGCCTGGGCTTGGCCTTTTTCTTTGAGCGTCGCTCTCGTGCTGGCGGGGACCATGAACGGGTTCGTTTCGGTTCTGCTGGGTTACGGGATGAAAACATCGCAGAGGCGGGTGGGAGTTCGGCGGACGGGGAGGAGAGGATGATGTTGCAGTCCCGCCGCCAAGCCAATCTGCCGAAGCGCATGAGTGCGGCCATGCTGGTCGTGGTCTTGGCCGCCCTGATTTTATTGCAACGACTTTTCGTTGTCCAAGTGGTCGAGGGGCAAAAACATGCCCAGACCTTACTTCAGCAGACGACGATCCCGATTCTCCTCTCACCCCCGCGGGGGTTGGTTTTGGATCGCAATGGCCTGCCCTTGGCAGAAAATCGAGCTCGTTACGACGTGGATTTGTATGTGCGGGAGTTGATGGGCAACTACGCCCGAGCCCATCGGGGTCGGCTCCCGATGACGATGGTGGAGGTGGGCTTAGGCGAAAAAAAGAGGAAGCAGAAGCAGGTGGATATTGCGAAGATTGTCGATGAAACCTCGACGGAGCCGCTGCGAAATCTGGGCATTGTGCCCAACTACGAAATTGATGAGTTAAGAAAGCACAGCCAACAGAGGCCGAATACCCCCTTTCAATTGGCGACGCAGATTGATTTTGCGACCCTTTCACGGATGGCGGAGAGGGATCCACGGATTCCGGGAGTGCAAGAGGCGGCTCGGCCGGTGCGCTGGTATCCGTACGGGGCGTTGGCGTCCCACGTGATGGGATTTGTGGGGGCGCCGGAAGAGCAGACGCTGGAGACATTCCAACCCGAGGTGATTGGGAAAGAGGGAATCGAAAAGGGTTTTGAACAGGATTTGGAGGGCGTGCCTGGCGGAAAAATTCTGAAGAAAAACAATCTGGGATTTATCATGGAGGAGCAGGGGTATCAGGCTCCGGTGCCTGGGCATAATGTTTATCTGACGCTCGATGCGCGCGTGCAGACGATTGTGGAAGGGGTGATGCGAAGGGTGGGTCGCGGAGCGTGTGTGGTGATGGATCCCAACAGTGGGGATATTTTGGCGATGTGTTCGGTGCCCAACTTTGACCCGAATAGTTTTGTTCCAGGTGGCACGGGAAAAAGCACCGACTGGAAGCAGCTGATGACGGCGGAGAGCAAGCCGATGTTGAATCGAGCGTTAGGGGCTTATGCCCCGGGATCCACCTTCAAAACCTTGACGGCTTTGGCCGCCTTGGAGAATCCCGCGGCCAAGTTTACCCCGCAAACCGTGATCCATAGTCCAGGGGCGATCGAGATGGCGGGAAGAACGTGGCACGATTGGAATCCAGACGGGCAGGGCAGCATTGCCTTAAAGCGTGGTCTCGCCATGTCGTGCAACACCTTCTTTTATCAGTTGGGCGTGCGAACTGGGATTGAGTCGATGAGTGAGATGGGCAGGCGAATCGGGTTTGGGCAGAAACTGTTATTGAGGCCAGATGGGGAGGCTGCTTTGGCGGGGGAGGATCCAGGAACGATGCCGGGACGGGAGTGGATGGAGAACCGGATGGCACAAAGAAAAAAGGGGTATAAGGCGAAGATTGAGGCGTGGGTGGCGGAGGGGCAAAAGAGTCCTCGGCCCAAACCGCCGGCGGTCGAACGCTGGAGCGATGGGCATACGGCCAACACCTCGATTGGGCAGGGATATGTCAGGGTGACCCCGCTCCAAATGGCGGTGATGCTTTCGGCGGTAGCGAATGGGGGGACGGTGTATCAACCTCGCTTGGTTCAAGGGGTGGGAAGAACAACCGAGAAGGGAACGAAAGCGACCAAGGAGTACCCGGTGGCGGTGAAGCGGGGAGATTTAGGAGTGAGGCCTGAGAATCTCGCGGCGGTGCGAGAGGGATTGAGGGCGGTGGTGACGGAGGGAACGGGAAAAAATGCGGCGGTAAAAGATGTGGAGGTCGCGGGTAAAACTGGGTCGGCTCAGTTTGTCACGATGATTGGGGGGAGCACGGTCAAGGATACACGGACGTGGTTTACCGGATTTGCTCCCCTGAAGGAGCCCAAGTATGTGGTGATCGTGATTGTGGAGGGTGGGGTTTCGGGAGGATCCACCTGTGCCCCCTTGGCCTCGGAGGTTTTATTTAAGCTTTTTGAAATGGAGAAGGGCGTGGCTCCCCAACTGGTTTATCAAGCGCCGGTGGTCGGGCATTTTCATGGGGTGACGGCATCGGACGGCTCGTATGCGCCAGGGGGTGGGCCGACGGCCGATGACGACAACGGAGGATTGGGCGGGTTTTTTAATTGGTTGGATGAAGGATTTGGCGGTGGGGCCAGTCGGGGGTTGCGGCGGAGATGAAAGCGAAACGAGCCTTTCGGGGAATGCACTGGCCCAGCTTATTTCTTATGTTGGGGCTGTGTTTATTTGGGGTGATGGTGATTTACAGTGCCACGCACACGAGTGAAGCGGTGGACCTGCGGAACGCGGCGACGCAACAGGCGGCGTGGGTGGGGTTGGGCTTGGTCCTTTTTTTCGTGTTCGCCTTGGCGGATTACCACCGATGGGTGGAACAAGGATGGTTTTGGTTTGGGGGCGGGCTCCTTCTCCTTTTGCTGGTGCTGGCCTTTGGCCGAGAGGTGAATGGGGCCAAAAGTTGGATTCGCTTTGGGCCGGTGGGGTTCCAACCGGCCGAGGTGATGAAGTTGGCTTTTCTGGCGGGAGCTTGCGCCCTGATGGTGGCGTTGCGGGATCGAATGGAAAAGTTTAGCACGGTTCTTGCTCTGGTGGGATTAGCGTTGATTCCGGTTTTTCTGATTTTGCGACAGCCCGACTTAGGCTCGGCGGCAGTTTTTTTACCGATGTGCTTTGGGCTTCTCTTTGTCGGGGGAACGCGGTTGCGATATTTGCTGATTCCGGCCGGGATGGGCTTGGCGGGGGTGCTGGCGATCTACTTTTATGTCGGCCACCTTGGGAAGGAGCTGCCATTCCTCAAAACATACCAGAACAACCGAATTCGAACCTTTTTCGATCCGAATCTGGATCCGTTAGGAGCGGGTTGGACGATACGACAATCGATTATCGCCATTGGTTCGGGAGGGGTGACGGGCAAGGGATACCTGCATGGGGATCAGAACTTGTATGGCTTTTTGCCGAAGAATATTGCTTATAACGACTTTATCTTTTCCGTTTTGGGAGAGGAGTGGGGCTTTGTCGGTGGGGCGGCGCTCATTTTGGGTCAGGCGGGGCTTCTGTTGTGCATTGCTTGGATTGGCTGGAGGGCGCCCGACTTTACGGGCAGACTTCTGGCGGGAGGAGTGCTGGGAATGCTCTTTACACATTTTTTCATCAACGTGGGAATGACAATCAAGGTGGTACCCATCACCGGCATTCCTCTGCCCTTTGTCAGTTACGGAGGAACCTTCTTGGCTGTGTGTATGGCCGCGATGGGATTGATGCAAAGCGTATGGCGCCAGAGGCATTTGGGCTAAGGCCCGAACCCCTGTCGCAAGAAAGGAAATCGATATGATATTGGAAACGATCAAGCGAATCTTGGGTTGGAAAAAAAGGGAAGAGCGCCGCAGCCTGCTTCTCTCGGTGGAACCATTGGAGAAGCGCGTCGCCCTTTTGGAGGGAGGGGTGGTGGAGGAGTTTTCGATCGAGCGAGAGGGGGACCGAAGCATTTCGGGAAGTATTTACAAGGCACGCGTCCACAATGTGGAGCCCTCCCTGAAAGCTCTCTTTGTTGACATTGGGCTGGAGAAAAACGGCTTTCTGCATTTCTGGGATGCGGTGCCGGCGGCGATGGATGAGCAGATCGAGGCGGTGGAGAGAAAAGGCGGCCGGGGTCGGCAACCACGTATTACGAGCAACGATATTCCGCGCCTCTATCCGCCCGGAGCGGAGGTGATTGTGCAGGTGAACAAGGGCCCAATCGGAACCAAGGGGGCAAGAGTGACGACCAACCTGAGCTTGCCTGGGCGGTATCTGGTTTTGATGCCGTTTGGGGAAATGAGTGGAGTTTCCCGAAAAATTGAGGATCCGGAGGAGCGGAGACGCTTGCGGCATATTCTGCAGGAGTTGGATGTTCCCGAGGGGATGGGAGTGATCCTGCGCACGAACGGAGAGGGATTGCAGGCGCGCTACTTTGTCCGAGATCTGGCGCTGCTCCTTGAGCAGTGGCGCAAGGTGGAGGAGGGCATGAAGACGAAGCAGGCCCCGGCGGTTCTTTTGGAAGAGCCTGATTTGGTGGAGCGATCGGTGCGAGACTTCCTGACGGAAGAAGTGGACGAGGTGTTGGTGGACAATGAAGACGCGGAGAAGAGGGTTCGAGATCTGGTGGGAGCAATCTCGAAACGATCTTTGCGAAAAGTGAAGCGGCACTTAGCGGCCGAACCCCTCTTTGAGGCGTTTGGGGTGAATCGCCAAATCGAAAGCGCGCTTCGTCGTCAAGTATGGCTGAAGTCGGGGGCCTCGCTGGTCATTGATGAGACGGAGGCACTCGTCTCGATCGATGTGAACACGGGTAAGTCTCGTGGGGGCAAGGATCATGACGACACCATCCGCCGGACCAATTTGGAAGCGGCCGAGGAGATTGCCCGCCAACTTCGGTTGAGAAATCTGGGTGGCATTATCGTGATCGACTTTATTGATATGCGGGCCCGGCGGGATCAGTTGGCCGTGTATGAGAAGTTTAAGGATTGTTTACGGAGGGACCGAGCGAGGACTCACACTTTGCCGATCTCCCCTTTGGGGCTGCTGGAGATGACGCGCCAGCGTGTGCAAGAGAGCATTCGCAAAGCGGTTTACATGGAGTGTCCGGCGTGTCGCGGAAAAGGAATGGTGAAATCCTATGAGACGATGAGCGTGGAGATTCAGCGGGAGATCAGCCGAGTTCTGCGCACCCACCCCAATGTGCATGAGATCAAAGTCTTGGTGCATCCGGGAGTCTTGCATCGGCTCCGGACGGAGGATGACGAGCTCCTCATCCAACTCCAGCGACGCTGTTCGGGAGCGTTTAGCTTTAAAGTGGATCCCGCGGCCAATGTGGAGGATTTCAAAATCCTCGATGCCGCGACGGATCAGCCTTTGGAGTAATGCAGGATTCTTCGACTACTCCCGACGTGGCAGCGCCCCTCGCCCCGGGGAGTACTCCAGGGGAGATGGGGGTTCGCGTTCGGCGTGCATTGGATGGAGTCGGGGGGCATCAGAAGGAGGAGTTGCGGGAGGAGGTGAGGCATTTGTTGCTGCGGGAGTCGGCCCAACTAATGGAGCAAGTTCGGGCTGGAGCATCTGGATTGCAGGTGGCCCACCAGCGGGCTTCCTTTTATTCGATCCTGCTGGGTGAAGTCTGGCAACGTGCGGGGGGGGAGGGCGCGGGGGAGAATCTCGTTTTAGGAGCGGTGGGTGGGTTTGGTCGGGAGGAGATGAGTCCAGCCAGTGACTTGGATCTGGTTTTTTTGAAGGAGGGCTCGCAGGCAGGAGTTGCCGAGGAGGTGGTGAAGCAAGTGCTCTATGTCCTCTGGGATCTGGGATTTAAGGTAGGGCACGCCTGTCGAACGATTGGGGAAACAGTGGAACGGTCGGAGTCGGAGCCGATGATCAAAACGGCGCTCTTGGATGCCCGGTATTTGGCTGGTTCGACCACGCTTTGGAACAAGTTTCGGGAGGAGTACCGAAAGCGAAGTCTCGAGCGAGAGGTGGAAAATTATCTGACATGGAGATTAGAAAATCAGCAGTCGCGGCACCGTAAGGAGGGCGGAACAGTTTTTGTGCAGGAGCCGAACCTGAAATCGGGGGTGGGGGGATTGCGGGATGTGCACAACCTGCGGTGGGTCGGAAAAGTATGTGGAGAGGGAGAGTCTTTGGACAAACTGGTGGAGCGAAATTGGCTGGGGGAGGCGGAGGCGAAGCAGGTGGAGCAAGCCTTTGACTTTCTCATGATGGTGCGGGAGTGGTTGCACGTGGGGCAGGGGGGGGCGGGGGATGTGCTCTCGTTGCGAAGGCAGGGAGAGTTAGCCGAGGCGATGGGCTACCCGCAGCCCAATATTTTGCGAAAAAGTGAGGCCTTGATGCGGGAGGTCTATGGGCATATGCGCACGTTGAATCTGCTCTGCAACTCCACCGCCACTCGTCTGTGCCAGCAGCGATTAGGCAAACCGCGCGGCTTGTGGTCATTTTTCGCGGGTTGGAAGGGAGCGAGGCGGGCAGCGGATGGATTTGTTCTTCAGGGGGCGGAGCTACAGCCGGAGAATCCAAGGGTTTTTGATGAGGACCCAACCCGAATGGTCCGGGTATTTCGAATTCTGCAAGATCAAGGGTCGGTTCCCGGGGCCGAGCTGAAGGCACTGATGCGATCTCGATTTGCCCTTTTGACCGATGGGGTGGTGCAGCAAAAAGAGGTGCGGGAGACCTTCCTGCATATCCTTCGGCAGAAAGGAAAGGTGGGTCGAATTTTGAGGTGTATGCATGAGAGCGGGGTTCTGGGTCGAATGGTTCCCGAATTTGCGCCCCTGACCTGCTTGGTGCAGCACGAATTCTTCCACCGATACACCGCGGACGAGCATACGCTGGTGTGTTTAGAGCAGTTGGACGCGATGTTGGGATCGAAGGAGCCTGACCTGAGGAAGTACGCGGAGTTATACGCCAAGGTGGAGGTTCCTGAGATTCTGGCCCTGGCCCTGCTCTTGCATGACACCGGCAAAGCAGAGCTGACCCGAAACCACGAGGAGGTGGGCGCAGCCCATGCCGTGGCGGTAGCGCGCAGGTTCGGATTTTGGGGGCGAAATCTGCAGCTGATGACCTTCTTGGTGGATCACCATATGACGCTGGGGACGTTTGCCCGCAAAAATCTGGATGAATCCGAAACCATTCGGGATTTAGCCAGAATTGTCCAAGATCAGGAGAGGCTGGATCTTCTCATGCTGATTTCAGCGGCCGATGTCCGGGCGGTGGCTGGAAAAAATAACTGGTCGAGTTGGCGGGAGCTCTTGGTGTGGAATCTGTACCAGAAGACGAAGCAGATGTTGGCCGGGGAGGAGGAGTTTTTGCGGGCCGAGGAGGATAAGCGGGCCATGCAAAAGGAAGAGGTGCGGGCGATTCTCTCGACGGCATTTACGGAGGACGAGGTCAGGGAGCATTTAGAGAGGATGGGCCCGGCCTATGTCAGGATGTGCCCGCCGGCTCTGGTGATGCGTCATCTGGGGGCAGTTCACGAATTTTTGGAAAGGCGGATCTCCGGCACGGACACATTAGTTCCCCTGGTGAAGTGGTTCGATCAGCCAGAGGAGGGTCACAGCGAGGTGATTGTGGTGACGTGGAATCGGGAAAGACTTTTCAGCAAGATTGCCGGCAGTTTTGCCGTGGCGGGGCTGAACATTCTCAGCGCGAATATTTTCACCCGGCGGGATGATGTGGTGGTGGATACGTTTCAAGTCTGCAACGAACGCATGGAAGCGGTGAGTCATCCGATCGACCGATCGACTTTTGAAAAGACGCTGACGGAGGCCTTGGGCGAGACGGAGGATCACTTGAACGAGCGCATCGCGGAGGTGGGGCCGACCTTGTGGCAGAGGTCGTTAGGGGAGGCCGAATTTCCGGCTAGTTTGCGGGTGGATCAGACCAGTGAGTCAGGCCGAACCCTGATTCACGTGGAAGCACCCGATCGAGTAGGGTTACTTCACGCCTTAACGAGAGCGATTGCGGATGAGGGCATGCAGATCTCCGGGGCGAGAATTACGACGGAGAAGGGGGCCGCCCTAGATACCTTTTTGGTTGAGGAAAACTCGGGCGAGGCGGTGCGGGCCGAGGATCGACTCGCCCGCCTGATTGAAAGGTTGAAAGGAGTGGTCAGTCGGTGAAAAAAGGCAAAATTTTTCTGGGGATGGAGCCGATCGACCTGACGAATCCCCGACGCCTGGTCCGGAAGGTTTTGCAATCGGCCCAGAGATATTTTCGGGTCGAGCGGGCGGCTTTGTATCTCTTTAATCCCAATTTGGGCGATTTAGAGATCGATGTGGGTATCGGGGTTGGGGCGAAGTGGAAAGGTAAGCGGGTTGCCTTGGGCAAGGGGGTGGTGGGTTGGGTGGCCAGCCGAGGGGAGGCGGCTCGGGCCGATTTACATAAAACCGCGGGAGGCTTGGGTCGGGAGGGCAGTGAAATGGCTGCCCCTATCCACGAGGGGGAGAGCTTGTTGGGAGTGATCGCGCTGGGGACCAAGAAAAAAAATTATTTTGCGGCGGGACAGGAGGAGGAGTTGGCTCGGCTGGCAAGGGACGCCAGAGGATGGCTGGGATTAGCGTGGAAGGTAGCCGGGACGCAGGAGGAGGGAGAGCGATCCGCCGCTTTGGCGGGGGTGGGGGCGGCGATTGGGGCGGAGGAGACGTCGGCGGCGATTTTGGAAAGAGTGACACGGGAGGCGGCCCGGCTTTGCGGGGCTCATTTAGCATCTCTCTTTTTATATGATGCGAAAAACGATACTCTACGGCTCGAGGTTTGCGATGGTGGGTCGAAGAGATACTTGAAGCAGCCGCCTCTGGATGCGGCCGAAACGGGATTGGGCTATGTGGTGCGGCGGCAAAAACCGTGGGCGGTCAGTCAAATCCCCAAAAGTGCGCAGGATCCGCATACGGAACTGATGAGAGGGGAGGGGATTTTATCCTTCCTTGCCGTTCCCCTGGTCGAAAAAGAGGGGGCGTTGGGGCTTTTATGTGTGGGGACGAGGAGAGTGCGTCGATTTTCTGATGCGGAGACACGCCTTTTTCAGGGGTTGGCGGGCTTGGCGGCGGCGGCTCTGCAACGAACCAAGTTGGCCGTCCGGTTGGGGCAGACGGAGGAGGAGTTACGGCACCGAGAGAGGCTTTCGTCCTTGGGGATGTTGGCGGCGGAAGTGGCCCACGAAGTAAGAAATCCCTTGGCCGTCATTCGTATGCTTTGGCACACGGCAATCCGAGGATTACAACCCAGTCTCGAGCAAGGCCGAGATTTGCAGCTGATTGAGACCAAGCTGGGTCAGATGAATGGAATTCTTGATCGTGTTCTGAATCTGGCCCGTTCGGCCGATCCGCAGATGGGGGAAGTGAATGCGAAGGAGGTGATGGAAGAGGTGGCGTTATTGGTGCGCATTAAGCTTTCGGCGGCAAAGATTGCCCTGCGTCTGCACTTTCCCCAGAAAGAGGCGATTCGTATTCGGGGGGATCGGTCCCAGTTGGAGCAGGCAGTCTTGAATCTGGTGCTCAATGCCCAAGAGGCAATGGGAGGAGGTGGAGTTTTGACGCTGGGCGCAAGGAAGCGCAAGGATGAGATTGTTTTGGAAGTGGAGGATTCAGGAAAAGGGATGAAAAAAGATGTAGCGGACCGACTTTTTGAGCCATTTCTATCGGGTCGTCCGGGCGGAACGGGTCTGGGGATGGCTTTAGTTCGCCGAACCGTCGAGGCGCACGGGGGAACTTTGCGAATTCAGACAAAACCGAGCAAAGGAACGAAAGTCGAGATGTGGTTGCCCGCTTGGTCAGGCACGAAAGCTAGTTGATCAGCTTTTCGAGCTCTGCATCTTTGGGCACACCCAACTCGAGGGCGCGGCTATAGTGACGCTTGGCCAGCTCTTTCGACGGGGGTGTTTGCGTGGCATAGATCACGGCGAGATTAAAGTGAGCGTCCCCGTAGCCGTCATCCAGTTCGATGGCCTTGCGGCACTCCTGCTCGGCCGCTTCCTGTAAGCCCTTGCGGGAGGAGGAAATTCCGAGGTAGTTGCGGGTTTTGGCATCGGAGGGGTCGAGAGCGACGGCGCGGCTGAGAATTTGAATGGCATCGTCGTACTTTTCCTGTTGAACCAAAGCAATGCCGAGGACGGAGTGGGAGAAAGCGTCGTTCGGGGCCACCCGGATGGCTTCGCGCAGCGCTTTTTCCGCTTCGGGATACTTCTGCTGCTGAAAGCGCACCACACCCAAGTTCGATAAGGCGTAAATCGATTGCGGGTACTTGGCCAAAATTTGTTCGTAGGCGGCGGCCGACTCGTCGAATTTTTTCTCATTATAGAGCGAGGTCGCTTGGGCAGCCGTATCCTTAAACTCGTCCGGAATTCTCGGTTTTTCGGAGAAGGACTCGGGGCTGACGGGCTTTTCCGCCGTGCTGGAAAGAGTGGGGGTGGGAGCGGCGGCGGCAGGCTCCGGCGCGACGAGGGTGGGGGCGGAGAATTTTAGCATTCCTTGTTCCTCCTCCGTCAGGGCAACGAGAGGGGAGCTGAGAACTTCCATCTGTGTTTTGAGGGCGTCGGTGGAAACGGCCAGATTCTTAAATTCATCCAAAACGAGCCGACGGGCCGCTTCCCGACGAGCTTGCTCTTTGAGTTGGCGATCGAGAATGGAGCGCAGCATGACGTTTTCTTTGGCGAGGGTGCTGTCCGATTTTCCGGAAGGGCCGGCCTGTTGCAGTTGAGCCGTCAGGCTAGCGATTTTCGTTTTGTATTCGTCATTGGCGCGGGCGAGCTCGGCCGATTTGTTGTTCGCTTCCGCCAATTTCTTCTCCAACTGCTCCACTTGGCCCCGGAGGGAAGACATTTCCCCCGCGATCTCGCCCCCCGCGGCTTTTTTGAGGCTCTCCTCGGCGGCAGTCAATTTGCCGCGGAGAGCACTGTTCTCCTCCTGAAGTTTAGCCACGCTGGCGTCGGGGGCAGGGGTGGCGGAAAGCTTTTCTTGCAGCTGCTTTTTATCGGCGACGGCGGCATCGAGGTCGGTCTTGGCTTGGCGCAGCTCGGTCCGCGCTGACTCCAGCTCACCCGACAGGCTGATGATCTTTTGGCGGAGAGCCGATGGGTCATCCGACGCCACTGGAGCAGGGGCCGGGGCGGCCGAGGGCGCGGGGGAGGCAGGGATTTCTGCCTTGGGTTCGGCGGGGGCGATTTTTTCGGCCGCAGGCGGAGGGGTCAAGGTGGCGGCGGGTTTCGGGGCTGGAGCGGTGTCTTTGGCGGCTTTGAGGGATTCGAGTTTCTCATTCAGATACTTGATTCGGTATTTGACGATAGTGGGTTCCCATTCGGGATTTTCATTTTTTAGTTTTTCGAGCCGTTGCAGGGCGACTTCGTACTTTTCGCGCCCTTGGGAGTTTTGTCCGCCTTGGGTGAGCTTATCCCCTTCTTGAATCATCACGTAAATCTGAAGGTAATCGTCTTGGGGGGAAGCGGCGGAGAGGAGAAGGGCGGGGGTGGCACAGATCCAACAGGCCCAGAGTGCGATCCATCGAAAGAGTTTCATGAAAGGGAGATGAATTAGGCGATGAAAAGGGCTTTGGGGCAAGAGAAAATCAGCCCCGTTGACGATAACTTTTCTCCGTCTAGAGATAGTATCTATGGATATGGCGACTCCCCAAGGGGTTTTGGTGCTGAATCGGTTTTGGCAAGCGGTGCACATTTGCTCTGTGCGACGGGCTTTTAGCCTGCTCTACATGGGGCATGCCCAAGTGGTGGAGGGGAATGGCGCGGGGGACGACTTCCGCACCTTCGATTTTCATCGGTGGCGGGAGTTGAGCCAGGACTATGACGGGGAGGATGCGGTGCGGACGATCAGCTTCAGGATTCGGATTCCGCGCGTGATTGTCCTGATGCTCTTTGATCGGATCCCCAAGAAAGAGGTGAAGTTGACCCGGCAAAATATTTTTGAGAGGGACTCCTACACTTGCCAATATTGCGGGGAGTCGAAGGATCGGCGGGATTTAAATTTGGATCACGTCATCCCTCGGGACCATGGGGGCACGACCACGTGGGAGAATGTGGTCTGCTCCTGTATTCCGTGTAACACGCGAAAGGGCAATCGGCGACCGCCCGAGGCGTCGATGAAGCTGATTCGCAAGCCGAAGCGGCCCAAGTTGCGGACGTTCCTGAATGTGCAGATTTCGAAAAATGGACCGGATACGTGGAAGCACTTTTTGGATCTGGCCTACTGGAATGTGGAGTTGAGCGACTGAAGAAGGGGCCCGTGGCGCCCGAGAAGGCGGGTGAGGTGAGTGCGGCGGATCGGGCGAAACTTTTTCCGGTTACTCGAGAGGGAATTTTCTTGGCGCACGCGGCGGTGGCTCCCATCACGGGGCCGGCGCAGGAGGCGATGAACCGGTGGGTGGACGGCGCGACTCGGGGCAAACAGGAGGATGAGGAGGTTTGGCGGAGGGTGCGGATAGCACGGGAGGTTTCGGCCCGTTTCCTTGGTTGTGAGTGGGATGAGGTGTCCCTGCTGGGGCCGACGGCGCTCGGGCTTGGATTGGTGGCTTTGGGGTTGGATTGGCAAGAGGGGGACGAAGTGATTTATGACCCGCTGGACTATCCGGCCAATGTGTACCCGTGGAGGGATTTGGGGCGTCGCGGCGTGCGTCCGGTGGCGTTGGAACGCGGGTTCGGGGAGAAGATTCGGTGGTCCACCCTTTTGCCCAAAATTACCGCGAAAACAAAATTGGTCAGTCTGGCTACCGCGCACTACCTGAGCGGGTTGGTGCCGGAGCTGGCGGTGATCGGCCCGGAATTGAAGGCGCGAAAAATCCTTCTTTGTCTGGATGGAATTCAGACCTTGGGGGTGATGCCAACGGAGTGGGCCGAGGCAGACTTTCTGGCGGCCGACGCGCACAAGTGGATGCTGGGACCGGTGGGGGCGGGGGTTTTGATGGTGCGAAAGAGGGTGTGGGATCGGATGACTCCCCCCCTGTTGGGGTCATGGAATGTGGTCAGCCCCGATTATTTGGCCCAAGCCTCGATGGTGATGGAGGGGGGAGGAAGAAGGTATGAGCCGGGGAGTTTGAATCTGCCTGGAATTGAGGGGATGCGAGCCTCGCTTGAGTTGCTGGAGCAACTCGGAAGGAAAGAGACGACTGAGTATGTCTTGGGGTTAGCCGAAAGGATCCGCGAGGGCGCCCAGAGAGGTGGATTTGCGATCTACGGGCAGGGAGAGGAGGCGCGGCCGATCACGAGTTTGCTCGAGCCAACTCAGGGGTGGAGAGAGGTGCCGAAGAGGATGGAGGCGGCGCGAATTCGGGTTTCGTGGAGGCGAGAACACGAGGGGAGGATGCTTTTGCGGGTCTCTCCTCATCGATCGAATACGAGGGCCGAGGTGGATGAATTTCTGAAAGTTTTGGGAAGCGCGGGTTGACTCGGGGCCGTTTCCTCGGCACGATTTTGTTCTTACTGAATTCAATCCATGAAACCGACCTACAACCCCTCCAAGCGCACCCGGAAACGCCAATTTGGCTTTCGGGCGCGCATGAAAACCAAGGGAGGGCGTGCTTTGATCGCGCGTCGTCGTGCGCGCGGACGTCGCCGCCTTCTGCCTAAAGGTGTGGAGCGCCACTACGCCCGCCACACCGGGGCGTGATCGGCGCCTGCCTCGGGCGCGCATTCTTCGTCGGCGGCCAGAGTTTCTGGCCATTCGCCTAAAGGGAGGAACGCAAAGTGGCACGCAACTTAAGCTCAATTGGCGGAAGCAGTCGCGGCCAGAGCGTCGTATGGCCATCGTGGTTCCGAAGGCTTGTGGAAACGCGGTCGTGAGAAATCGAATCAAGCGATGGGTGCGAGAGGGGTGGAGAGATCTTCAGTCGGATCTAGCCGCAGGGTCCGATTCGGTCTGGATTGCCCGACCTTCCGCCGGAAAAGCGGGCAGCGAAGTTTTGCGCCAAGAGATGATCCGCCTTTACCAGCGGGCAGGGTTGTGGGAAGGGGTGTCGTGAAACGGATTTTGATTTTGATCATCCGGTGCCAGCAAGGCTTCGCGCCCCTCTGGCGGGGATTTTTGGGCAGCGGTGGCGCGTGTTGCCGCTTTCATCCCACCTGCTCGGCGTATGCCATCGAAGCGATCGAGAGGCACGGTGTGGCCCAGGGCTTGGGGTTGGCGCTCCGGCGGGTCGCGAAGTGTCATCCGTGGGGACGGTCGGGTTGGGATCCAGTGAAGGAGATCGCATGAAAAAGGGTGGAATGGATCGGACTTCCTGGATTGCCGCGGGGGCCTGCTTCGTGCTTTTGCTTCTCTATCCAAAGATTGTCGCGCACTTCTATCCGCCCAACCCTCAGGCAAAGCCGGTGGAAAGTGGGAAGATGGCGGGCGCGCCGGCCGCGGCCTCGCCGGAGCAGAAGAGTTCCGTCTCCGAAGCGGTCTTGACCCCGAAGGAGACGTTAGCCCCAGGATCGGTCACGCGGAGTGGGGCGGAGCAAACGGCCATTCTGGAAAGCGGCACGTTGCGGGTAATTTTGACGACGTGGGGCGGCGGCATTCGGGAGATTGAGCTGCGAGGTCACGGGGCGGAGGGAGAAAAGGGGGAGGAAACGGTTCATTTAAATTTGGGATCCCCCGATGCGATTTTTGAATTGCGTGGCTGGACCCCTCCGGGGGAGGGGTTGGCTTGGAATTTGGAGAGGGCCGATGGGGCGGAGGTGGTGTTGACGGCTCCCGCTCAGGTGGGGGGGGATGTCTGGATTCGTCGAACCTTCCGCCTGACAGGGGATTATGATTTGAATGTTGTGCAGGAGGTGGAAAATCGCGGACAGGTCCCTCTCGCGCTTCCGGCCTACGCCCTCTCGGCCGGAGTCGGTGCCCCGATTCATTTACGGACGGAAGAGGAGGCGTATGTGGGAACCGGCTGGCTGACGACAGACGGTACTTACACCACCCACAAGCTGCCCGAGTTTATCGATTCCCGTTTTCTATTTCTCTTTCCGCAAAAAGGGAAAGAGCTGGCCACCAGTCGCGAGGATCGATCGGTCAAGTGGGTGGCGGCGAAGAGCCAATTTTTCGCCATGGTCTTGACGGCGTTGGAGAGTCCCGCGAGCGGGGCAGAGGCCCGCAAAGTGGAGTTGAGGGGGGCAAAGATGCGGGATGGTGGGGGACCGGTGGGGGCGATTGAGACGTGGATGAAATTGCCCGGGTTTGATTTAGTGGCCGGCGGAAAAAATGTCCGAACCTTTGGTTTGTATGCTGGACCCAAAGAGGATTGGCGGTTGCGGCGGCTGGCGCATGGGGAGGATGAGGTGATGGAGTTTGGTTGGATGGGAATTGTCAGTCGCCCTCTTCTGGTGGTGATGAATACGATTCAAAAAGGGGTGGGAAGTTACGGTTGGTCGATCGTGATTCTGACCATCTTGCTCAAGGCGATTCTGTGGGTGCCGCAAGCCAAGGCGAACCAGAGCATGAAAAAGATGCAGATTTTGGCGCCGAAACTGAAGGAGATTCAGGAAAAGTTTAAAGAGGATCCGACGAAATTGAATACGGAGATGATGAAGTTGTATCGGGATTACGGGGTCAATCCGCTGGGCGGATGTTTGCCGATGCTGATCCAGATGCCGGTCTTTCTGGGATTTTATTATATGCTGCTCAGTTCGGTGGAGTTGCGGGGCCAAGCGTTCCTTTGGATCCACGATTTATCCCGTCCCGACACGATTGGCTATCTTCCTGGCCTGGGCATTCCGATTAATCCGATGCCCCTGATCATGACCGCGGCGATGGTTTGGAGCATGCATCTCACGCCGCAACCCCAAGGAGTGGATAACCCTGGGGCCAAGATGATGAAGTTGATGCCGGTGATCATGTTACTGTTTTGCTATAATTTCAGTTCCGCGTTATCGTTGTATTGGACCGTGCAAAACTTTCTCTCCATCGGACAGCTGATGTACAACTTGCGTCAGCCGATGCCCAAGTTGGAAAAAGCGCCCAAGCCTGTTGAAACCGTGAAGCGGGGCCGCTGGAAGGGTGGAATGTGGGGGCGAAAATGAGTGCGGGGACATCTCCTCAAGGGGCGAGAGAGCTTTTGGAAAATATGCTCGGCCATTTGGGGTTTTCCTTCACGTTGGAAGAGGAGATGCGGGGGGAAGACGCGGTTCTGCATGTGCGGATGCAAAATCCGAGCCGACTGATCGGGCGGGATGGGGAGACGGTGGATGATTTGCAGTTTTTACTGAATCGAATGTTGGCCCGGGCGGATGAGCCGGCGGGTCGAGTCATCGTCGATGTGGAAAATTTCCGGAAGGAGCAAGAGGCTGGATTACTGGCCGAGATACGTGAGATGGTGGATCGGGTACGCACCGCGGGGGAGACGGTCGAGCTGCCGCCGATGAATGCCTACGAACGACGGATCATCCACCAGGCTTTCCGAGATGACCCGCAAGTGGAGACGGTGAGTCCGGAGAGCCCGTCCCGCTTGAAGCGGATTCGGGTTCGTCCACGGCGACCGAGCGCAACCTGAACGAGAAATCTCTCCAGGAAGGGGAGGCAAGATCCTCGCCTCGCGAATCGTGGGGTAGCCGGGGATTGGCGGTGGTGACTTGGATTTTTCTTTTGGCCTTGGTGACGGGGAGTGGACTTTACGTGGGTGGCGCTCGCCGCTCCTTTGCCGGCCCCGCATTTTTGGTGGGCGCAGGGCTTTGGATTTGTTTGGCGCTCAGGGCGGTGGAGGGCTGGAGAAGCGG
>Ga0247837_1004409_pt1 | contig 22602 bp, 22 predicted proteins | sample LaCtaG_2_FD_187115 | JGI IMG/M metagenome (GOLD analysis project Ga0247837, IMG submission 187115) | Freshwater microbial communities from meromictic Lake La Cruz, Castile-La Mancha, Spain - LaCruzMarch2015_14.5m | ecosystem: Environmental > Aquatic > Freshwater > Lake | place: Spain: Castile-La...
TGCTGTGCGTGCCGGTCGGCGCGATGGAGGCGGTGGCGGCCGAAATCGGCCCGCATCTGGCGCAGGGGGCCTGTGTGACCGATGTGGGGTCGGTGAAACAGGCGGTGATTGCTGCGGTTGCGCCGCATGTGCCCGACGGCGTGGCGTTTGTGCCGGGGCATCCCCTGGCCGGCACCGAACATTCCGGGCCGCGATCGGGGTTTGCCACGCTGTTCCAGAACCGCTGGTGCCTGCTGACGCCGACCGAGCAGTCGACGCCCGAGGCGGTGGCCAAGCTGCGGCAGTTGTGGGAGGCGATGGGGTCGAACGTCGACGAGATGGACCCAAGCCACCACGACCTCGTGCTGGCCGTGGTCAGCCATACGCCGCACCTGATCGCCTATACGATGGTGGGGGTCGCCGACCATCTGCGCCGGGTGTCCAACAGCGAAGTCATCAAGTATTCCGCCAGCGGGTTTCGCGACTTCACCCGGATTGCGGCCTCTGATCCGGTGATGTGGCGCGACGTGTTCCTGACCAACAAGGAGGCGACGCTGGACATTCTGGGCCGCTTTACCGAAGAGCTGTTCATGCTGCAGCGGGCCATCCGGATGGGCGAGGGCGACGAGTTGCACGCCTATTTCACCCGCACCCGCGCCATACGCCGCGGCATCATCGAAGCCGGGCAGGATACCGCCGCCCCCGATTTCGGCCGCGTCGCCAAGCCCGCTGCACCCTGATGGCGCGGCACGGCTGGACCTTGGTGCTGGTCGGTCTGCTGGCGCTGCCGGTGGGGGCCGAAGCTCCGGCGCTGCGTCCGCAGCCGCGCCCGGCGATCACGGTGCTGCCGCCTGCCCCGCTGGTTGAAACGGCACCCGTCCTGCGCCCGGTTCCGCGCCCGGCCCGCCTGACCCCGGTGCAGAAGGCCGCGCAGCCGTTGGTGACGGCCCAGCCTGATGCATCGATCCGGCGGCTGGCGGCGGTTCATCCCCAGCCACGGCCCGAACGGCTTGCCGCCGCGATGCCCGGACCGCTGGCGGAACCCGCAGCGCCGCCAAAGCCCGAAAAGCGCAAGAAGGGCAGCAAGGCGTCGCGCAAGGGGTCGGTCTGCGGCGAGGCCGACATCAAGGGCGAAGAGATCGCCCGCATCACGTCAAAAGTCACCGGCTGCGGGATCGCCGAACCGGTGCGGGTGTCGTCGGTGGCCGGTGTGCGGTTGAGCCAGCCTGCGACGCTGGATTGTACCACGGCAAGGGCGCTGCGCGACTGGGTCGAACGCGGTCTGCAGCCCGCCTTCGGGCGCACCGAGGTGGTCGAGTTGCGGGTGGCGGCGCATTACATCTGCCGGTCGCGCAACAACATCAAAGGCGCGAAGATCAGCGAACACGGGCGGGGCAAGGCGATCGACATCGCCGCCGTGGTGCTGGAAAACGGCAAGACCGTGTCGGTTCTGGGCGGCTTCGGCAAGGAGTTGCGCCGCGCCTACAAGGCGGCCTGCGGGACCTTCGGCACCACGCTTGGCCCCGGATCGGACGGCTATCACGAAGACCACATGCATTTCGACACCGCCAGCCACCGCAGCGGACCCTACTGCCGGTAAGCGAGCCGGGGAGCCGGGCCGAGGGGCAGCGCCCCGAGCCGCATGCGTCCGGATTTGAAGGTCAGCGCGGTGTCCAGCACCTCCGGGTCGGGGCCGTCCTTGGCCATGATCTCCAGAGCCCGCAGCACGGTGGGGGCCAGGACCGGGTCGATAAGGCCCGATTGCCCCAGAACGCCCGGCAGCAGCCGCCAGTTTTCGACGTGCAGGTCGATCCGCCCCTCGGCCGTGCCATCCGACACCGCTGCAAGCGTGCCCTTTGCGCTCACCTGCAGCGGCCCCCAATCGAGGGTGGCCGCGTCGAGGATCAGCCCGGCAACCTCGGGCGGCACGCCGGCGGCGTGACGGTCCAGCGGCCCGGTCAGCAGGACAAAGGCATCAAGCTGCAGGCCGGACATTTGCGCAGGCAGGCCGGGCAGGGCGGCGAACACCGCCGGATCAGGGGTCAGATCGGTGACCCGCAGGCCGATCCGGTGGCTGTTCTGCCGGGTGGGGTCGGCATCGGTGGCAAAGCTGGCGCTGGCAACCCGCAGCCGCCCGCGCGGCCCGGCCAGGGCCAGATCGGCGGCTTCGATCACGATCCCCTGCAGCGCCATGTCGGTGTCGGGGGTCAGCATCAGCGAGCCGCGCAGCCTGCTGGCGGTCAGGTCAATGTCACCCTCCGGCGTGGTGATGCGTTGCGACAGGGGGGCAAGCGCGATCAGGTGCCACGGCTTCCAGGTCATCGCCAGCAGTTGCGCCTCGTCGCCCTGCCAGCCATAGCCGCTGGCGGGATCGAAGATTTCCGGCGCGGTGGCCACCAGATCGAACCGGTTGGGAAACCCCGTCACCCGCAGCCCGGTGCTGCGCGTCGTCAGCCCCTGTTCTGCGGCCTGCGCCAGCGCCTGCGCCGACCCGCGCTGGATGGCTTGCGCGCCGACAAACCAATAGCCCGACCACAGCCCGGCCGCCGCCAGCACGACCCACAGCAAAGCCCGCATGATGTCTTCCCCCCTGCCTTGCGCTGGTGTCTACAGGCCGGGCGACGCGAGGGCCAGCAGATGCGCGAATTTTGGGTGTTCGGTTACGGATCCTTGATCTGGGACCCCGGCTTTCCGGTGGCCGAGCGGGTGATCGCGCGGGCACCGGGGTGGCATCGCAGCTTCTGCATGCGCTCGATCCATCATCGCGGCACCCTTGACGATCCGGGGCTGGTACTGGCGCTGGATCAGGCGGCGGGTGCCTATTGCGACGGGGTGGCGTCCCGGGTGCCGCCGGAGGCGTGGGCGGCGACGCTGGCCGGGTTGCGGGACCGCGAACTGATCTCGTCGGCCTATCTCGAGGTGACGATGCCGCTGACCCTGTCGGACGGACGGCAGGTCGCGGCACTGGCCTATGTGATCGACCCCGACCACGTCCAGTATTGCGGCGGGCTGGCTTTGGAGGAGCAGGCGCAGATCATCGCGCGGGCCTGCGGCGGGCGGGGGCGCAACTGCGACTACCTCTTTGCCACGGCGACGCATCTGGCCAAGCTGGGGATCGCCGATGCCGATCTAACCTGGCTGGCCCGACGGGTGCGGCAGGTGCAGGGGTGATGTCGTTTCACTTGGCAGTCACGAGATGCCTGCTATGGTTGGGCCGGACACAGAGCCCGACACGCAGCAGATAGGCGGACCCGTCCGGATGGACAAACCAAAGCCCGAACAGACCTCCTATTTCAGCCAGCCCATCCGGCAGATCGTCACCATGCTTCTGGCCAGCGGCCTGATCGCGGCGGGGGCCTGGCTGATCCATGGCGAGGTGATTGCGATCATCACGACCAACCTGCTGCTGAACGGCTTCATCATGGGTGTGTTCGTGCTGGCCGTGCTGACCTGTTTCTGGCAGGTGCTGATCCTGTTCCAGTCGGTCAACTGGATCGAGAACTTCGTGCAGGCCCGCCCAGGTTACGAGGCGTTGAACCCGCCGCGCCTTCTGGCCCCGCTGGCACAACTGCTGCGGTCGCGCGGCAAGCGGATGCAGATCTCGGCGTCGTCGTCGCAGTCCATTCTGGATTCGGTGGCCACCCGGATCGACGAGGCGCGCGACATCACGCGCTATCTGACCAACCTGCTGATTTTCCTTGGCCTGCTGGGCACCTTCTATGGGCTGGCCACGGCGGTGCCGGCCATCGTCGACACCATCCGGTCGCTGGACCCGAAAGGTGGCGAGTCCGGGGTGGACCTGTTTGCCAAGCTGATGTCGGGGCTGGAGGCGCAGTTGGGCGGCATGGGCACCGCGTTTTCGTCATCCCTGCTGGGGCTGGCGGGGTCATTGGTGGTGGGGCTGCTGGAACTGTTCGCGGGCCACGGGCAGAACCGGTTCTACCGCGAGCTGGAGGAATGGCTGTCGTCGATCACCCGGCTCGGCTATTCCTCGGGCGATGGCGATGGCGGCGAGGCCGGGGCAACGCTGCAGGTGCTGGACGCGATGACCGCCCAGATCGAGGTGCTTCAGACCCTGCATGCCCAGTCCGAAACCAACCGCTTGGCGGGCGAGGAGCGGCTGGGGGCCCTGACCGGGGCGATCGAGGCGCTGGCGTCCCGGCTCGAGGCCGGGGCACAGGTCGCCAGCACCCAGGGGGCCGCGCAGATCGCCGTCCTTGAACGGGTGGCGCAGGGGCAGGAGCGGGCGACCAAGGGGCAGGACCGCATCTCGCTGGGGCAGGAGCGGCTGATCGAGGCGCTGACGGGGGCCGAGGGCGGCGCCCATTCCGACGCCGAAAGCCGGATGCGGCTGCGGTCGATCGACGTGCAATTGCTGCGGATCCTCGAGGAAATCAGCGCCGGGCGGCAGGAAAGCATCGCCGACCTGCGCGCCGACCTTGCGGCGCTGACCCAAGCGATCCGGCAGTTGTCGCGCGCCAATTCCGGGCGGGGCTAGGGTCATGGGTCTGTCCCGCCGCCGCGACTCTGCGATGATCTGGCCGGGGTTCGTCGACGCGGTCACCACGCTGCTGATGGTGCTGATGTTCGTGCTGACCATTTTCACCGTGATGCAATCGGTGTTGCGGGAAACCATCGTCAGCCAGAGCACCGAGTTGGACGCGCTGACCGCACAGGTTTCGGGGCTTGCCGATGCGTTGGGGCTGGAGCGGGACCGCAGCGCGGGCTTGCAGGCGGAAATCGGCGCGCTGACCGCCAACCTGACGGCGGCGCTGGCCGAAGGCGACCGGCAGGCGGCCTTGGTGGCCAGCCTGACCGGGCAGTTGACGGCGAAAGTGGCGGAACTGGACGCCGCGACCGGTCGGATCGCCAGTTTCGAGGCACAGGTGGCCAGCCTTCTGGCCGAACGCGATGCGGCGCGGGGCGAGGCCTCGACGCTGTCGGCGTCGCTGGCCGATCTGCTGGCGGCGCAGACACGGCTGATCACCGAAAAGGAGGCGCTGGATATCGCCCTCGCCAAGGCGCGGACCGAGATCGACGCCGGGGCAGAGGCGGCGCGGCTGGCCGCAGCCCGGCGCGAGGCGCTGGAGGCGATGATCGCCGACCTGCGGCGGCAGGCGGCGGACAGCGAGGTGTCGCTGACGGCGGCGCTCGCGGCCCTGCAGACCGCCGAGGCGAAAGCCGCCGCCGCGGCGGACGCGGAAGGCAAGCTTGCGGCGGAACAGGCGGCGGCCGAGGCGCTGCGACAGGACCTCGCGGCAACCGAGGCGCTGCGGCAGGATCTGGCGCAGGCGATGACCGAGGCGGACCGCAAGCTAGCCGCCGAACGGGCGGCGGCAGAGGCGTTGCGGCTTCGGCTGGCCGGCGTGTCGGGCGAGTTGACCGAACTGGAGAAGGCGCGCCTTGCGGATCTTGCGGCGGCCGAGGCGCTGCGGGCGCGGCTGGCGGCGGCGGACGATGAGTTGACCGCGATGACCCTGGCGCTGGAGGAACAGCGCAAACGCGCAGAGGAGACGCTGACCCTGCTGGCGGCGGCGGAGGCCAGCGAGCAGTCGGCCAGCAGTCAGGCGGCAGTGCGGGCGGGGCTGCTCGAGGCAGCGCGCAAGGTGCTGACCCAGAAGGATCAGGAGTTGATCGCGGCGGCGCAGAAGATGGCGGCGCTGAACCAGCAGATCGCGGCGCTGCGCGGGCAGTTGGGATCGCTGCAGGCGGCGCTGGACGCATCGGCCGCCAAGGACGCGCAGGCGAATGTGCAGATCGATGCGTTGGGCAGCCAGTTGAACGCGGCCCTGGCCCGGGTGGCGGCGGAGGAAAAGCGGCGGGCGGAGCTGGAGGCGGCGGAGCGCAAGCGTCTGGAGGCCGAGAACCTGGACCTTGCCAAGTTCCGGTCGGATTTCTTCGGCCAACTCTCGCAGGTTCTGGCCGGGCGAGAGGGGGTGCGGGTGGTGGGGGACCGGTTCGTGTTCTCGTCCGAGGTGCTGTTCCAGGCAGGCTCGGCCGATCTGGCGCCAGAGGGGCAGACGCAGATTGCCGGGGTGGTGGCGACGCTACAGGAGGTGGCGGATCAGATCCCGCCGGGCATCGACTGGATCATCCGGGTCGACGGTCACACCGACGCGATCCCGCTGTCGGGGTCGGGGGAATTCGCGGACAACTGGGAACTGAGCCAGGCGCGGGCGCTGTCTGTGGTGCGCTACATGCAGGACGAGCTGGGGTTCCCGCCGCAGCGGATGGCTGCGACAGGGTTCGGCGAGTATCGGCCGGTGGCCGAAGGCGACAGCCCGCAGGCCCTCGCGGCCAATCGGCGGATCGAGTTGAAGCTGACCGAGCGATAGGCCCATCCCACACCGGGACAAGCATTTGATCGTTTCAATGCCCTGTCGTGGGGTGGTGGCGCAACCCTTTGCCCTAAAAACGAAAAAGGCCCCCGGAGCGGCGGGGGCCTTTGGGAAACCGGCAGCGGCCGGGGCTATTCCGCCGTCAGCAGCGGCGGCTTTGCCCCCGACAGACGCGGCTTTTGCGGCTCTTCGATCACCAGAGCGATCGCGTCGTCCTTCAGCACCACATGCACCGTGCCGCCCTTTGTCAGTTTGCCGAACAGCAGTTCCTCGGCCAGCGGTTTCTTGATGTGTTCCTGAATGACGCGGCCCAGCGGGCGCGCGCCCATCCGGTCGTCATAGCCCTTTTCGCCCAGCCACAAGGCGGCCTCGGGCGACAGGTCGATGTGAACGCCGCGATCCAGCAGTTGCGCCTCGAGCTGCATCACGAACTTCTCGACCACCTGCAGGATGATTTCGCGGCCCAACGGGGCAAAGCTGATCACGGCGTCCAGACGGTTGCGGAATTCCGGGGTGAAGGTGCGCTCGATGGCGGCGGTATCTTCACCGGTGCGCTTGTCACGGCCGAAACCGATGGCCGATTTCGCCTGTTCGGAGGCCCCGGCATTGGTGGTCATGATCAGGATCACGTTGCGGAAATCGACGGCGCGGCCGTTGTGGTCGGTCAGCTTGCCGTGGTCCATCACCTGCAGCAGGATGTTGTAGACATCCGGATGGGCCTTTTCAATTTCATCCAGCAGCAGAACGCAATGCGGGTGCTGGTCGATCCCGTCGGTCAGCATGCCGCCCTGATCGAATCCGACATAACCGGGGGGTGCCCCGATCAGGCGGCTGACCGCATGTTTCTCCATGTATTCCGACATGTCGAAGCGGATCAGTTCGACGCCGAGGCTGGCCGCCAGTTGCTTGGCCACCTCGGTCTTGCCGACACCGGTCGGGCCCGCGAACAGGTAGTTGCCGATCGGCTTTTCCGGCTCCCGCAGACCGGCCCGGGCGAGCTTGATCGCCGAACACAGCGCCTCCACCGCCTTGTCCTGCCCGAACACCACCCGCTTGAGCGTCTTTTCCAGATCGCGCAGGGTTTCCGCGTCGTTTTTCGAGACGTTCTTCGGCGGGATGCGGGCGATCTTGGCCACCACCGCCTCGATCTCTTTCGGGGTGATGGTCTTGCGCCGCTTGCTGTCGGACAGCAAATGCTGGGCGGCCCCCGCCTCGTCGATCACGTCGATCGCCTTGTCGGGCAGTTTGCGGTCGTGGATGTAGCGCGCGGCGAGTTCCACGGCGGCCTTGATGGCATCATGGGTGTAGCGCAGGTCGTGGTGTTCCTCGAAATAGGGTTTCAGGCCCATGAGGATTTTCACAGTATCTTCGACCGACGGCTCGTTCACGTCGATCTTCTGGAACCGGCGGGCGAGGGCGCGGTCCTTTTCGAAGTGCTGGCGGAATTCCTTGTAGGTGGTCGACCCCATGCAGCGCAGCTTGCCGCCCTGCAGCGCGGGTTTCAGCAGGTTGGAGGCGTCCATCGCCCCACCCGACGTGGCCCCGGCGCCGATTACGGTATGGATCTCGTCGATGAACAGGATGGCGTCGGGGTGATCCTCCATCTCCTTCACCACCGCCTTCAGCCGTTCCTCGAAGTCGCCGCGATACCGGGTGCCGGCCAGCAGCGCGCCCATGTCGAGCGAATAGATCGTGGCGCGCGACAGGATGTCGGGGGTTTCGCCCTTGACGATCTTCCACGCAAGGCCTTCGGCAATCGCGGTCTTGCCCACGCCGGGGTCGCCCACAAGCAGGGGGTTGTTCTTTCGGCGGCGGCACAGCACCTGGATGCAGCGTTCGACCTCGGCCTCGCGGCCGATCAGCGGGTCAACCTCGCCCTTGCGGGCCTTGACGTTCAGATCGACGCAGTATTTCGACAGGGCAGACTCCTTGGCCTCGCCGGCCTCAGCCTTGGGGGTTTCCTGGGTTTCTTCCGCGCCGATCACCGGGCGGGGTTCGCCATAGGAGGGATCTTTGGCGACGCCGTGCGCGATGAAGTTGACCGCGTCATAACGCGTCATGTCCTGTTCCTGCAGGAAGAAGGCGGCGTTCGACTCGCGCTCGGCAAAGATCGCGACCAGGACGTTGGCCCCGGTCACCTCGGTGCGCCCCGAGGATTGCACATGGATCGCGGCGCGCTGGATCACCCGCTGGAAGGCGGCGGTCGGCACAGCCTCCGATCCTTCGACATCGGTCACGAGGGTCGACAGGTCGTCGTCGATGAAATCGACGAGCGTTTTCTTCAGCGTTTCAAGATTGACCGAGCAGGCCTTCATCACGCGGGCCGCGTCGGGTTCGTCGATCAGCGCCAGCAGCAGGTGTTCCAGCGTGGCGAGTTCGTGGCGGCGGGCGTTGGCCAATGCCAGCGCGCCGTGAATGGCTTGTTCCAGCGTCGTCGAGAATGATGGCACGTCTCGTGCTCCTGTCCTGCGGGTCGCAACGGCGCAGCGCCTGTTCCGACCGTGGCCTCATAGTGTTAAGCTTCGGTGTTATTCGGGTGACTGCAAGACATATTTGGTGCGCCTGGCGATTTGACGAGGGGGATGCGGAAAAAGTGATCCGGCGGGCTTCTGCCGGGATGCGGTCAGAACCGGTCCTTGCGGGCGCGGATCTCGGCGAACACGGCGGCGGTGGGGGCGTCGGGCATCCGGACGGCGGCGCGCAAGGCGGCACTATCGGCGCGCAGAAAAGGGTTGGTGGCAAGTTCCAGCGACAGGCTGCTGGGGACGGTGGGGCGGTTGGCGGCGCGGGCGGCGGCCACGGCGGCGATACGGGTCTGTAGGGCGGGGTTTTGGGGGTCGAGCGTGACTGCGAAGGCGAGGTTCGCGGTGGTGTATTCGTGACCCGAGCAGATCAGGGTTTCGGGGGGCAGGGCGGCCAGTTTGCCCAAGCTGGACCACATCTGCGCCGGCGTGCCTTCGAACAGCCGCCCGCAGCCGCCCGCCATCAGGCTGTCGGCGGTGAAGGCCAGCGCCCCGTCGGGCAGGTGATAGGCGACGTGGCCCAGGGTGTGACCGGGCACCTCGATCACCCGGACCATCCGCGCGCCGAAGGGGAACGTCATGCCGTCGCTCACCGCCAGATCGAGGCGGGGCAGGCGGTGGGCGTCGGCGGCGGCCCCCACCACGCGGGCCCCGGTTGCGGCGCGCAAAGCCTCGACACCGTCGATGTGGTCGCCGTGGTGGTGGGTGATCAGGATGTCGGTCAGGGTCCAGCCACGCGCCGCCAGCGCCGTTGCAACCGGGGCTGCGTCCGGCACGTCGATGACGGCCGTCCGGCCGGAAGAGACGTCGTGGACGAGATAGGCATAGTTGTCGGTCCGGCAGGGGATCGTCACCAGGTCAAGCGTCATGGTCTTTGGCCCGCGTTGCTGTAATCTGCGGCAGACTGACCGGATGGGACGCCCGCTGCAATGCATCTTGATGTGCTCGACCTGCGCAATTTCTACTATCGCACGGCGCTCGGCCGGGTGGCGCAGCGGGCGATCCGCGATCAGGTGGCGGCAAGCTGGCCGGATGTCACCGGGCAGACGGTGGCGGGCTTCGGCTTTGCCGCGCCGGTTCTTCGGCCGTTTCTGCAGGACTCGCGCCGGGTGATCGCGCTGATGCCGGGGCCGCAGGGGGTGATGCCCTGGCCTGCGGGGGCGGACAACGTGTCGGTGCTGTGCGAGGAAACCGCCTGGCCGCTGCAGACCGGGTTCGTCGACCGGCTGGTGCTGCTGCACGGGCTCGAGACGTCGGAAAACCCCTCCGCCGTGCTGGACGAGGCCGCCCGTGTCCTGGGGCCGGGGGGGCGGGCTCTGGTCATCGTGCCGAACCGGGCGGGGTTGTGGTCGCGACGTGATGTCACACCCTTCGGATTCGGTCGCCCCTATTCGGCGGCGCAACTCGAGGCGCAGTTGAAAAAGCACGGCTTCACCCCCGAACGCAGCCTGACCGTGCTGCACGCGCCGCCCAGTCAGGCGAAGTTCTGGCTGCGCACGGCGGGGTTCTGGGAAAGCATGGGCCGCCGTCTGCCCTGGCTGTCGGGCGGGGTTCTGATGATCGAGGCGAGCAAGCAGGTCTATGCCCCCACACGCGGCGGCCTTGGCGCGCTGGTGCGGCGGCCGCTGAAAGTGCTGGAAGGCGTGGGCCAGCCGGTGCCGGTGCCGCAGGGCAGCACACGGCAATCCTGCGGCCACGGGCAGCCTTTCGCCCGTCGCCGCGCCGCCGATGCCGAAAGGTGCAATTTGTCGCAGCCCGCACCGGCGTTGCCAGCCCGCACACATCAGCGAATGAATAGAAAATGACGGCCCGCCTTCACGGTTGCGGCATTGCAGCACGTCTGCTAGAGACGCCTCGAAATCAACAGACGCGGGCGGCAACGTCTGCGCCAACAGAGCCTCCTAAGCCGCGCGACAGCGGTATGACCGGGGCCGAGACAGTGGAAGGGTTGACGTGTCCGAAACTGCTTCGATGTCTTTGGGGATCGCGGGGCGCTATGCCCAGGCCCTGTTCGAACTCGCCAAGGAAAGCGGCGCTCTGGACGTGCTGGAGCGCGACGCGGATGCGGTGCAGGACGCGTTGATGCTGAGCGCCGATCTGACCGGGCTGATCACCTCGCCGGTGGTGGAACGCGAGGATCAGGCCCGCGCGATGGCGGCGGTGGCGTCCAGGATGGGCCTGTCGGAGCTGATGTCCAACACGATTGCGCTGATGGCGCAAAAGCGTCGGCTGTTCGTGCTGCCGCATCTGATGGCCGACCTGTTGCGCCGGATTGCCGAGGAGAAGGGCGTCATGACGGCGGAAGTCACCGCTGCGGCCCCGTTGTCGGACGCGCAGGTGACGGCGCTGACCGCCAGCCTGAAGGCGCGGGCGGGCAAGGACGTCAGATTGAAAACCACGGTCGATGCGTCCCTGATCGGCGGGCTGGTCGTGAAACTCGGGTCGAGCATGATCGACACCTCGGTCAAGGCCAAGCTCGCCGCCCTGCAAAATTCCATGAAAGAGGTCGGATAAATGGGTATCCAAGCTGCTGAAATCTCTGCGATCCTCAAAGAGCAGATCAAGAATTTCGGGATGGACGCAGAGGTGGCCGAAGTGGGCCGCGTCCTGTCCGTCGGCGACGGGATTGCCCGTGTGCATGGTCTGGACAACGTCCAGGCCGGCGAGATGGTCGAGTTTCCGGGCGGTATCCGGGGCATGGCGCTGAACCTCGAAGTCGACAACGTCGGCATCGTGATCTTTGGCTCCGACCAGGACATCAAGGAAGGCGATACCGTCAAGCGCACCAAGTCGATCGTGGACGTGCCGGTTGGCAACGCGCTGCTGGGTCGGGTCGTGGACGGTCTGGGCAACCCGATCGACGGCAAGGGCCCGATCGAGACGACGCAGCGCAGCGTGGCCGACGTCAAGGCACCGGGCATCATCCCGCGCAAATCGGTGCACGAGCCGATGGCGACCGGCCTGAAGGCCATCGACGCGATGATCCCGGTCGGCCGGGGCCAGCGCGAGTTGATCATCGGGGACCGGCAGACCGGCAAGACGGCGGTGGCGCTGGACACTATCCTGAACCAGAAGGCTTACAACGAGGCCGCCGGCGACGACGAATACAAGAAGCTCTACTGCGTCTATGTGGCCATCGGGCAGAAGCGTTCGACCGTGGCGCAACTGGTCAAGAAGCTGGAAGAAACCGGTGCGATCAAATACACGATCGTGGTTGCTGCCACCGCATCCGACCCCGCGCCGATGCAGTTCCTGGCTCCCTATGCCGCGACCGCGATGGCGGAGTTCTTCCGCGACAACGGGCGTCACGCGCTGATCATCTATGACGACCTCTCGAAACAGGCCGTGGCCTACCGCCAGATGTCCCTCCTGCTGCGCCGTCCGCCGGGTCGCGAGGCCTATCCGGGCGACGTGTTCTATCTGCACTCCCGCCTGCTGGAACGGTCGGCCAAGCTGAACGAGGATTTCGGCGCGGGGTCGCTGACCGCGCTTCCGATCATCGAAACGCAGGGCGGCGACGTGTCGGCCTTCATCCCGACGAACGTGATCTCGATCACCGATGGGCAGATCTTCCTCGAGACGGAACTGTTCTATCAGGGCGTGCGCCCGGCGGTGAACACCGGTCTGTCGGTCAGCCGCGTGGGATCGTCCGCCCAGACCAACGCGATGAAATCGGTGGCCGGCAAGGTGAAGCTGGAGCTGGCGCAATACCGCGAAATGGCGGCCTTTGCCCAGTTCGGGTCCGACCTTGACGCAGCAACGCAGCAACTGCTGAACCGGGGCGCGCGGCTGACCGAGCTGATGAAGCAGAACCAGTATGCCCCGATGACCAACGCAGAGATCGTCTGCGTGATCTTCGCGGGCACCGCCGGGTATCTGGACAAGATCCCGGTGAAATCGGTGGGCCGGTTCGAAGCGGGGTTCCTGAAGCATCTGCGCGGTCCGGCCAAGGTTCTGCTGGACGACATCACCAAGAACGACCGCAAGGTGGCGGGCGATCTGGAAAAGGCGATCCGCAAGGAACTGGACACTTTCGCGAAAGACTTCGCCTGAGGGCGCGGGTGGGGAGATAACGGATGCCCAGCCTCAAGGACCTGAAGAACCGCATCGCGAGTGTCAAGAACACCCGCAAGATCACCAAGGCGATGCAGATGGTCGCGGCGGCCAAGCTGCGTCGCGCCCAGGAGGCGGCGGAAATGGCCCGCCCCTATGCCGAGCGGATGATTTCCGTGATGGCCGGGCTGTCGGCGAGCGTCGGCCAAGCGGACGGCGCGCCCCTGCTGCTGGCCGGGACGGGGTCGGACCGCGTGCACCTGCTGGTCGTGATGACCTCCGAACGGGGCCTGTGCGGCGGGTTCAACTCGACCATCGTGCGGCTGGCGCGGGCGCGGGCGAATGAACTGCTGGCGGGCGGCAAGACCGTCAAGATCCTGACGGTCGGCAAGAAGGGGCGCGAACAGTTGCGCCGCGACTTCGGCAAGTATTTCGTCGGCCATGTCGACATGGGCGATGTGAAACGGGTGGGCTACGTCAACGCGCAAGGCATTGCGCGCGATGTGCTGGCGCGGTTTGCCGCAGGCGAGTTCGACGTGGCGACGATCTTCTTCAACCGGTTCCAATCGGTGATCTCGCAGGTTCCGACCGCGCAGCAGATCATCCCGGCCAAGTTCGAAGGGGCTGCCATTTCGGCGCTGTATGACTATGAACCCAGCGAAGAGGCGATCCTGACCGACCTGTTGCCGCGCGGGGTGGCCACCCAGGTGTTCACCGCGCTCTTGGAAAACGGGGCGTCCGAACAGGGGGCACGCATGTCGGCGATGGACAACGCCACGCGCAACGCGGGTGACATGATCACCCGTCTGACCACGGTCTACAACCGCTCGCGTCAGGCGGCGATCACCAAAGAGCTGATTGAGATTATTTCGGGCGCCGAGGCGCTGTAAGGTAACCGGAGAAACGACATGGCAAATGCGACATCGCATGGCAAAGTGACGCAGATTATCGGCGCTGTGGTCGACGTTCAGTTTGATGGCGCGCTGCCGGCCATTCTGAACGCGCTGGAGACGGACAACAACGGCAAGCGGCTGGTGATGGAAGTGGCGCAGCATCTGGGCGAATCCACGGTGCGCTGCATCGCGATGGACGCGACCGAAGGCCTGGTGCGGGGCGCTGCGGTGGCCGACACCGGGCAGCCGATCTCGGTGCCGGTGGGCGATGGCACGCTGGGGCGCATCCTGAACGTGATCGGGGATCCGATCGACGAAAAGGGCGACGTGGTCCACACCGAGCGGCGCGCGATCCACCAGAAGGCGCCGTCGTTTTCCGAGCAGGCGACGGACGCGCTGATCCTGGTGACCGGCATCAAGGTGATCGACCTGCTGGCCCCCTATTCCAAGGGCGGCAAGATCGGCCTGTTCGGCGGCGCGGGTGTGGGCAAGACGGTTCTGATCCAGGAACTGATCAACAACATCGCCAAGGTGCACTCGGGCTATTCGGTGTTCGCTGGCGTGGGCGAGCGGACGCGGGAAGGCAACGACCTGTATCACGAGTTCATCGAATCGGGCGTCATCAACATCGACGACCTGACCAAGTCGAAAGGGCGCTGGTCTACGGCCAGATGAACGAGCCGCCGGGCGCGCGTCTGCGTGTCGCCCTGTCCGGTCTGACGATCGCAGAACAGTTCCGTGACCAGTCGGGAACGGACGTGCTGTTCTTCGTCGACAACATCTTCCGCTTTACCCAAGCGGGTTCGGAAGTGTCGGCGCTGCTGGGACGCATCCCGTCCGCCGTGGGCTATCAGCCGACGCTGGCGACCGACATGGGCGCGCTGCAAGAACGCATCACCTCGACCAAGGCGGGGTCGATCACCTCGGTGCAGGCGATCTATGTGCCCGCCGACGACCTGACCGACCCGGCCCCTGCGACGTCTTTCGCGCACCTTGACGCGACGACCGTTCTCAGCCGCGCGATTTCCGAGCTTGGCATCTATCCGGCCGTGGACCCGCTCGACTCGACCAGCCGCATCCTCGACCCGCTGGTGGTGGGTGAAGAGCATTACAACGTCGCCCGCTCGGTGCAGGGGATGCTGCAACGCTACAAGTCGCTGCAGGACATCATCGCGATTCTGGGCATGGATGAACTGTCGGAAGAGGACAAGCTGACCGTGGCGCGCGCCCGCAAGATCCAGCGCTTCCTGAGCCAACCGTTCGACGTGGCGCAGGTGTTCACCGGCAGCCCCGGCGTTCAGGTGCCGCTGGACGTGACCATCGCCTCGTTCAAGGCGGTTGTGGCGGGCGAATACGACCACCTGCCCGAAGCGGCGTTCTACATGGTGGGCGGCATCGAAGACGTGAAGGCCAAGGCGCAGCGTCTTGCTGCGGCTGCGGCGTAAGGGGGCATCATGGCGGGCACCGTGCAATTCGATCTGGTCTCGCCCGAGCGTCGGTTGGCGTCGGTGGCGGCAACCGAGGTTCAGATCCCGGCAACGGATGGCGATCTGACGGCGATGGAGGGGCATACCCCCACCATCACCACCCTTCGCCCCGGCGTACTGCGCGCAGTATCGGCACAGGGCACCAAATCCTATGTGGTGACCGGCGGGTTTGCCGAAATCACCGCGACCGGCGTGACGGTTCTGGCCGAACGGGCGATCCCGACGGAAGAGGCGACGGGAGCCATTCTGGACGGGCTGGTGAGCGAGGCCAGGGCCTTGGCCGCCGACGCGCCGGACAAGGATGCGGCCGACAAGCTGATCAACGACATGACGGCGCTTCGCGGGGCCGTCGGCGTCTGAGCGGCAGGAGCAGATCGTGAACAGGGCCCCGTTTCCGGCGGGGCCTTTGTCATATCGCCCTAGTGCCGCCGAAATTATCCGCTATCCTGTCGACAACCGAGGTCAGGGTCGCATGAAACGCATTTCCAATGGCACATTTGCCATCGAGCAGGGCTCGCGGATTCTGTTTTCGGATTTTGCGGATGGCGGGGCGATGTGGACCGGCAACGGCGCGCGCGAAAGCCGTCATCAGGTGCGGTTCAAGGAAGGGTTCAGCACGGTGCCGCTGGTGCAGGTGTCGATCTCGATGTGGGACACTGACCACAAGCACAACGCGCGGGCCGACATCTCGGCCGAACAGATCAGTGAAAAGGACTTTCAACTGGTGTTCCGCACCTGGGGCGACACGCGGATTGCCCGGATCCGCGCCGACTGGTTGGCGATCGGGACGGTTGCGGACGAGGACGACTGGCAGATTTCCTAGCGGCCTGCGGGGCGGGGCGTCGAAGCGCAGCAGTCGGGCTGCGTCAGGGGCGTTGATACATTCCCTCGTAGATCGGGACGAGGGTTTCGTTGTCGAACAGCGACAGCACCGACGTGCCGTTCCAGATGTTCAGGATGGCTTGCGCAAAGATCGGGGCGGTCGGCACGATGCGGATGTTGGGGGCGGCCAACACCTCGGGCGTCGGTTCGATCGAGTCGGTAATCACCAGGCTTTTCAGCGACGACCCGATGATCCGCTGCACCGCCGGGCCCGACAGCACGCCATGCGTGGTATAGGCGTGCACCTCCGTCGCCCCGGCGGCCAGCAACACATCGGTGGCCTTGGTCAGCGTGCCGCCGGTGTCGCAGATGTCGTCCACCATCAGGCAGATCTGGTTCGACACGTCGCCGATTACCGTCATGTCGGCAATCTCGCCCGCCTTCACCCGCCGTTTGTCGACGATCGCAAGGCCGGTGCCCAACCGCTGTGCCAGGTCGCGGGCGCGCGCCACGCCGCCGACATCGGGCGACACGATGGTGATGCGGTCGAGTTTGCCCTTGAAATTGTGTTCGATATCAAGGGCAAAGATCGGCGCGGCATAGAGGTTGTCCACGGGGATGTCGAAAAAGCCCTGGATCTGCGCCGCGTGCAGGTCCATCGTCAGAACGCGGTCGATGCCGGCCTCGGTCAGCAGGTTCGCCACCAGTTTGGCCGAGATCGGGGTGCGCGATTTCACCCGGCGGTCCTGCCGGGCATAGCCGAAATAGGGAATGACGGCGGTGATCCGCTGGGCTGACGACCGGCGCAGCGCGTCGGTGATGATCATCAGCTCCATCAGGTTGTTGTTGGCGGGGTTCGAGGTCGGCTGGATGATGAACATATCCTCGCCGCGGACGTTCTCGAACACCTCGACGAAGATCTCCTGATCATTGAACCGCTCGACCCGGGCGTTCACCAGATTGACGCTCATTCCGCGGTGCATCGACATGCGGCGGGCGATGGCGCGCGCGAGGGTCAGGTTGGCGTTGCCGGAGATCAGTTTCGGTTCGGTGATGGCGGGCATCCGGTGTCCTTGCGCAAGGGGTCGCAGGCCCGTGCGTGACGGAACCGTGACGTTGCCCTTCGCTTATCATCCGGGCGGGGGCTTGCAAACCGCTGTCGGGGTGCAGGTGCAGAAAATCACCGGGTCACATCAGGGGGTCAGGGCGGCAATCAGCGCCTGCACGTCCGATTCGGTGGTGGACCAGTTCGCCACGAACCGCGCGGCGTCGCGGTCTGGCGGGCCGGGCATCCGGTAATAGACGGCCCCGGCGGCTTCGGCGCGGGCGTGGGTGCCGGTCGGAAAATGGGGGAACAGGATGTTGGCCTGCACCGGATGGGCCAGCACCGCATCCGGCACCTGTGCCAACCCCTGCGCCAGCCGGGCCGCCATGGCGTTGGCCTGGCGCGCGAGGTCAAGCCAGAGGCCGTCGGTCAGGTAGGCCTGCATCTGGGCCGACAGGTAGCGGTGTTTCGACGGCAGGTGGCCTGCGCGTTTGCGGCGCAACTCGAACTCCCAGGCCTTGGCGGGGTCGAAGATCACCACCGCCTCGACCCCCATCAGCCCGTTCTTGGTGCCGCCGAACGACAGGATATCGACCCCCGCAGCCCAGGTCATCTGCGCCGGGGTCGCCCCCGTTGCCACCAGCGCATTGGCAAAGCGCGCGCCATCCAGATGCACCGGCAGGCCTTGCCCACGCGCCACTGCCGCCAGCGCAGCCACCTCCGCCGGGGTATAGACCGTGCCCGCCTCGGTCACGTTGGTGATCGACACCATGCCGCGCTGCACCGAATGCACCCCGCCGTTGCCGGTCCGGGCGATGGTAGCGGCCAGGGCGTCGGGCGTCATGCGGCCGTGGGTGCCCGGCACCAGCACCAGTTTCGCGCCGTTGGTGAAAAACTCCGGCGCGCCGCATTCGTCTTCGGCGATATGGGCATGGCTGTGGCAGAACACCGCGCCCCAGGGCGGGCAGGCGATGGCGCAGGCCAGGGAGTTCGCCGCCGTCCCCGTGGCGACCAGATAGACGGCCGCCTCGGGGGCGTCGAACAGCGCGCGCATCTGCCGGCGCACCTCGCCCATGATCGGATCGTTGCCATAGCCCATCGCATAGCCGTCATTGGCGCGCAGCAGGGCGGCCATGATCTGTGGCGGGCAGCCGGAGGTGTTGTCGGAGGCGAAGAACATCAGGGTTTTTCCTCGATCGTGTAGTCGTCCCAGTCTTCTTCGGGGACTGTCAGTTCCGACACCGTCCAGCCGCGCACCGAGTTGCCCGAGGCGTGGGTGCTGTCGGGGTCGCCGGTCAGCAGGGGGTGCCAGTCGGGCAGCGGTTTGTTCTGATACAGCAGGCGGTAGGCGCAGGTTTGCGGCATCCAGTAGGCCACCTTCGGCAGGGTTTTCGGCGACAGGCGGACGCATTCGGGCACGAAGTCGTGGCGGTTGGCATAGCTCATGCAGCGGCAGGTGTCGCCGTCGAGCAGTTTGCAGGCGACCCGGGTGAATTCGACCTCGCCGGTGTCTTCGTATTCCAGCTTGTTCAGGCAGCATTTGCCGCAGCCGTCACACAGCGCCTCCCATTCTTGGGGCGTCATTTTGCTCAGCGGGACGGTTTCCCAGAACTTCGGGCGAAGCGGCGGCGGTGCAGTCATGTCGGGGACCTTGGCAAATGGCTGCGGCAAAGGGAAGGGGGGCGGGACCTGGAAACATCGCGGCGAAATATCACCGATAGGTGACATAAGGCTTGTTTGGCGAGTGCCTGCGTGCTATCACAAAGTCACCATAAAGGGACATAGGAAGCCATCATGCCGAAACTGAATATCCGCGGGGCCGACCTGCACTACTCCATCGCCGGAACGGGGCCGCAGACCATTGTTTTCATTCACGGGTTGATGCTCGCCAGCGAGTCCTGGCACCATCAGGTTGCGGCGTTTCGCGACAGATATCGGGTGGTCACTTTTGATCTGCGCGGGCAGGGCCGGTCGGACAAGACGACGGAGGGGCTGGACCTCGACTCGCTGGCGCTTGATGTCGTGGCGCTGATCGGCGCGCTGAACCTGGGGCCGTGCCATCTGGTCGGGTTTTCGATGGGTACCTTCATCGCGATGCGTGTCGCGGTTCTGGCCCCGGAGATGTTGGAGACCCTGACCCTGATCGGGCCGAGTGCCGAGGCGGAAGACCCCGCCAGGATGCCGCGCTACAGGGCGTTGATCGCCCTGGTCCGGGTGCTGGGGGCGCGGCCCTTTGTGCGCCCGCTGCTGAAGATCCTGTTCGGCGACACGTTCCTGAACCACCCGGCGCGGCGGTTCGAGGTGGCGCGGTGGCGCGGCTATCTGCGGGACCTGCCGCGCAGCCTGCACCGGGCGGCGGCGGCTTCGGCGCATCGTCGCGGGATCGTCGGGTCGCTGGGGCGGATCGTGACGCCGACGCTGGTGGTGTCGGGCGCAGAGGACCGGCCGATCCCGACGGCAAAGGCGCAGGCGGTGGCGGATGGCATCGCCGGGGCCCGGATGCTGGTGGTGCCTGCGACCGGACATGCGGTGATGCTGGAGCGGCCCGAGGTGTTCAACGCGGCCCTTGACGGGTTTCTGGGCGGCCGGACGCGGCTGGTGGCCTAAGCCGGGCTGCCCGGACCCAGCCGCGACAGCACGCCGCGCGCGGTGTCGCAATCGGCGGCCATCTGGGTGATCAGGGCGGGCAAGCCGTCGAACTTCAACTCGGGGCGCAGGTAGTCGACCAGGGCGACCGACAGGTGATGGCCATAGAGATCGCCCTTGAAATCAAGCAGGTAGGTTTCAAGGTTCGGCTGATTTTCCCCGAACATCGGGCGCACCCCGAGGCTGGAGGCCCCGAAATAGCTGCCGGTGTGCGGGCCGGTCAGCACATCGACAAGGCTCGCGTAGACCCCGAGGCGGGGCAGGTGCAGGCCGGTCAGCGCCATGTTGGCGGTCGGATAGCCCAACTCGCGGCCCCGCTTTTCGCCGTGGATCACCTCGCCTTCGATGCGGTGCCAGTGGCCCAGCATGGCGGCGGCGTCACGCGGGCGGCCTTCGGTCAGCGCGGTGCGGATGGCGGTGGACGAGATCTCCATCCCCGCCGACCGGATCAGGGTGGCGATGGTGACCCGGAAACCACAGGCGTCGCCATAGGCCTGCAGGTCTGCGGCGCGGCCGGCGCGGGCCTTGCCGAAGCAGAAATCGGCACCCACGACGACATGGCGGATGCCGAGGCCATCGTGCAGAACCTCGGTCGCGAAAGCCTCTGGCGTCAGGCTGGCCATCCGGGCGTCGAAGGGCAGTTGGTAGAGGTGCTGAACCCCGAGCTTGGCCAGCCGGTTGGCACGGCTTTCGGCGTTCATCAGGCGGAAAGGCGGGGCGTGGGGTGCGAAATAGTCGCGGGGGTGCGGTTCGAACGTCACGATGCCCAGGGGGGCGTCGGGGGTTGCGGGATCGGGCCGGGCCAGGTCGATGACCGCGCGGTGGCCCAGGTGGACGCCGTCGAAGTTGCCCAACGCGATGGATGCGCCGCGGGCTGACGGATCAAGCCCTTGCCAATGTTGATGAATTCGCATCCTGCCCCAAATGGGGCACGCAGGCCCCGTCAGTCGAACTTCCGGCTTGGCGCCAGAACCAGCGCCTCACCCTTCAGCACCACCGTTTTACCCACCGCGCAGTGGGTTTCAAGGGTCACCCTGCGTTTCGCATGGTCGATGCCGGTCACGGTCACATGCGCCTCCACGGTGTCGCCGGGGCGGACCGGGGCCATGAAGCGCAGCGACTGGCCGAGGTATACGGTGCCATGGCCGGGAAGCTGTTCGCCGATCACCGCCGAGATCAACCCGGCGGTCAGCATGCCATGCGCGATGCGGCCTTCGAAAATCGTGTCGCGGGCATAGTCGTCATCCAGGTGAACCGGATTGTAATCCGTGGAAATCTCGGCAAAAAGTGAGATGTCACGGTCGGTCACGGTTTTCCGCAAGCTGCGGGTCATGCCGATTTCGATATCTTCGATGCAGATCGTGCCGCGGAGCGAATTGTCCAGCATAGGTTGATTCCCGGATTGTTGGCGCGACGCTAGCCGATGCTGCGATGCAGCGCAATCCGCCGCGCAACAAATAATCGCCGGTGTGGCGAAATGCGCAATAATGTTACCGAAGATGGCCGATCGCAAAAGTGGCGAACAGTTGGCGGGCGGTCAGGTAGGCGTCAAGCAAGCCCTGAACCGGGTTTGCGGCGTCCGGGCCGAACTCGGTTGCGGCGATGCCGCCAGTGACGAACAAAGTGTCAAGGCTTTCGGACACCCCGCCCTGAATGTCGGTGGTGATGCCGTCGCCGATGCACAGGATCTGCGGGTCGGCGCGGTCGGTCAAGGCCATCAGGCGGCGGCGGGCGAGGTCATAGATCGGCGGGTGGGGTTTGCCGAAATACAGGGCTTTGCCGCCGATGCCTTCATAGGCCGCCGCGATCGCCCCGGCGCAGTAAAGCCGGGTATGGCCCATGTCCACGATGATGTCGGGATTGGCGCAGAGCATCGGCAAGCCCATGGTCCTGGCCAGCAAGAGCGGCGCGCGGTAGTCGTCGGGCGTCTCGGTCAGATCGTCGAACAGGCCGGTGCAGACGATGCCTTCGGCGTCGGACAGCGCCACGCGTTCGATGGGGCGCGCGGTCTTGAGGGTGTCTTGCAGATCGTCGGCGAAATCCGTGAAGAAGGTCAGGTCCTTTTCCGCCCCGATGTGGTAGACGCGGTGCCCCACGGCCCCGGTGATCAGGGCATATTGCGCGGCATCGCCAGAGGATACCACCTCGTCCCAGGCGTCGCGGGGGCAGCCCATCGCGTCCAACTGCCTGACGACGCTGGGTTTCGGGCGCGGGGCATTGGTCACCAGCACCACGATGCCGCCCGAGGCGCGGTAGGACTGCAGGGCGGCGACGGCGGCAGGAAAGGCGGTCACCCCGTCGTGCAGGCAACCCCAGAGATCGCAGAACACCGCGTCATAACGCGCGGCGACGGTGGCCAGAGAGGGAATGATCTCGGTCATGGGCAGCCTTTTCGCAGGATGTCAGCCGATGCGCCCGGCGCACCAATGCCGCAGCAGGCGCAATCACAGTTTCAGCGCGGGGATGATCTGCTTCTTGCGGCTCATGATCCCGGGCAGCACCACGGTGTCGCCGGTGACGGTGCATCCGAACGAGGCTTCCGCCACGGTTTTCACCAGATCGTTGGGCACCAGCAGGGTCGCCTCTTCGTTCAGGATGTCGATGACGAACAGCATCACCTGTTCGGCCCCGTCCTCGGCGGCGACAGCGGGCATCGCGGCCATCAGAGCGGCCTTGCGGTCCAGGATGACCTGCGGCGCGGTGGTTTCCAGCACCGAGATGCGCAGCTCGTGGCCGTCGATGGTGTATTCCTTGGAGTCCATCCGCAGAAGCTCGGCATCCGAGAAATGCGCGACATCCGATTTGGCGGCGAACATC
>Ga0247837_1004414_pt1 | contig 22591 bp, 19 predicted proteins | sample LaCtaG_2_FD_187115 | JGI IMG/M metagenome (GOLD analysis project Ga0247837, IMG submission 187115) | Freshwater microbial communities from meromictic Lake La Cruz, Castile-La Mancha, Spain - LaCruzMarch2015_14.5m | ecosystem: Environmental > Aquatic > Freshwater > Lake | place: Spain: Castile-La...
CCAGCAAATGCTGCTTTATAAGCATCAACCAAGGTAGTCCTACTAGCCAAACCGCAAGCGTTATTGTGCTTTAAGATTGCGAAAGTGGGCTCATCAAAATCTGCAATAAGATGCACTGCTGCGTCTACATCCAACAAATTATTATAGCTCAGTTCCTTTCCGTGAATTTGCTCAAACAACGCATCTAAATCTCCATGAAAAAATCCCTGTTGATGAGGATTCTCGCCATAGCGCAACACTTTTGTTCCTTTTTCTTGATGTGCAAATCCCCCACCATTAAAGTACTTATGAATTGCAGAATCGTAGTGAGATGAAACGCCAAATGCCCCAGCAGCAAACCATTTCCGCTGAACATTGGTTGAACTACTGCCTTCGCTTAACAACTCATTCAATGCTGCATACTCATTCTTAGAAGCTACGATTATCACGTCCTTGAAATTTTTAGCCGCAGCTCGAATTAGCGATATGCCCCCGATATCTATCTTTTCAATAATATCCTCGTCAGAAGCACCAGAAGCAACTGTATCTTCGAATGGATACAAATCAACTATAACCAAATCCAAGGTAGGGATAGCGTATTCTTTTAATTGTGCAACATCTCCTTGATTGTCACGTCTTGCCAAAATTCCACCAAACACTTTTGGATGCAAAGTTTTAACCCTTCCACCTAAAATGCTTGGATATCCAGTTAAGTCTTCAACCTTAAGAACCTTCGCGCCAAGCTCCTCCAAATAGGTTTGAGTCCCTCCAGTAGAATAAATACTCACTCCATATTTCACTAATTGCTTCACAATAGGCTCTAAACCTTCTTTGTGGTAAACGGAAATTAAGGCATTCTTAATTTCTACGGAATCGTTCATTTTCTACTTCCAAAATAAATTAATAATCACTAATCAATCAAAATCCAAAATTACCAGATCATAGAATTTGACTCCCGCAAAAGTAGCCCTTTCACTTCCGTTACTCTACCTTTACCAGCTAACAATCACACTAATTCTTCCATAGTTTTTAACATTAATGGCCGTCTATCTCAAACTATTGAATGAAAGCATTCGGATGGCATGGAATGCTTTGGTGGTTAATAAACTGCGGACTATTCTTTCTCTATTGGGAATATCAATTGGCATATTAGCGATAATTTCTGTTTTCACTTTAGTTGACTCCTTGGAGCGTAATATTCGTGAGAATGTGCAATCGTTAGGTGACAATACTATTTACGTGCAAAAATGGCCTTGGGCTACTGGAACCGATTACACTTGGTGGAAGTATTGGCAGCGACCTCAACCAACTTTGGACGAATTCAAAGAAATTCAGCGAAGGAGTAAAGCAGCAGAAGCTGTCGTTTTTCAAGCTTCTGCAAGTAAAACTGTAGAACACGCTTCGAATGTGGTAGAAAACGTGAATGTGGTTGCCGTTACCCACGATTTTGATAAAATTAAATCATTTGAAATTGCCGCAGGTCGCTACTTTACCCTATTGGAGTCAAATTCGGGCAAGAACGTATGTGTTATCGGAATGGCTATTTCACAAGGATTATTCGGAAAAGAAAATCCAGTAGGAAAGTCTGTCAAAGTCTATGGCAGAAAAGTAACGGTGATTGGTGTTTTTGATGTTGAAGGAGAGAGCATTTTTGGAAACAGCTTAGACAATCAACTCTTAATGCCAATCAATTATGCCAGACAGCTTATAAAAGTCGATGGCAATGGCTCAGGACCTATGGTTATGGTACGAGGCAAACAAGGCGTTGGACCAGAACAACTAATGGACGAGCTACAAGGCATTATGCGAACACTACGCAGATTAAAACCCCTTGCGGAAGATAATTTCGCATTAAACGAAGTGAGTGTGCTCTCCAAATCATTGTCAAGCCTGTTCACCATGCTCAACGTTGCCGGGGGAATTATTGGTGGATTTTCAATCTTGGTAGGAGGCTTTGGCATAGCTAATATTATGTTCGTTTCTGTTAAGGAAAGAACGCACCTCATTGGAATTGAAAAATCGCTAGGGGCTAAAAACTGGTTTATTATGTTAGAATTTCTTTCTGAAGCAATATTCCTCAGTCTAATTGGTGGGATTGCTGGGCTTCTCATAGTCTATCTACTTACACTGATTGCCTCCTATGTTTTCGATGTAAATCTATATCTTACTGTCGCCAACATAGTTAAGGGAATATCCATATCGGTTATTATAGGATTAATCGCTGGTATAGTTCCAGCTTATCTAGCTTCCAGGCTAAGCCCAGTGGAAGCTATTCGATTAAACTAAAGCACTCCAATTCCAGAAATAAACCAAGATATTCTCTGAAGTCAAATCCATATCCCAACAAATTTAATATCAGTAGGGAGTTAAATCACGTTGAAATAGAACAGTACAAATTCAAGCCAACAAAAAAGCCATACATAGTTTATGCATGGCTTTTTCATTATTCATACTCTAAATATTAATACTCCCACAAATCGTGCTCGAGTATAAAGATGTTCTCCTTAATTCTCTCAGCTTCTAACAACTGATCTAATCCATTAAGCATATACTCCCCAATAGACCTGTCGTAAACGTTCTTTTCCTTATAGATATAAGAGCCGAACATCCGCTTCCAAAAAATATCTTCCATAGTTTTACGTTCAGCATCATTTTGACGATTGAACACTTCAGCACTAGCAAAAATATTCCGAGCCTCAGGGAAGTACACCCAAAACATCGGTTCCGTACCACGTACTTCCCCAGTAGTTTTATCAATTTTTTCAGTGACTGGCTGAATTCCTATAATTCTTACATCCAATACAGACCGCTGACGATCAAAAAACCAATCTTCCTTAACCCTAAATTCCTTAACTGTTGATGGATCAAATTCCTCAGGAATAACGTTCATGACTAAATCATAAGGAGGATCAGGACTCTCAATGTATTGCGTGTCTACATAACTCAACTTACGCTCAATTTCAGCTTTAGTTAGTGTTATAGTAAACTCATCATCCAATGGATCATAAGCTGTAAGACTTCCTTCCTGCACGGCTTCAACTATGACTTGAGCCAAACTTCTACGATTCTTAATGGCTTCTGTTGGGTAATACAGAGGATGATTAATCTTCTCCCGAAGATCCAACTTTCTCCAAATACGCGTAGCCCACATTACATCAGCTTCCCGAAGATGTGTGTAAGGAACTACCTTTCGAGTTGGGTAATGTTCCTTTACATAAACACCATCCAACACATTTTGCGCCTTAACATGGTTTTCCGAAACCAACACAACACCCAACAAAACTGAAACCGCAATGACTATGGTTTTCATGGCCTTAGAGTTAAATTATTCAAGCTTCAAATTAATAGGTGCTAATTTTCTAGGATTTACACCAGTAGCTGGTTGCCCATTATCATCCAACATTATACAAGTAATATTTTCAATAAAAACACGCGACCCTTTCTTTAGTCTTTTAATCTGCTCCAAATCATTTGCGGGTATAGCACTTCCGACAATAGGCTTAGTTATCAAATCGGTTCCTACTTGAAAAACTAATTCAAATTTCGTAGTTTTAAAATATAACTCAAAATCAAAACCCTCCATTTTCGGGATAATTGTCGGAGATGCCGCCAACTTATTAGCAGAAATTAAACCTTCTTTCTGACCAGCAATTTTGCCCACCGGATCAGGAACATCCTTAACGCGGAACTCAAAATCACCCATAGGCCGAGTCTTCCCATCAACCTTAGCAGAAACTTTAACCTTTGCTGTCGAACCGGTAGTTACTTCAGCTATAAAATTTCCCTTACCAAGCTTAGAATCAGGAGTTAATTTACCACCCTCCAAAGAGGCAATTACATTCTCAGGAGATATCCCAGGAACTGCAATTGAAACAGGATTCTTCACCCCACGATACAACACGTTCATCTTAGTAGGCGAAACAACCACACCTGTTTTCATAACCATATACTCGGCTTTGAAAGGATAGTTCAAATCCTGACCAGATGGAGCTTTAACACGTATGATACCACTGTATTCTTTCAAACCCTCTGCGGTAGCACGTAATGAATAAATTCCAACTCCCTTATCCACTTTTACCGAGGAAGAATCCACTCCTCCTACAATTACATTACGCGTTGTATCTACCCGACCTAGCATAACAGTTGGATTCTGAGTGGTACTAAAGGCAGCAACAAATATCTCAGCCTTATACTCATCACCAAAGAACACTACGCTTGGAGCGATTACTTTAGCCGCTAACGTATCGAACTTAAAGTCACTTGCATCAACTTCTCTAAACAAATACTTTACAACATCAGACTCAGCATTTCTAACGTCCGTCTGAATCTTCGTCAAATTAGTAATTACAGCAGCCAGCGGTATATGGTAGAAATTTGCAAGCTGCCAATTTTGAACCTCACTATCACTGATTTTAAAAGTTGTATCAGTATTGAAATTCATAGTAAGCGCATTAATAATTGACTGCCCCTTTTTTGGATCAACTTTAGCAATCAAACGATCTCTGTACGAATCTAAAAATGACTTCAGCTCTTCTGCAGTATATCTACCTTTCTTAGGATTGCCCTCATCCCCCCCAATCATAATATTCGTTGGGGTGTCGTAATCATCCTTACTACTCACATTGCGCAATGAGAAAATAGAATCAACAATCACAGCAGCAGCCTTTCTCTGATCCTCGGTAGTAGCATTCTTAAAATTAGTCAAAAGCCCCTTAACTTCAACTGAATCCAACTTGTCCGTGCCAATGATAAGATACTGCTTTAAACTCTCAATATGATCCACCAAGGAATCTGCTGCAGTTTTGACTTCTATTGCTTTGTTGTACCAAGGTTCTACCTTTTTCCTATCATTAAGAAGTGCAGCCTTGAAAGAGTCGTATTGAGAAATATTTTTACCTTCAAAATTTCTATTGGTAACCACCAAACTGTCATTAATCAGGATAAACGAATTCAGTACTTCTTTTGATACATTCATCGCAAGTAATGCGGTGAGTACCAAGTACATCATCCCAATCATTTTCTGCCTAGGGGTTTCTTTTCCTCCGCTCATTTTCTTATCTTAAACCTAATGTGTGCTAAATCAGAAAAACAAAACTAACCTTGCGTACGATTCATTGCTGACAACATATTGCCATACACCGTATTCAATGAGCTGATATTTCTAGCAAGCAGTGCTACCTCTTCCTTGTATCTCTTTGCATCGTCTACAGATTCATTGAGAGTTCCCATTAATTCACCCATTCCACCGTAAAGCTGACTAGAGGCAGTTAAAAACTCTTTTGTACCTTGAAGCTGCAGCGCATACTGCGTATTCAACTGTGTTAAGTTACTTCCCAACTTCTGCATTTCATCACCAAAAGAAACACCCTCACCAGACTCAACAACCAAAGCTCCGATTGATGCTGATGCTTTTATGTAAGCGTCTGACAGAGAACCAACCGTGTTCGTAGCCTTCTTCACATTTTCTACATAAGCCTCCGTAGCAACAGACGCATCTGTAATGACAGACATCTTGCTAACATTATCACCGAGGGAACGAAGATTATTTCCCAAACTCTCAATGAGCTCAGGTCCAATCTTAGCATCCTCCAACATTTTATCTAACTCTTGAGATGCAGAAGAACTTTTTCCACCTCCCAAGTTACCGCCACCATGACCACCTCCTTCTCCAGGTAATCCAGCCAACTCCGGATAAACCAAACTCCAATCTGGATCTTCATGCGGCTTCTCAAATGCAGAGAAAAAGAAAATTACTGCTTCAACAGAAAGACCAACCACCAACATAGGACCAGCACCTGGCCAATGTTGAATCTTAAACATCGCTCCAATGATTACTACTGCAGCGCCAAAACCATAAAGTTTTGCCATAAAATTTTTCCACTTCTTCCCGTGCATGATTCTTGGTTTTGTTTAGTTGTTAAAATTAAATTAGCTGTAAAAATTAAGAATTAATCGTCAGTCTTGTCGCGACCTAAGAAGGTCATGACGGTTCTAAAGCCTACGTAACACTTTGCAGTATCTTGATACTCGTAAGTACGTGTACCAGCCTGCAAATAATATCCTATATCCTTCCATGAACCACCACGAATCACCTTTCTTTTCAAAGAAGGTGGATCCGAATCTTTAGCCTCATAGGAATAATCAGGGTTTAAATCATGATTAAAGCTGTACGCACTCTCATCAAAAGCATTACTCGTCCACTCCGCAACGTTACCAGCCATACAATATAAACCGTAATCATTTGGAGCGTAGCGCGAAGCTTTAACCGTGTGAAAACCACCATCAGCCACATAATTACCTCTCAGCGGCTTATAGTTTGCAAGAAAACAACCACGGCTATTTCGCACATACGGACCACCCCATGGGTAAGCTTGCAAGGCAAGTCCCCCGCGAGAAGCATATTCCCACTCAGATTCTGTAGGAAGTCTAAAGGCATTTACATAAGCCTCATCGTTTCCATCCATATAACTATCCAAAAGTTGGGTTCTCCAAATACAGAAAGCTCTTGCTTGCTTCCAAGAAACTCCTACAACAGGATAATCATCATAAGCTGGATGCCAAAAATACATTTGTGTCATCGGCTCATTGAAGGCATATGTGAAGTCATGTATCCAAGCCAATGTATCTGGATAAACGTTCAGTATATCCTTCTTAATAAATACGGACCTATCCTTCATACCTTGCTCACGGTTCTCTTTTCGCGCTGCTTCTTTTAAATCAATCCAGAAATATTCAAAATTGAGTTTTCTTGTATCAATTTCCCTGCGTTTGTAGAAACGTTCATGCTCAGGAAGGTACATCTCCTCCAAAACTTCCATCACTTCTTCATCATCGTACACAATTTCTTCCTCCCAATTGATTCGCTCACCATATTCTCCTTCTTCCAGGATGTGATCTTCACCAAGAAGCAGATGCGCAATGGAGTCACGCACGTGGTTAACGAACTGACGATATTCGTTATTCGTAATTTCCGTTTCATCCATATAAAATGCCTGTACAGAAACCGTTTTTGCTTGGGCAGTAACGGCATATGGAACATCCTGATCACTAGGTCCCATGTTGTAACTTCCCATCGGGATGTACAACATTCCGAATGGGTCATCCATATACCACTCCTCACGACCTTGCACGCCAGTCAACTGGCCTCTGCTACCTCCACCGCAGCCAAAAAAGCTGAAGCCTACTAGGACAAGTAGTCCCATATTAAGCATTTTTCTCATGGCAGTTGATTTTTTAAAAGAGAACCCGTAATTGGAGTCCATCATATTGGTTAACATCTTTTGAATAAACCGTTCCATTACTAACACCACCCAAAGCAATTCCTAAAGGAGATTTTTCGGCCTTGGCCATGCTTGAACGAAAAAAATATTCAAATGTTGCAGTGGAAATGAAAATTTATAGGAATCGAACGTTTCTGTAACGCTGATTGTTAACAGGAGTCTTGAGTTTGTAGCAATAGCCAAGCATTATTTCATGGCTACCATTACTATAACTATTCAATCCGGATGTTGTGATATCGTACGAATAACCCAAACGGAAGTCATATAATTGAACTCCAGCCAAGATGGCTACGGCATCATCAATTCTGTATGAAGCTCCTGCCCAAACCATGTTTTTCCACATCACATTAACGTTCAAATCAAACTGCGCGGAAGCAGCGTCTGTTTTAACAAACACAGACGGCTTAAGTGCAAAACTCGGAGATACATCCCAAGTATAACCTGCCATAGCATAGTAGTGACGCGCTACAGTAACTTCACTTACAGTTCCTCCATCGGCATATTCCAACGTTGGACCAATAAGGTGATTCGCAGCAATACCTGCATAAAGTTTATCATTAGTGTAATACACTCCAAAACCTAAATCTGGCGCTACTCCATCTTGATTAGATGATATAATATTTTGATCACCAGTTTGAATAGGGGTCAATTTGGAACCATCTAACGTATTGAACAGAATACCTCCTTCTACACCAATACCTAAAGTACCTCCTCCTAGTTTCAAATGGAATGAGTAGGAAAGTTTAACCCCACCAGAGTATTGAGCACCCAATTTATCGGACAAAATTGACAAACCAATCCCTCCATGAAGCGCCTTAACAGTTCCATCTACGTTGATTATTGTGGAAACTGGACGTCCATCAAAGCCAACCCACTGCTGCCTGTGAAGGGCGGTAGCACAAATCCCATCGCTAGTACCAGCATAACCAGCATTGGTATATAGACGATTGAACATGTTTTGTGTAAACTGTGGGTCCTGCTGAGCTTGGGCTGTTAGGCCAATAAACAACAGAGGGAGAGAGACAACAGCAGTAAATATCCTTTTCATGAGTGCTTGTTCGGGTTCCTTGCTTAAGTTATTCAGTCGTTTGCCGAGACTGTTAAGAAGCGGCTAAGTAAATAAAAATTCAGTTCACATTCATTGTTGATTTTTCCTTTCTCAAAAAAAAACAACTCGATTGCAAATATGTACAAATTCCTGAAATATTCAAGCTATCCCAATTTTTGATATGTCTGCCACCACCGGTCTGGTATTTCATTGGAACAAGCTAGTGTATAATCAGCATATGAACAGGGTATCATAAAGTGTCGTTCATACTTTTCGCCCTTTAAGGATGGATATGGAACTTCCATCCACCACCTATCACTTCGCGGACTTTTATAGAAGACTATATCATATTGTCCATTTTCAATTGAAACCGTATACTTTAGATTTTCCGATTTATCCGTAAATGGATAATCGCTTTTTCGGTTAGCAACTCCCCAACAAAAATACCAGAGCATCTGGCCAAGTAACGATGTTGCTCGCTGATTATCATCTAAACTATTGTCAAATTCATAAATACCGAATGATGATATCTTATCACTTAAACCTATGTAACGACTAATAGCGCAAGCTTCCTCGCCATAAAACCCGTTGGGTTCTTTACGGTGGTTTGCGGGATTATCTGAAGTCCTTATGGAAGTGCAATCAAAAGAAACTAAATCAGCAGTTCGAATAACTGGTTCCGCTTCCTCTAAATATGACTGAACTTGCCCCAAACGATAGGTATCGAAGTACATATTCTTCATCAAGTCTAACTCTTTCACTTGAACGTAATAAGACTGGTGCCCCAAATTGCTGTAGTTGAATAGAATATTTGGTTGATGAAGCACGATTTTCTGTAAAAAACAATCCGCGGAAATATCATCATGCAAATCGCCCATATCAAATCTCGAATCGATGCTTACAACATTAACGACCTGTTCAAGTTTCTGATAAGCCAAATAATTAGCATAGGTTAAATCCTGTCCACCTCCAAGAATTACAGCAATGCCCTTAGATTTCACAATTGCTGCTACAACCGATGAAAGTGCAAAATAGGTATCTTCCACTGATTCACCTGGGAAGATATTCCCGAAATCTATGATCTGCAGCGAAGGAAAATGATCGGATAGGGAATAGAAGGATTTGCGAATTGCATTTAAGCCTGATTCCGAAATGTTGGATTTTGATCTTCTACATTCCAGACAACCAATTAAAACAACACTTTGGGCGGTGATGGAAGGAAATTTTAATCCAACTCCATAGAACTCTACCCGGTGGCCAACTGTTCCCTCTTCAAATTCGGAGGTAAAATCGGCTGATAATCCTTTGAAAAAAATTGAGAGATCCTCAGGCATTGACTCTATTTGCGCTTGCCTTTAAATTTTGGCTTTGGTTTAGCTTCATCAGATGCCATGATGGTCTTGCACGCTTCCAAGGTCAAATCCGTTGGGACAGTTCCCTTCGGAATCTTGAAATTCTCCTTGCCCATAGCAATATAAGGCCCAAAACGCCCTTCCTTAACCTGTATTATTCTATCCTCCTCGTGAAATTCTAGAATAATTGACTTGGCTACCGCTTCACGCTTATCGATAACTATTTCCACTGCTCGATCGCGCGAAATAGTTAAGGGGTCTTCCCATTTGGGTATTGACGTATACGTACTACCGTGTTTAACGTAAGGCCCAAATTTTCCTACTCCAATTATTAAGGGTTTATCCTCAAACTCGTCTAACTTCCTAGGTAGACGAAACAAATCGAGTGCTTCTGCTAATGTAACTTCAGACAATCGCTGTCCAGCTAAAAGACTGGTGAAAACTGGTTTTTCTTCATCTTCCGTTTCTCCCACTTGTATCATAGGGCCGAATTTCCCTAATCTGGCGTATACATTTCTCCCCGAATCTGGATGAACTCCTAATAATCGTTCGCCAGTAGCTTTTTTAGAATTCTCACCAGTTTCAATGGTGGCTTGATGAAATGGCTTATAAAATCCATCTATCATTTTTACCCACTCTTTTTGACCTTCAGCTATTTCATCAAACTCTTTTTCAACCTCCGCAGTGAAGTTATAGTCAAGAATATCCTTGAAATTCTCCACTAAAAAATCAGTTACTACAACACCAATATCCGTTGGGAACAATTTAGCTTTCTCAGCTCCAGTAATTTCAGTTTTTAACTCTTCTTTGATAACTGAATTAGAAAGTAAGATATTGGTGTATTTCCTTTCCACACCTTCTCTATCCTCTTTAACAACATAATTTCGAGCAATTACTGTGCTTATTGTGGGAGCGTAGGTAGATGGACGGCCAATTCCAAGCGCTTCCATTTTTCCCACTAAGCTAGCTTCGGTATAACGAGCTGGTGGTTGTGTAAACCGTTCGGTGGCTTCTATTCGATTCATTCCCAACACTTGCTTTACTGTTACAGATGGAAGCATTCCCTTTTGATCTTCATCCGAAGTTTCATCATCCGTGCCTTCCATATATACTTTTAGGAATCCGTCAAACTTGATAACCTCGCCTTTGGCAACAAAAAGATGCGAAACACCAGAAGCGCTTATTTCAATTGTAGTGCGCTCTAATTCTGCATCAGCCATTTGAGATGCGAGCGTGCGTTTCCAAATTAGTTCATACAACCGCTGGTGCTGAGCAGTGCTGCCGGCACTATGCTCATTCATATATGTAGGTCGAATGGCCTCATGCGCCTCTTGAGCACCTTTGGCTTTGGAAGTAAATTGTCGCGACTTTGAATATTGTTCCCCGTAGCTCCGAATAATTTCGTCTTTAGCTGTAGTAATAGCCAAGTCCGATAGATTTACGCTATCGGTTCTCATGTAGGTTATCTTTCCTTCCTCATAAAGATTTTGAGCAAGCTGCATAGTGCGCGAAACACTAAGTCCCAATTTTCTGCTCGCTTCCTGTTGCAACGTAGAGGTAGTAAAAGGTGCAGCTGGTGTTCTTTTAGCGGGCTTAGTTTGCAAATCATTTACAGTGAACGCTGCTGATTTGCATTGTTCAAGAAGTGCCTTTGCTTCGACCGCGGTTGCAAATCGATGCGAGAGTTCTGCTCTAAATTCCTTGTTGCCAGAAGTAAAACATCCCAACACGCGAAACGCGGAGGCCGAAGTAAATCCATCAATTTCTCTTTCGCGCTCTACAATAAGTCGAACCGCTACTGATTGAACACGGCCTGCTGAAAGATTTGGTTTCACTTTTTTCCAGAGTACTGGAGAAAGCTCATAACCCACAAGTCTATCGAGTATTCTTCGCGCTTGCTGGGCATTAACCAAGTTTTGATCTATAGGTCGCGGATTTTCTACCGCCTTTAGAATGGCGGTTTTCGTGATCTCATGAAAAACAATTCTTCGCGTTTTATCCTCTTTCAAACCCAATGTTTCGAAAAGGTGCCACGAAATGGCTTCTCCCTCGCGGTCCTCGTCCGATGCCAACCAAACCATATCAGCAGCGCTGCTCAATTTTCGAAGTTCTTTTACTAGCGCTTCCTTATCTTTCGGCACCACATAATCTGGTGCATAGCCATTTGCGGTATCTACCGACAGCTTTTTCTGAGGTAAATCGCGAATATGCCCGAAACTAGATTTAACTGTGAAATCCTTTCCAAGAAATCCTTCAATGGTCTTGGCTTTCGCAGGCGACTCTACTATTACTAGATTCTTCATTCACAGGATTTAGGTGGAACTATTGGGGCGACAAAGAAAATCAAATCTTGATAGTTTATGGTGCAGACTTTGCCTTTGCAGGAAAACGTATTTCAAAACAGGTCCCATTTGGTTCATTATTCAATGCTTTAATACTGCCATTTTGCATTTGTACCAATTGCTTTACGAGATATAATCCAATGCCTGTGCCCTTTGTTGCTCTTGTATCTTCATTGCCTAACCGAAAAAAGCGTTGAAAAATCCGCTCCTTTTCGCTGTCTGGTATTCCCGGTCCAGTATCAGAAACCTGAATGATGATTTGTTCGTCTGTTTGATTTATTCCAACTTCAATTACCGATTTAGCTCCATACTTAATTGCATTTTCTATCAGATTCAGAATAATGCTTTGCATGGCCTCCGCATCGCACATTCCATAAATGCTCGGAACTAGCTTAAGGATGATTGTTTCATTTTCTAATTGAGAGGGGAAATGACGTTGACATATCGCCTCAAGTAAAGCAGAAACATTAAGCTGGCTCATATTTAGCGGCAGTTTTCCCGCCTCTACTCTATTTACCAACAGCAGATTTTCGACCAATCCCTGTAATCTCTCGGTATCTGACAAAGCCCGATTATAAATCTGTTGGCGTTTTTGTTCTGGCAATTCTCTTCCAACAAGCGTTTGCAATTGCAATTTAATCGCGGCCAAAGGCGATTTGAGTTCATGGGTAACTGACAACAGAAAGTTTTTTTGTTGCGCTGCCAATTCCAATTCCCTTGAAATACTGCGCTGAACTGCCCTAAAACCAAGAATCAGGATAAAAACAAATACTGCACCTTCCCCCAAAACCATCCAAATACGTTGAGACAGTTTTTCGTCCAATATGGATTTTTGAATTTGAGCTTCGGGCGATGGCATAGCAGAGCTGGAAAGCATTTCGAGGCGAAGATGATACGCTTCGTTATTCAAATCGACCAACATAAATGCCCACCAAACAAATTGAAGTAGCACATAGCCACTTAAAACATATATGAGTATTTGCTTTGGAACGGCATCCAAAGTTAGTTTTCTGGTTATTTCCATCCCTTAGGATTCGAACAAATACTGATTTTCCAAAGCGTATCGTACAAGACCAACAACATTTTTAACGCGCAATTTCTTCACTAAATTACGTTTGTGTGTTTCCACAGTTCTTAGGCTAATTTCCATGCGTTCGGCAATTTCCTGATTCGAAAATTCTTTAGAAACGTAATAAAGAACTTCATTCTCGCGTTGGCTTAGGTTGACTTCCGATTCAAAATTGGAGTCGTTATTCGTTAATGAGCTAGTCATTACATCCAAAACTTGCCTATCATAATAAACATCTCCTTTAACCACAGCGCGAATTGCCGCTGTCAACTCTTCGTGCGAAGCGCTTTTGGTGAGATAAGCAGAAGCTCCAGCCTTAAGCATTCTGCGAATTATCTGAGCATCGTTATGCATTGAAAACGCCACCACTTTTATTGCTGGCCAGCGTTGCTTAATTTCTTCAGTGGTATGCACGTCAACTACACCATTCAAATTGATGTCCATAACCATTACATTAGGACTTAATTCTTGGGCTAATTGTATAGCTATTGAGCCATTTTCGGCTTCTCCCACCACTTGCATATCATCTTGTTTTTGGAGCAGTGACCTAATGCCACCGCGCAGCATTGGATGATCGTCTACCACTATAACAGTGATTTTTTCCATAATCTAGAGTTTAGGGAGTTCAACATGAATAAGAGTTCCCGAAGTATTGGAACTTTCTACGGACAAAGTGCCTCTTAAGATACTAACTCTGGATTTTATATTTTTTAGACCGATGCCATTGGATGATATTGAAGTGTCAAATCCAATTCCATCATCTTCTACCGTGAGGGAAATTACATCCCCGTCATCAATGATACTAATGTACATTTTGGAGCAATGTGCGTGTTTTACGCCATTCGAAATTAGTTCCTGCGAAATACGGTAGACATGCGTTTCTAGCGTGCGGGGATAATTCCGCTGGATATCAATAGCATTAAATTGAAACGCAATTTCTGTTCGATTCTGAATATTGCGACAAACCTCTCGAATAGCCTCCTCCAAACCAAAACTTTCTAAAACGCTAGGCATCAAGTCATGCGAAATATGGCGAACCTCATTTATCACCTCGCTGACGCGTTTATTTACTTCCCGCAGCTGACTTTTGGTTTCCTGATGTGAGGTGGCCTGAAGCATTTGCGAAAGCTCTAAAGCAATAGAAGACAAGATTTGTCCAACTCCATCATGCAATTCGGCTCCAAGTCTTTTGCGCTCCTGCTCCTGACCTAATATCATCCCATTCATCACGTTCAGTTCGGACTCCTTGAGATGTGTAATTAAACGCACCACCCCTACAAGCATTTGGTCGCCCTCGACCGGACAATAGTGGATAGAATACCATTCATCTGTGCCATCTGCTCCTCTATGACAAGTGATGAACTCGAAAGGCAAACCCGTTTCTTTGGCAGAAAGCATGTTTTGCTTCAGTTTGTTCTGCTCGTCTTCATCCATGCCAAGATAGATACTACTACCAATAACCTCTGCTTCGGTGTGTCCTTGCTGGGTTCGATTAATGGACAATACAGTTCCTTCCCAATCACAAGTTATAATGGTGTCGTCCACATGTTCAATTAGAACTCTTAAACGTTCCTCCGACTTTTTGAGCTTTTGTTCTTGTTCATACTTTTCTGTTCTATTGCGAACTAAAGATTGAACAAGCACTTCGCCATTTTCAATTCTTTTCACAAATCTCACCTCTACAGGAATCTGACTTCCATTTTTATGATGCACCATCGCATCAACTGTAACAGGTGTATCAGGCTTCACTTTTTCAAATCGTTCAATGTATATAGGAGTATCCCAACCCCTATCAATTTGATTGATTTTCATTTTTAAAAGTTCGTCTTTGGTGTATCCTAATAGAGCAGTAGCGAAATCATTTACTTCAAGAATTTCTCCCGAAAAGCGATAAAGACAAAATGCATCTCCAGAATTAAGCAACAACGAACGATATCGTTCTTCGCTAATGGCTAATTCCTTTTCTGCTTCTACTCTTTCGGTTTTATCAACAGTACAAGCATAGAATCCTATAATATCTCCTTCCTCTTGAATATCTGGAGCCATAACCACATTAAAAAAGCGATTTTCTCCATTTGTCATGGATACATGCTCTTCATAACTCAGCGTTTTTCCTTGAAGAACCATTTCAAACTTTGGCCTAAGTCTGTGCACGGCATCAATTCCTATAATTGATTGAATATATTGACCAACGTACTCCTCAGGATTGAAACCCATTCTAGAATAGGCGTCATTAAGGAAAGTGTATTTTAAATCTTTCGAAATCCTTGAAATATTAATTGGTACGGCATTTAAAATACTGCGCAGATTTGCCTCACTCTTTTCTAATCGCTGCTCTGCCTGCTTTCTGCGTTCAATTTCCAATTGCTGCCGTCCATGCAACAGAATGTTTTCCAAAAAAATCGACATATAATGAGCCAGGTTTTCCGCCCGTTCAAGCTCATCGTCAGTAAAAGCTGCCTCACTAAACGGTCGGCATAAGCAAATTGCGCCAACAGCTTCTCTACCTTTTAACGGCCAGAATCCGTAAGATTTTGGGAAAAGATGACTATCGATAGTTCCAACTTTTGGCTTAAACTCGGTAACCTCTTTTACTACAAAAGGCTCAGATTTCCGCATTACATATTGCGCTGCATTCAATCCATTTTCCAATTCATTTTCAGAAAATGCACGTTTCAAAGCCTCTCGAACTTCTGTATCTTTATGAAAATACGTTTTAGGAACAACGGTGTTTTGCTCAATTTCATTTAAATACACCACACAAAATGCATTGAAGTGTAGCGCAACTGTTTGTGTAACTAACTGTAATGTTTGATCTGTACCTACCTGAAAATTGGAGAGAATTTGAGAAATATTAAGCAGGAAATTATTGATATTGTTGGCATAATGCAGCTCAATTTGCGTAATTCTACGAAGTTCAAGCTCCATTTTCTGACTCTCACGCATTAAGGCGTTGTCTAAAAAAAGAGCCACGTTTTCAGTTAGTTTCCTTATCTGAAGCAAATCAGTTTCAGTAAAAATGGGCTGGTTTTCTAACCGAACCATAGTTACTGCTCCTAAAACTCTGCTCCCACCTTGTAAAGGACAACAGACATAAGATTCAGGTACTATCAAAGGGTCAATACTATTGGCCCGTGCTTTCGTTTCTTCGCTTACCTGCAATTCAAAATGCTCAAGACCGCTGCCAATTACGTTGCCTACCACACTTTCTCCAACTTTAATAATCTCTTGCTTAAAAAGGTTACCAAACGAATGTCTAACCGATCGATTAGAATGATGAAGCGCTATTGGTTTCACAACATTATCGCCCAATTCCAAAATGGAGATATGACATACCGCTTCGAAATGCGCAGAGGCATACTCGGTGAGTTTTTGAAGAGTCTCTTTGTGATTAGCAGAAACACCCGACAAAATTTTGGAAGACTTTACCAAGAACAAATTCTCGCGATTCGAACTTTCTAACGCGTTGCTCGCTTCAATAATGGAGGTGACATCAGACGCAAAACCAATGGTTTTAGAAACAACTCCGTCCGCTTGTCGTTTGAAAAATTGGTCAACGGTATTGACCCAAATGAAGTGCCCTCCTTTGTGGCGAAGACGAATGGTGGAAGAAACAGGTGTTCCATCTTCTCCCTTTTTCATTTTTAGCACATGGGCATTCACTGCTGGTAAATCGTCCGGGTGCACAACATCCCAAAGGGAGTTGGGCATGGCCTGCAACTCTTCAATTGAAAATCCAAGTATTGCTTTAAGATTTCCAGAAGCATACTCCAACCGATTGCTCAGTTGGTCGTACACGTATATTACCTGAGGAGAAGCTTGGATTAGTTCACGAAGGAATTCAATTTCTTCCTCCAGCCCTTGATGTATTGGAGCATGGTTTTTTTCCATGCTCGCAAATTAAGCTTAAGGCATCATAAGAAATACACAGCAACTATAAATAGACAGGCAAAATGCAATTTATTTTTTGCCATATATATATTGCAGAAATTCTTCTTTAATCTCTTTTTGCTGAAATGCCCCGTGATAGCTAGCCGTAAGTGTGCTACTTGCAACATCTTCAACGCCTCTGATTGACACGCACATGTGCTTGGCGTCTAATATTACTGCAATGTCTTCGGTGTGCAGCAATTGCTTCAATTCGTTGGCAATTTGAACAGTTAGGCGTTCTTGAACTTGTGGTCTGCGCGAAAAATAATCTACTATGCGATTTAGCTTGGAAAGCCCTACCACTTGACCATTGTTTAAATACGCGATATGCGCTTTTCCAATGATGGGCACAAAGTGGTGTTCGCAAAAACTGTGCACTGTAATATCGCGCTCCACCAACATTTCTTTGTAGCCATACTTATTCTCAAAAAGCTTCACTGTAGGTTTATTCTTCGGGTCAAGGCCGCTAAATACTTCCTTCACATACATTTTTGCTACTCGAAGCGGTGTACCACTTAGACTGTCGTCTGACAAATCCAATCCCATCGTGTGCATTATTTCGGAAAAGTGATGGGCGATTTTTTTGATTTTATCAGCATCGCTCATATCGAAAGCATCCTCGCGCATAGGTGTTTCTAAACTGAGAGAAGCGTGATTGTCGCCAATTTCTTCAATATGCTCAAAGTCCTTCGCCAGCAAAGTCAACGGAGTTCCGTTCTGTTTCATGTAATGTAATTTTTAGTTCCAATTCCGATTTCAAATGTGGTCGTAGCTTTTTCCAAATTACCACGGCAATATTCTCGGCTGTTGGGTTGAGGTTTTTAAATTCTTCGGTATCAAGATTTAGATTTTTATGGTCGAATGGTTCTTCCACGTGCCTCCAAATGAGGTCTTTCAGCACCTTCATATCAATAACATATCCGGTAGCGGGGTCAATTTCACCCTTCACACTCACCGTCACAGCATAATTATGCCCGTGATAATTGGGATTGTTGCATTTGCCAAACACTTCGGTGTTTTGCGTTGCAGACCATTCAGGGTTGTGAAGCCGGTGAGCCGCGTTAAAATGGGCTAGTCTATGAACAGTTACCTTCATTCTACTCCTCCCTTTGGTTGGGATTCCATTCCTGCAAGGTATTCGTTCACCCTAACAAAGGCGGTTCGAAACCATATAGTGAACACTTCTGGGCTTTCTATTAGCCGCTTTTCGATGTTCTCCAGCGGCACAAAAATACACTCTTCTACTTCATTTCTGTTTGGAACAAACATGCCATCATATTTTCCAACAAAAACGTAATCAAACTCGTGCTCCACCAAATTATTCTCTACGGCTGATTTATAGATGAATGAATAGGCTGGAGAAAGGTGACAATTCATTCCCAATTCTTCCCGCATTCTGCGCATGGCACTGTCAAGAGTGCTTTCGTTTAATCGGGGATGTGTGCAGCAGGCATTGGACCAAAGTCCAGCACCATGATATTTGGATTGCGCACGTTTTTGAAGCAACATTTCTCCCTTATGATTTACAATAAACACAGATACTGCGCGGTGAAGTAACCCTTTACGGTGAGCTTCCAACTTTTCCATTGTTCCAACGAAGTTGTCATTCTCGTCCACCAATATCACGTGTTCTTCTCGGTAATTCATGCGGTTGTGTTAGTCTCTAACGCCCGACAGATTTGCCATGAGCGATTGTTTCGCAAGATAGATACGGCTTTTCACAGTACCGATAGGAATGTTTAATTGGTCGGCTATCTCTTTGTACTTGTATCCGTTGAAATGCATTATAAACGGTACGCGATATTGCTCGCCCAACTTATTGATAAACTGCATTATTTCTTTGTGAGAAATTGCGCTATCAGGAGCCGCAAAGGTGGTAGCAGGAACAAAATCAAGTACTTCGATATCGTCTTTGGTTGTAACCACTGTGCGCGTGCGAATAGACTTGCGGTAGTCGTTGATAAATGTGTTGCGCATAATGGTGTGCATCCAAGCCTTGAGATTGGTATCGGGCGTAAACTTGTCTTTGTAGGTTAGTGCTTTTAGCAATGTTTCTTGAAGCAAATCTTGAGCTTGTTCTTTATCCTTAGTTAGGCTTAGGGCGAAGTACTCCAACACATCACTCATTTTTACAATTCGGTCATTAAAAGATAGTGTAGACATGGTGTTTATTTTTGTTTATGTTTTTATCGTTTTGATGAAACAAATGTATGTGGTTTTTTCATTCCACAACACATCTGTTTCATCTTTTTTAAATATTATTAAACAAAATAAGCTAAATGACTGGAAATCAGTTCAATTGTTTTACATTTTCTTAAAAAGATTAAACAATTTTAACTTGTATTCCTCAAATTGTGCCCTAGCGAAGCCATCATTTCGCGATTGAACACCCCTAATTCACGTAAAAGGTCGAGTACCTTTAATAAAGTTGGCTTAAAATCCACTCCACAGAGCTCCAGTCCTTAAACAAGAAAGCTCTAAATCAGCAGAAAAGCTAAACACTATTGCTTTCTTTGGCTTAGAATTAAGCTGAAGCGAAGGCATCTACCTGAGCGAAGAACACGCAAACAACAACCAAAACGATACTATCGCCCTGGAATTGGTTTAACAAAAAGTATTGGAGAATTAGTTTAGCTCTTCTACAAGGGCAACAAACTGCGGCACAGTAGCGCAAAAAGACACACGGGCTATTTTGGCAGTCATGCCAGCCACTTGCCCGCCTGTGGCAATAATTTGCTTTCCCTCAAATTTACTGGACAAGTTGGAGAGATACGCCTCCATTTTATCCATAGTAATTGAAGCTACAAAAGCAACGACTACAAAATCAGCTTGGTGCGCTTTTACCGTATACACCGCATCATTAAACGGAACACTCTGACCTAAATAGATGGTATTGTATCCCCTTCGCTCCATTAGATAACGGTAGAACAATAAACCCATTTCATGCATTTCTCCTTCGGGCAGATACATGACCACTTTAGGTTTTCCTTCCAAATCTGGAGTGTAAAGCGAATCAATAGCCACATAAAGCTTTTGACGAATAAGATTACTTATAAAATGCTCTTGGGCTGGATTAATGGAATCGGTTAGCCACATGAGTCCCACTTTTTGAAGAAACGGATACAAAACCTGCACGCAAGTATCTTCGAATCCCATTCGTAGCGTACAATCGGCAAGTATTTTTTCAAATTTTCTTCTATCCAAATCTACCATAGCCACCACAAGGCTATCGATATTTACCTGAAAGCTAGATTCCGTGTCAGTTAGGTCATTTAAAGCACTGTTCATTTCGTCATGCCTTAACTTGGCAATTTTCGAGATTTTCCAGCCATTGTTATTTAACATAACAATGTTGAGCAATTTCTTTAGCTCCTCATCCGAATAGGTGCGGATATTGGTGTCGGTTCTTTCAGGAGTAATAAGGTCGTAACGCTTTTCCCAAATCCTGATGGTGTGGGCTTTTACGTTAGAAAGCTTCTCTAAATCTTTGATGCTATAATGGGCCACTGGTTGAGAAATTACGATAGATGAATTACAAATGAAGATTTACAAAAGCCAATTTAGACTTTCGGGAATATCTTGTTCAACACCTTAGTTCGATATTCAAAGATGCTATCTACTTTCTTGCTTATGAAAAGAGCGTTAATCAACTTACCAACAGGGCCAAGTGGCACTCTGTAATGCAATATATCTATCATGCGCACCCCCGCGGGTGTTGCTTCCAACCAATGCTCGTGATGCCAACAGCTGTAAGGGCCAAAACGTTGCTCATCCACAAAAAACCGCAAAGGTTCCACATGGGTTATCTCGGTTACCCAATCCATCGGGATGCCCAATACTGGAGTGACGGTGTATTGAATTATCAAGCCAGGGTGCATAGGCGTATTACCTCCGCTTAATATATTGAAGTTCATTTCGGCTGGCGTAATGAGATTCAGGTTTTTGGGAGTACACAGAAAATCCCACGCCTCTTGCAAGCTAATAGGTAACTCTTGATGAAATTCTTTGCGGACTAAATACACGATAAGGGCTTAATAAATAAGGTGAAAGGCTTGGAGAAACGAAATAGAGGATTATGTTTTAGAGCGTATTTGGGCTAAAGCAGCAGATAAGTTGGGATAGCGAAACATGAACCCCGATTGAATGAGGCGCTGCGATGATACGCGACTTCCTTCTACAAGCATCAGCGCCATTTCGCCCATTACAGTCTTCATCAGGAAAGCAGGAACACCTGGCAGCCAAAAAGGTTTATGCAACGCGGCCGATATGCCCGATAAAAGTTCTTTTTGGGTAGCATGCTGGGGAGAAGATGCGTTGTATGCTCCCCTAAAATTACCATCTGCAATGGCTTGCAGGTAAATGCGACATATATCTTCATGATGTATCCACGGCATCCATTGCTTGCCCGAGCCTAGGCTTGCAGCCATACCCACCTTGGCGGGCAGCATAAGTTTTGGTAGTGCACCGCTGCGCTCATCGAGCACTATACCAGTGCGAATGCGCACTTCGCGGTGGGCTACGCCATTCATTAGCTGCACGGCATCTTCCCAAAGCTGACAGGTTTTGCCAAGAAAATCGCTGGCCGAGGCATCTTCTTCCTTATATATTCGGGATGAGGTAACAGCGCCATAATACCCAATTCCCGAAGCGGAAATGAATGCCTCGATGTGCTGCTGCCGCGCTTTTAGGGTATCGGCCAAAAGTTTGATGGGCATCACACGGCTAGTAATAATTTCCTCCTTTCGGGCTGCGGTCCAACGGCTATCGGCAATGCCTGCTCCAGCCAAATGAATAATGTGGGTAACGCCATCCAATGCAGCCTCATCCATAGTCATGGCTTGCAAATTCCACTTAAAGCTGGGCACTTTGCCTGCTCGCGGAATGCTACGTCCAATGCTGCGCACCTGATGGCCTGCTGCTTGCAGCATGGGAATAAGCCGTTTACCAATGCCCCCCGAACCGCCTGTGATTAGTATAGTTGCCATTATGCTATTGTGCTAATAGTAGATAACAACTCAATGCACATTCTGTTCTTATCGGCTCGTTTTATCTATTAGCAAGATTACACTTCCAATCCTTTCGCACAACCTCCCTATCGGGAAGAATGAGTCTGTTCAATAAACTGTGCCCTTACTAAAGCGTCATGGCTGCACTCCACTCGCCATCAATAGCGGCAGAGACGATTCCTCCCGCAAAACCTCCGCCTTCGCCACAGGGATATAGCCCTTTTATCTGCGGATGTTGCCCATCGGCACCGCGCGGAATGCGCACGGGCGATGAGGTGCGGCTTTCGATGGCTACGGCCACGGCCTCTTCGGTCAGATAGCCGCGCATCTTGCCGCCTATGGAGCGGAATCCATCGCGCAGCCGCCCTACCATGCCCTGTGGAAGGGCATTGGCCAAATTTACGGGTACTGTGCCTGGTTGGTAGCTATTGGTGGGAAGTGATTGGCTCATCTTTCCAGCAACAAGGTCGGTTAGGCGTTGGGCGGGTGCGGTTTGCGTGCCGCCACCGAGCGTGCAGCAAAGTTGCTCCAAATGCTCTTGATACCTCATACCAGCTAACGGGCCGAACTGGGCAAAGTCGCGGT
>Ga0247837_1004420_pt1 | contig 22572 bp, 20 predicted proteins | sample LaCtaG_2_FD_187115 | JGI IMG/M metagenome (GOLD analysis project Ga0247837, IMG submission 187115) | Freshwater microbial communities from meromictic Lake La Cruz, Castile-La Mancha, Spain - LaCruzMarch2015_14.5m | ecosystem: Environmental > Aquatic > Freshwater > Lake | place: Spain: Castile-La...
ACAGGGCCAGGTGGGCGAAGGCGCGGTTGTTGAGCCACAGCACCGTCGTCAGGGGCATGTGCAGGAAGCCCGGTGGATGCCGGTCGAGGACGGCGGCCGCCTCGGCCACGAGGTCCTGTTGAATGAGGACGCTGGCGAGATTGGACGCCGCCAGGGTGCGCATGACGCCCGAGGGACTCTCCACCAGGGCCTTCTCGGCGGCGGCACGGGCAGCGGTGAGATCGCCCAGGGAGATGCCGCCGACGACGGACTGACCGAGGCGGTTCTGCCGCCATGTCTGGGCCAACACCTGGCTGGTGGCGAGGCCCACGGCGAAGAAGGCCGCCGCCGGCAACGTGACGATGCCGCTGGCGACACCGACGCCGATCACGCCGCTGCCACCCACGAGCACCAGGAACCGCGCCGCGGTCCGCCAGGAGCGACCCGGGACGGGAGGCTGGTACGGCGCCAGCGACGACGACGAATCCCCCAGGGGCATGAGGGCCGAGCCAACCAGCTCGGCGCCGTCAGCGCTGTCGGTGCCGTCGGCGGCGTCCTCGTCGAAGATGCCGCGCTCGGGACGCAACCGGGCAAGTGCAGTGTCTGTCACCCGGGGATCGTACAAAAAGGAGGGCGTGCGGGCCACCGGCCCTCGCACACCGCAACGGGCCGAGGGGTGAAGGCTGTGTTGTCAAGGCGGGTTGGTTTGCAGTTGCCAACCGGCAATCGTTTCAGGCATCGATCGACCAGATGGTGATGCCCCTCTCCCGCCTGCGCTACGTCACCGTCGAGGGCTGCATCGGCGTCGGCAAGACGACGTTGACCCATCTGGTGGCCCGACACCTGCGCGCCAGGCCCGTGCTGGAGATCGTCGAGGAGAACCCGTTTCTTCCCGAGTTCTACCAGGACCAGGTGGCCCACGCCTTCAAGACCCAGATGTTCTTCCTGCTGTCGCGCTTCAAGCAGCAAGAGGCCCTGCTGCAGGGAGACCTGTTCGAAGGGGAGGGCGGCGTCGTCAGCGACTACCTGTTCGCCAAGGATCGCATCTTTGCCGAGCTGACGTTGTCGTCGTCGGAGATGGGCCTGTACGACCAGATCTTTCAGGCCCTGCACCACCGGATCCGCAGCCCCGACCTGATCATCTACCTCCATGCCCCCATGGACGTGATCCTCGAGCGCATCGCCCGCCGGGGGCGCAGCTTCGAGAAGGACATCGACCGCGGCTATCTCGAGAACCTTGTCGACGCCTACGGCCGCTTCTTCGCCGACTACAGCGGCGCGCCGGTGCTGATGATCGACACCGCCGACATGAACTTCCCCAAGCGCCCGGAGGACCTCGACGTGCTGTTTGAGGCCCTGGGTGAGTTTCCCGCCAGCGGCGATGGCCGGCAGCGCCTGACCCTCACCGGGCGGCCGCCCACCACGCCACCGACGTCCGTCAAGCCCCAGCAACAAACCCTGTTGTAGCGGCATCGAAGGCCCCATGAGCCAGCGCGCCCTCCTTCTCGTCAACCTCGGCACCCCGCACTCCACCGACGTTGCCGATGTGCGGCGCTATCTGCGGGAATTCCTGGGGGACCCCGACGTCATCTCGCTGCCGGCCCCCCTGCGCTTCCTGCTCCTCGAGGGGATCATCCTGCGCACCCGTCCGAAGAAGAGCGCCGAGGCCTACCGGAAGGTCTGGACCGACCGGGGCTCACCCCTGATGTGGCACTCCCTGGACCTCGTCGACCGGGTCCGCACCCGGGTCGCCCCCGGCACCCGCGTCGAGCTCGCCATGCGCTACGGCTCGCCGTCCATCCATGACGTGCTGGCCCGGCTGCAGAAAGACGGCGTCGACGACATCTGCGTGTTTCCCCTCTACCCCCAATACTCGCGGGCCAGCACGAAGACCGTCGTCACCAAGCTCAACCTCGAGGCCCGCCGCCTCGGCTATGCGCCGACGTTGTCGTGGGTGCCGGCGTTTTATGACGCGCCGGAATTCATCGACGCCTTCGCCGCCGTGGGCCGACGGGTGTTGGACACCGGCACCTTCGACAAGGTGCTCATGAGCTTCCACGGCTATCCCGTGCGCTACCTGCGGGAAGACGATCCAAGCGGCGCCCACTGCCAACGCCGCGCCGACTGCTGCGACGTCGACGTGGCCGCCAACCACGACTGCTACAAGCACCAATGCGAGGTCACCGGCCGGGCCCTCAGCGCCCGCCTGGGCCTCAACCATGACGACGTCGAGGTCTGCTACCAGAGCCGGTTGCGCGACAACTGGGTCAAGCCCTTCACAGACACCGTCGTCGTCGACGCCGCCCGCGCCGGCGCCAAGAGGCTGGTGGTGTTCTGCCCGGCGTTTGTGGCGGACTGCCTGGAGACCCTCGAGGAAATCGCCATGCGGGCCGACGAGGAATTCCGCGCCCACGGCGGCGAAAGCCTGACCCTGGTGCCGAGCCTCAACAGCGACCCCGCCTGGGTGGACGCCGTCGTCTCCCTGGCCCGGGCCGTGTCCCCCGCACTGTAGGGTCCAGGCGCACCTGAACCCGCGTGTAGCGTCATCGGGTGGAGGTCTGGGGATGCCGCTGCGCTACCATGACGCGTCACGTCGAGGTGCAGCATGCGTTTTGGGCCCATCCTTTTTGCTCTTGGTGTGTCCGGCGGCCTGAGCATGGCCCTGGGGGGCTGTGACGGCTGCACGACGCTGGCCGGTGACGGCAGCGCCGAGGGCGAGGGCGAAGGCGAAGGTGGTGAAGGCGAGGGCGAAGGCGAAGGCCAGGTCATCCCTGGACTTGTCGCCCTGGAGATTCTGCCGACCGACGTCAGCCTCACCACCGACGGCACCACCCGGCCCGAGCAGGCCTTCACGGTGACGGCCGTCCTCGTCGGGGACCGCCGGGAGGACGCCACCGACCGCGTGGCGTGGACCCTGAGCGACGACACCATCGGCACCCTGCGTGGCAGCACGTTTGTCTCATCGGCCATCGGCGGCGTCGTCGACGTCATCGCCCGCGCTGGCGACGTCGAGGCCCGGGCCCGGGTCACGGTGCGGGTCCGCACGGTCCTCGTCGGCGATGGCAATGGCAGCGGCAGCGCTGGCGATATTCCCGCCAACGCCGCCGACCTCTTCGACGACGCCACCATCCCCGTCGACGCCGGCCGGGCCCCGGACCTCGTCTACCCCAACGACGGTGTGCTGCTGCCGCGCAACCTCGGCGTCATCGAGGTCCAATGGCGTCGCGGCGGTGCTGCCAACACCCTGTTCGCGGTGACGTTTTCGAGCCCCGTCATGGAAGCCCGCGTCATCACCCGCTGCGTCGACCTCAACGGTGGCTGCGTCTACACCCCGTCGCTGTCGACGTGGCGCTTGCTCGCCGACACCCACGCCGGCGCCGACGCGGTCACAGTCACTGTGCAGGGCACCGACGACACCGGCACCGCCATCGGCCAGTCCAACAGCCTGACGATGTCGTTTTCGGCCACCGATGTGCGCGGCGGCCTCTACTACTGGACGACGTCACAGGGCACCGGAATCATGCGGGTGGACTTCGGCGCCGTCGAGCAGGTCCCCGAGAGGTTTTTCCCGTTCACGGGCAACGAGTGTTACGGCTGCCACGCCTTGTCGCCGGATGGTCGCAAGATGTCCCTGTCTCGACGGGGCATCGGCCAGGGGCAGCTTGGCCTCATCAACATCGTCGACGGCCAGGAGACCCTGGGCTTCACCGACACCCAGCGGGAGCAGTTCCAGAGCTGGAACGGCTCGTCGACCCTGTTCGCGGGCATCTTCGGCGACACCACCGACCTCGCCATCCGTCACCAGCTCCGCATCCACGACGGCGACAACGGTGGCGTCGTCGAGCGCATCGACCTCGACCATGAGCCCGGCCACCCCGATTGGTCCCCCGTCGAGGATCGCCTGAACTACACCAAGGTCACCCACCACAGTTCGTCCCAGCGGCCTGGCCGCGGCGGCATCAACTCGATGGTCAAGCGCGACGGCAGCTGGACGGCCCCGCAGGAACTCGTGCCCCCAGAGACGGGCAAGAACCGCTACTCCCCGTCGACCGCGCCGGCGGGCGAGTACCTCGCCTACGTCGAGAGCCGCTGCAACGGGGCCGACCAGGTCTACAGCGGCGAGTGCGACGGCGACGCCGACCCCTCGGCCCGCCTCTTTGCCTTCGCCCACCGCACCAGCACCAGCGTCGAACTGGGCCGGGCCAACGCCCCGGGCCGCACCGACGTCGCTGGCAATCTGTCGAACACGTTCCCCAAATGGGCGCCCTTTGAGGGGCCCAAGGCCCGCGACGGCAGCGGCCGCGTGAACTGGATGACGTTTTCATCCCGCCGCAACTACGGCCTGCGCACGGGCAACCCCGACAACGGCAACCAACTCCTGTGGATGGTGGCCGTGGACCCCGACGGCGTCATCGCTGGCAGCGACGGCAGCTTTCCGGCCTTCGCCCTGCCCTTCCAGGACATCACCACGTCCAACCATATGGCCCAGTGGACCCGCGAATTCGTCGCCGTCGGCTGCACGGAACTCGGCACCACCTGCGACCCCGCCGAGGACAACGCCTGTTGCGGCGCCGCCGTGTGTCGTGACGACGGCACGGGCGTGGGGACCTGCGAGCCCGACGACGGCGGCGGCGGCGACATCTGCGCCACCGCCGGTGAATCCTGTGTGCGCGTGCCTTGCTGCGATGCGCTCTTGTGCCTGACCATCGACGACCAGCAAATCTGCGGTCAAATCGGCGGCTGACCGGCCGCGCCTTCACGGGCTGTTGCGTGGGGACGCCGACGGGCGCAAGGTCCCCGGGTCATGTCTTCCGACGAGCGCCGCGGACGTTCGCTGATCCGCACCATCTACACCGGCACCATCGCCTTGCGGACGGTGGTGACCGATGCGTCCCGTGCCCGTTCCATCGCCGCCATCGTCGCCCGCCACGGCTTCTCCCAGCTGCTGGCCCTGCGTCGCGCCGACGACAAAGATGAAACCGACGAGGCCCGCAAAGAGCTCCTCGGCGGCGAGACCGACCCCAGAGACGCCGCCATCAAGGACGACATCGCCGCCCGCGCCGTGGCGATGCTCGAGGAACTCGGCCCCACGTTTGTGAAGTTCGGCCAGGTGATGTCCACCCGGCCAGACCTCGTCCCCGCGGCCTACGTCGAGCGCCTGCAGAAGCTCCAGGACCATGTCAGCGAGGTGCCCCTCGACGACATCCGTCGCACCGTCGAGGCCAGCCTCGGCGCACCCATCGCCGAGATCTTTGCCTCCTTCGAGGAGCAGCCCCTGGCGTCGGCGTCGATTGCCCAGGTCCACGGCGCCACCCTGAAGGACGGCACCGCCGTCGTGCTCAAGGTCCAGCGGCCGGGCCTGCGGCCCATCATCGACGCCGACCTGTCGCTGCTGCGCTTCCTGGTGAACCAGGTGGTGACGATTTTCCCCGAGGCCGAGTCCTTCGACCTCAAGGGCATGGTCACGGAATTCGAGCAGTCCCTGCGGCGGGAGCTCGACTTTGACGTCGAGCGGCGGTCCCTGGAGCGCTTCCGCCGCAACTTCAAGGACAACCCGCGCATCCACATCCCGACGGTCTACCCGGAGCATTGCAGCCGGGTGGTCCTGTGCATGGAGCGCCTGCACGGCAAGAAGCTCACCGCCATCGAAGACGAAGGCCAGCGGCGGGAAATTGCCCACGTCTACCTCGACGCCGCCTACCAGATGCTGTTCAAGGACGGCTTCTTCCACGGCGACCTGCACCCGGGCAACGTCTTCGTCGAGGACGACGGCCGCCTGGGGCTCATCGACTTCGGCATGGTGGGGCGGCTCAGCCGGCAGAACCGCGAGCGCATGGTCGACGTGTTGTTTTCGCTGATGAGCGAAGACCTCGAGAACGTCGCCCGCCTCTGGTTCGCCATCGGCAAACCCGGCACCAGCGTCGACTACGCCGCCTTCGAGGCCGAAGTCGTCGACGTGCTTGAACGTCACATCATCGGCCGCGACCTCGACGAGTGGGACCTGGCGGCCTTCTTCACCGACCTCGCCGCCGGCGCCGTCAAGCATGGCATCCGCCTGCCATCGGACTTCACCATGATGTTCAAGGCCATGGTGACGACGGAGGGGCTGGCCCGCAGCGTCGCCAAGGGCATAAACCCTGTGGAAGCCGCCCGCCCCTACATCGAGGAGCTGATCCGCGACCGCTACAGCCTCGACCGGGTCAAGCAGAAGGCCCTCGTCGAAGGCGTCCGCGTCGTCGACCTCCTGTGGGCCCTGCCCTCCAGCTTCGAGCGCATCATCGAGCGCGTCGAGGCCGGCGACCTGCGCCTGCGCCTGCGCCATGATCACCTCGAGGACAGCGCCCGCACGGTGGCGACCTCCCTCAACCGGGTGGGCCTCGCCGTCATCAGCGCCGCCGGCTCGGTGACCGGCGCCCTCTCGATGGGCCACGGCCACGAGGTCTTGCTCGGGCTGTCGCCCCTGTCATTGATTGCCTTCGCCATCGCGTTTTCGTCGACGGCGTTCTTCTTCTTCTCGATGCTCCGGGGTCGCTAGCCGTGCTTGGAATCGTCTCGCCGCTTTTGTCGTCGGTCCCCGGCGTGTCCCATCGCTTCTTCGGCCGCATCGGGGGCACCTCGCCCAACCCGTGGCTGGGCTTGAACATCAGCCACGACGTCGGCGACTCCCCCGGCCGCGTCGACGAGAACCTCGCCCGCACCCGTTTCCAGATTGGCGTCGGCAAAAACGCCCTGTTCTGCGCCAAGCAGGTCCATGGCCACGGTGTCGCCATGGTCGACGACGCCAGCGACTCCGGCGCCATCGCCCTGGTGGAAGCCGACGCCGTCGTCACCGCCGCCACCGACCGCGCCGTCGGCGTCCGCACCGCCGACTGCGCCCCCATCCTGCTGGCCGCCGACGACGGCAGCGTGGTCGCCGCCGTCCACGCCGGCTGGCGGGGCGCCGTGGGGGGCGTCATCGAAGCCGCCGTTTCCGCCATGGGCGTCCCCCCTGCCCGCATCGTGGCCGCGGTGGGCCCCTGCATCGGCCTGGACGCGTTTGAGGTGGGTCCAGAGGTTGTCGCGGCTGCCAGCGCGGCCCTCGGCCCACAGGCCATCCTGGGCCCTCTGGTGAAGGCTGGGGCCAGCGACCGCCAACACCTCGACCTGGCCGGGCTGTGCCGGGCCGTGCTGCACAAGGCGGGGGTGGCGCGCGTCGACGTGGTCGGCGGCTGCACCGTGCTGCAGCCCACCCTCTATTTCTCCCACCGGCGCGACAAGGGCATCACGGGTCGGCAGCTCGCGGCCATCGCCCGGACCACGCCGCCGCGTCTCGACGACGAATCCCTGCGCTGAGCGCGTCTCACCCTTTCCGACAGACCCCCACACCGCCGCAGACGGCCACACACCGCCCGACATACCAGGGGTGGTGGTCTGGCGGCGCGCCGACTCAGACGTGGCTCAGACGTGTTCTGGATCCCGGACCCGCAGGGTCAGGACCGCCGCCACCAGCAACAACACGGCGCCGAGGGCAAACGGGATGGACCGGTGCACGTCGAGGAGGGCCCCCGCCATGCTGGGGCCGATGATGCGGGCCAACGAGGCCACGCTTTGACCCACGCCCAAAATGGCGCCCTGGCGGTCATCAGGGACCGAGCGCGACAGCAGCGACGATGACGACGGCGAAAACACGCCGGAGCCGGCGGCCACGACGACGTTCAGCGCGATCATCGCCACGAACGGCCAGTCCAGGAAGGGGATGGCGGCGGTGCCGGCAAAGCCGATGGCGATGAGGATGGAGCCGACGAGCAGCAGGGTTCGCTCGCCGAAGCGGGCCCGCAGGGGGCGAATCAGCCCGCCCTGCACGATGACGGCCGTGACGCCAACCGTCACGAGGACGAACATCGACAACCGGGCGGCCTCCTTGTGGCCATCCTCGGTGCCAAACAGGGACGGCAGCACGAACTGCCGCTCAACAAACAGCGACAGCGCGGCCTCCATCAACGAAAAGCCAACGCCAAAGACCAGGCCCATCACCAGCAAGGGGGCAACACCGGGCATGGCCAGGGCTTCCTTGAGGGCCTGCATCGGAAACAGGGAGCGACGGGGCCCATTGCCGTCGGTGACGACGACGGAACGTCTCTCGGGCGGGTGGCTTTCGGGCAGCAGGAAGTACGCAGCGAACCAATTCACCATCGCCAGGCCGGCGGCGATCAGCGCGGGAACGTGGGCGCCGTAGCGGCTGCCGAAGACGCCACCGATGATGGGGCCGAACAAGAAGCCCAGACCAAATGCCGCGCCCACCATGCCCATGCCCCGGGCCCGGTCCTTCGGCGCCGTGATGTCGGCGACGACGGCCTGGACGGTGCCGAGGTTGGCGTTGCCAAAGCCCGCGATGAGGCGGGAGGCGACAAACATCCACAGGGCGTTGGCGAAACCAAGGATGAGCCAGCCGACGCAGGCGAAGGCAATGGACACCAGGATGACGGGTCGACGACCAATGCGGTCGGACAAGCGCCCCCACAATGGCGCACACACGAACTGCATCAGCGAATAGCTGGCCCCAATCAGGGTCACGACGGTGGCGGTTGCGCCGAAGCTCTCGGCGTAAAACGGCTGCACCGGCAAGATGACGCCAAAGCCCAGCAGGTCGAGAAACAGCGTCAGAAAGACCACACCCATGGTCTTTTTCCGTCGAGCGGCGGCGGCGGGGTCTTCGAGGACGGCTGCGGATGACGGAAGCGTGTCGTTCACCCGCGTGGCTATGCCGTCGCCGCCGCCCGGGCGCAAGGCGCCTGTCTGGGACCCGTCAGCAACCGGTCAGCGACCGGGTTCGCCATCGGGGCCCCGTCGTCGACAGGCCGGCGACCACGTGTGCTGCGTCGGCGGGCCACAGGAACCTCGACACGTCGGGTCGGCGGCGAGCGACGTGTCCCCGTCAGCGACCCAATTCCGCTGCCAACTCGGCGGCGAACGCAGTACGCCCGTAGGCCGCGAGGGCATCGAGTTTGTCGTCGTCGCTGCCTTCGCGCAGTTCCTCGGCGTAGTTGAACTCGGTCACGACCCGGCTTGGCAGCACGCCGGTCAGACGCTGCAGGTCACCGGCCGCCGCCAGGGCCCCCGCCCGCGCAGCCGCCAACTGCGCCGTCAACGCCGGTCGACGGGCAATGACCCCCTGCTTGTATTCGAGGGCGTAGTACTTGTTCTGCAGGGCGGCCGACGACAGGTAGCCCTCGGCGCCGGCAGCCAGAGCGATGACGCGTTCGACAGCGCCGTCGCGCCCGGCGAAGTCCGCCGCCAACTGGGTGCCCATCGACGCCGTGGCCCAGCGTGGCTCGGCGAAGGCGAAGGCGCCCGAAGCGCTCTCCTCGAGGCCAACGATGGCCTGGAAGTAGGCCTTGCCTGCCGCCGACGCCGACGCATAGGCCTTCGCCAACGACGCCAGCCGTTCGGGGTGCACCGGGGCGCCGCCCTGCTCGCTCGTCCCGCCGAAGGCGATGTCCATGCGGGCCGCGGCGAGGGTGGCCTCGGCACGGGCCAACACCGGGGCCGTCTTCAACAGCAGCATCAAGAAGGCCCGCACCCGTTGGTTGTTGGCCTCGATGCTTTGGGCGGTGGTGGCGGTCTCCAACTGCTTGATGCTCGCCACCGCCGACGCCAGGCCTCCCTTGCCGGCGCCGACGAGGGCCAGGGCGCTGACGACGCCTTCGGCAGCGAGGACGGCATTGACGGCGCCGACGGTGTTGTTGGCGGTGCCGACCGACTCGCCAAGTTCGCCCAGCATGGCCTTGGCCTGGTCCTCGAGCTCGAGGTAGGGGACGAGGACATTGAAGGCGTCGTCGAGCTTGCCGGCGTTGGCGGCGGCCAGAATGGCCAGGGAGTCTTCAGCCGCGGCGGTGGCCGTGGCGACCTCCATCCATTTGTGTTCGGCGGCGATGGTCTGGCCGGCGCTCTCGGCGGCGGTGGCCTGCTGGACGGCGCCAAAGATGGGGGACGTGATCCAGCGCAGGCCCGCGCGGGTTGGCTCGTCCATGGCGCTCAGGATCGGCTGCACCCGCGCAAAGCCCGCCTCCGCCGTGGAGCGCCACATGTCGACGCGGATCTTGGTGGTCTCCAACAAGTCGGGCGGGACCCGCATGGCCTCGAGCTCGATGGGGGCGTGGACGGCGAGGGGAACCCCCGTCAACAGCAGGTAGGCGTCCGCCAGCGTCGTGATTTCCACCACCGCCACGCCGAGTTGGCTGCCGAGGGCTTCAACGTCGACGACGGCCCCCGTCTTGAGGTCTTCGGATTGGCGACAGCCGACGGGATAGCCAAAGAATTTCTTGCCCTGGGCCGCGGCCCCCATGAGTTTCTGGGGGATGCCGCCGACGGGCCCGGTGGTGCCGTCGGGGTTGATGGTCCCCGTCATGGTGACCTCGGGGCGCACGGCATCGCCGCGCAACAGGGCCAGGAAGGTCGCCGTCGTCAACATGCCCGCCGACGGTCCGTCGACGTGGCCCCCCGAGCGGACCGTGAACTCGTTGGCGAGAAACGATTGCTCTGCCCGCCCCGACGCCGTGAACGCCGCAATCCACGCCGTCGAACGCCATTGAATGCCGGTGCCGCCGGCGAACTCCTCGATGACGCCCACCGACGCCCCGCTGGCGGTGTTCTTCTCGACCCGCAACGTCGCTGGCGCCGTGCCACCGCGGGCCTCGTCCGTGCGGGGGGTGCCCGTGAAGTACACGAAGTCGACGGTGGCCTCCCGTCGCTCGGGGACCTGGGCCCGGGCCACGCCGCTGCCAACGCCGCTGCCAACGCCGCTGACGCTGCCGGCGACACAGAGGGCAGCCACAAGACCGGTCGAACCGGTCAGACGAGGGAGAGACGACTTTGGTGCAGGCACGGTGGCAGCGTCACACAAGGTCGCCCCTGGCCTCAAGGCGCCTCAAGGCACGGACAGGGCGCGGGCCACCAGCAGCAGCCGCGGCGACCCCTCGTGAAACGGCGACAGGTCGACGTCGCCAAAGGTGTCCTCGATGACAAAGCCGGCGTCGCATACCGCGGCCAGCACCTCGGTGGTGGTCCACATGTACTGGTACAGGGCGGTCTGGAGCAGCTCATCGCTGTCGGCGGGGGCATAGCGGATGTCGATGCGCACGGTGCGGGCGGGGCCGTGCCAGGCCGAGCGGTCGCAGGTCTTGAAGACCTTGCCCGTGGTCGGATGGACCCGCTCGTCGACGCGCCCCCACTGGATGCGGCCCCGGCGCATGGTCTCCCAGTAGGGCCCGGTCATGTCGATGGCCAGGCAGCCGCCGTCGGGCAGCTTCTGCCGGATGTGGCGCAGGCTCTCGTCGAGGAGGGCCCGCCCATGCAGGTGGAGGATGCCGTTGAAGGGAAACACCACCAGGGCCGGCGGCGACGGCGGCCCCACGAAGGTGTGGGCGAGGGCGTCCTCGACGGGGACGTCCAGCTGGTGCAGGGCCAGCTTGCGGTGGAGTTGCTGCCGCATGCCGGCGGCGGGCTCGACGGCAAACAAGCGGCGACCGCCCTTGGCGAGGGGAACCGTCAGGCGACCGGTGCCGGCGCCGATTTCCACGATGACGCCGTCGGTGCCGGCCACGACGTCACACACCCGCCGATAAAACATCAGCTCGCCGAGGTAGCCGGCGTAGTCGACGTCGTACCAGTCCCCCGCGTCGTAGATGCCCGCGTGGCGCAGGGTTCGATGGGCTGCCTGCAACTCGGTGGGGAGGAGGTCTTCGCCGTCGTCGCCGTCACCGACGCCGTCGGTCCATGAAAATGGTTCCACGGGGGCACGCTACACGAACTGGCGACATCGTTGGCCCCCCGCCCGCCCGCTCCGGAGAGACGAGCGGCCCCGGCCGAGGCATACTCCGCCCGTGGGCTCTGCGTTCTTCCCGGTGTCGACGACGCCCCTGGCCATGCGGGCGGGCCTGCATCCGTTTGGCGAAGACTTCGGCAACGGCGACCACGACCGGGAGTACTTTCTCCTCGACGACGACTCCCCCCGCTACCGGGCCGCCAAAGCCGCCGTCACAGACGACCGCCACGCCGTCGTCGACGACACCCCCGCCCACCATGGGGTCCATCGGGCGGTGTTGTCCTTTGTGCGGGAGCGCCTGGTCGCCGAACACGGCCTGGCCCTGCCCGCCCTGGCCACCCTCGACGACGACACCCCGCTGGCCGCCCGCTACCGGGCCCTGCAAGACGCCGTGCAGGAAGACTTCGCCGTGCTGCATCGCGGCGACGACGACGACGGCGAGACCATTGCCTTGAGCGTGTGCTTTCCGTCGGGGTGGCGGCCCGAACGGCTGCGAGGGTCGAGCTTTCAAGGCATCCACGAGCCCGTGCCCGGCTTCGCCAAGAACCCGGCGGCGGCCCGGTCGATGGTGCGGGCCATGGTGGAGCGCGGACCCTACGTGCGCTTTGTCTGGACCGTCAGCGCCGACGACCACCTCGACCACCATCCCGAGCACGGCCGGCGGCTGTCGTGGGACGCGGCGACCCGGGGCTTCCTGCGGCTGGAACGTCAGGTGACCGTGCCCTTCCCCGACGTGGGCGGCAGCCTGTTTCTGATCCGCACGTTTGTGCGGCCCTTCGAACACCTCACCGCCAGCGAGCGCCAGACCCTGCACGAAGCCGTCGCCGTGATGCCCGACGACATCGCCGCCTACAAAGGGCTGCTGGCCGGCCGGGACCGGATCCTGGGGCTGTTGTCGGCGTCATGACCACATGTGGGGTGAGGTGCGACGGCACCCGACCCGGTCGAAAACTGGAGACGGTGGCGGCAGTTGGCGACAGTGGGCGCCGGAGGTCCCCATGATCAATGACACTGCCGACCGCGACACCTTCTTTGCCTCCCTCGCCTTGTTCGATCGCGAGGAGAAGGAGCTCCGCCAGCGAGCCCTGCCCGCAGACACCGACATCGACGCCAGCGTGGAAGCCGCCTTCATGAAGGCCCTCGGCAACCCGTCGCTGCTGCCCATGTAGTTCTGATGCTTCATTGGCTGGCGCCAAAGAAGTTCTGATGCTTCATTGGCTGGCGCCAAAGAAGTTCTGATGCTTCTTGGGCTGGCGCCCAAGAAGTTCCGGTGGTGCCGGGCCCGGAAACGACGAGACGCTCCCAGGCACGGGCCGGGGAGCGTCTTGTCGTTTCAGGTCAGCCGGCGACGGTCATTCGCCTTCGCCCTCACCCTCGCCCTCACCTTCACCTTCGCCCTCACCGGCCGGCGCCGGGCCGCAGACGAAGGTTTCGAGGTTGCAGGACGGGGCCTCCTCGGGACAGTCGGCGTCGACGCCACAGGAGGTGATCGTTCCGTCGGCGCCGTCGCAGTTCTGGTCGATGCCGTCGCCGAGTTCGTCGGGGGCACCGGGGTGGATGGTGGCGTCGTCGTCGTTGCAGTCGAGGTCGAAGCAGCCGCCGGTGGCGCCCGTGCTGGTGACGAAGCCGTCGTTGTCGGCGTCGACGCCCGTGTCTTCACAGGGGGGCAGGCCGTAGCAGGCCATCAACGTCATCGACATCGCCGACCCGCCGACGACGGCGATGGCCGCGCGGCCCAGCAGGGGCATCAGGCCCTCGACGCGGGCCGAGCAATGGGGACACACAGACGCGAGGGGAGGAACGAAACCGTCACAGCGGGCGCAGCTCAGCAATTTCACACGGGGCTCCGGGGTTGGTGGACGCTACCTGTCCATCATCTGTGCCAGCACCGTTGCGCCAGCGGTGTCTCGCCCGGACGCGAAGCCCTCGGGTCCCGGCGCGACAGTCGGCGCGACATGGTGATCGGGGACGCTGACATCGCCGTCATGGTCGCCTGGCAGGCCTCCCCAGCCCAATCGGGCCCGGGCGCTGGCGTAGTGTGTGCTCCAGCGGGTGCTTCACGGTTCGCGCCGACGCAGCCCGCCGCTGTCCAGAGGATTGCCATGCCGACGACGACGCCCACGACGACGCCCACGACGACGCCCACGACGACGACGACGACCGCTCCCCGCTCCGTGCGGCGCCGACTGACGGTCCTCGAGAGCGACCACTTCCCGGCCTACGTCGTCTGGGAGCTGACCCTGCGCTGCGACCATGCCTGCGCCCACTGCGGTTCCCGGGCCGGCGGCGCCCGCGACGACGAGCTGACGACGGCGAAGGCCCTTGCGGTGGTGGAAGAACTGCGCGCCCTGCGGACCGGCGAAGTCGTCCTCATCGGCGGCGAGGCCTACCTGCACCCGGGCTTTCTGGACATCGTCCGCGCCATCAAGGCCGCCGGCATGCGGCCGAGCATGACCACCGGGGGCAAGGGCGTCACCGCCGAGCTCGCGCGCGAGATGAAGGCCGCCGGCCTGCACGGGGTCAGCGTCTCCGTCGACGGCCTTGAGGCCGAACACAACCTCATGCGCCAGTCGAAGCACTCCTTCGCGGGCACCATGACGGCCCTCGACAACCTGCGGGCGGCGGGCCTCCTCGTCGCCGCCAACACCAACATCAACCGCCTCAATGCACCGAACCTGGAGGCCCTGTTCGCCATCCTCGCCGACAAGGGGGTCAGCGCCTGGCAGGTGCAGCTCACGGTGCCCCTGGGTCGCGCCGCCGACCGTCCCCAGCTGCTGCTGCAGCCCCATGACCTCCTCGACGTGGTGCCCCGGCTGGCGCGCCTGAAGGAGCAGGCCCTGGCCCGCGGCATCGTGATGATGCCCGGCAACAACCTCGGCTATTTCGGCCCCGAAGAGGCCCTGCTGCGCTCCCCCCACGACGTGCGCGTCGAGGGGGCCGAGCGGGACCATTGGCGTGGCTGTCAGGCGGGCAAGCGCGTCCTCGGCATCGAAAGCGACGGCGGCGTCAAAGGCTGCCCCTCCCTGCAGCCCGCCTACATCGGGGGCTCCCTCACAGACCGGACCCTCAAAGACGTGTGGGAGAACACGGCCGAGCTGGCGTTCAACCGCAGCCGCACCGTCGAGGATCTGTGGGGATTCTGCCGGACCTGTCCCTTTGCCGAGGTCTGCCTGGCAGGGTGCACCTTCACGTCCCACGCGTTGTTCGGCCGGCCGGGCAACAACCCCTACTGCCACTACCGGGCCCGCACCCTCGCTGCCGAAGGCAAGCGCGAACGGCTGGTGCCGGCCCAGGCGGCGGGCGGCCTGCCCTTCGATCACGGGCTGTTTGAGCTTGTCGTCGAGGACCTCACGACCCCCGAGCCCGGCATCCGCGAAAGCGGCGGCGCCCTGGTCAGCATCTCGCGAGCGCCGAAGCGAGCCTGACACGGCACGCGGCTCAGTGGAGGTCGAGGACGGGCCAGCGGTGGGTCTTGGCCATGGCCCGCAGCCGGAAGTCGGGGTTCACGGCGGCGGGACGACCGACGACGGAGAGCATCGGCACATCACTCATGCTGTCGGAGTAGGCGGCGCAGTCGTCGAGGTCGAAGCCGTAGTGCTTCGCGTGGTCCTTGATGATCTTGGCCTTCTCGGGACCGGCCACGATGGGGGGCATGAGCTTGCCCGTGGCCCGACCGTCCTTGAACTGGAGGCGGTTGCCGATGATGTCGTCGGCCTCGAGCATCTTGCCCAGGCGCTGGAGCAGGAAGTCGGGGCTCCCCGACAACAGCACGATCCGGTGGCCCGCCTGCTTGGCCCGCTTCACGAGGGAGAGGCCGTCTTTGTAGATGGCGGGGCGCAGCACGCTGTCAAAGACCTCGTCGGAGAGGTCCAGCAGCCGGTCTTCGGTCATGCCCTCGTAGCCCTTGAACAACATCTCGTTGAAGGTGCTGCGGTCGACCTGGTCGACGGCGAAGAGGGCGGGAATGCTGGCCACGGTCTTTGCGACCCGGCCCATCCCCTTGAAGGGGTTCGACTGGTTCAACAGGTAGAACCACAGGGTGTCGAAAAGGTTGGTGCGCGTGAGGGTACCGTCGACGTCAAAGTACGACGCGGCCCGGTGCTCGCTGCTGCTGTCGGTGCTGGACCCGTTCACGTGGACTTGCATGACTTTGGCATGACACGACCGACGCGCCCGGCAAGGGGGCACCACCAGCAAGCCGAACGGCTGCCGGACGACGACAGAACGACGACGAACGTGCGGCTCGGCGCCTACTGGCGGGTGCGGGTGACGCGGACGGCGGGCTGGGGCTTCTTTTTCGAGAAGACGTCGGCGAGCTTCTCGACGCCGAGGCCGATCCCCGAAAACAGCGCCGCCGGCGCCATCAGCGTGGCCCCCAGCAGGCGCCCGAGGGTGCCCGGTGGTGGCCGGTTGTCGGCGCGGGAGTCGGTGTCGTCGACCTCGGCCGCGGGCTGGGGGGGCATCGAGATCAGGGTGGGCGCCGACGGCACCGGCGGATCGAGCATCTCGAAGCCCGACGACAAGAACGCATCGGGCTCGGGAGCCGGCCGCTTCACCGTGCGCGACGAGTACTCAGCGACAGTGCCGTCGAGCTCCGCCGAAATGTACTCGCCCACGAGGACCGAATTCGAGGCCGCCGGCAGCTGGCGCAGGGCCTCTTCGATGGCCAGATGGAATTCCCGGGCGTTCTTGAACCGCTTCTCGCGGTTGGGGTGCAGGGCCCGGCGCAAGATGCGGTCGATGGCCTTGGGCACGGCAGGCCGAAGGTCAGACGGGTCTGGATAGTTGCCGGCGCGGATGGCGTTGACGACGTCGTCTTCGCTGGGGGTATCGAACAGCCGGCGTCCAACCAACATCTCCCACAACACGCAGCCCACGGCGAAGACGTCGGCACGGCGGTCGAGGGACTCGGCGTTCAACTGCTCGGGGGACATGTAGCGGAACTTGCCCTTGACGATGCCAGCGCGGGTCATGACCCGCTGCAGCTCGCTCTTGGCCACGCCGAAGTCGCACAGCTTGGCCTGACCGCTGCGGGCCACGAGCACGTTCACCGGCGAGATGTCCCGGTGAATGAGACGAAGGGGCTGGCCGTCGTCGTCGGCGCGCTCGTGGGCGTAGTGCAGGCCGCACAGCACGTCCCCCGCGATGCGGAGGGCATGCTGGATGGGGATCGGTCGGCGCACGGCGTTGGCGTTGTCGATGACCCAGCGGACCGTGCAGCCCGCGATGTATTCCATGGCGATGAAGTACGAGCCGCGGTCCTCGCCGAAGTCGTAAATCTGCACGATGTGGGGGTGGTCGAGGAGGGCCTGGACCCGGGCCTCGTCGACGAACATCGCCTCGATTTCGCGATCGCCCAGCAGCTTTTTGTGGATGCGCTTGACCACCAGGGGCTTCTCGAAGCCCCCCGGCCCGGTCTTTTTGCCGACAAAGATTTCAGCCATGCCGCCGGCGGCCAGCAATTCGGTCACTTCGTACGGGCCAATGCGCTCAGACACCCCCGAACCATCGACACTCGGCAGCAGACCGTCAACCCGTCGTCATGGCTCGAGCCTCGAAGAGAAACCCGCTCTGGGGTTTGTCGCCGAGGCGAGTCTCTTGAGGGGCGGGCGGGGAAACCTCCCCGCCAGAAAAGCTGTGCCTCGAAGAGAAACCCGCTCTGGGGTTTGTCGCCGAGGCGAGTCTCTTGAGGGGCGGGCGGGGAAACCTCTCCGCCAAACAAGTTCAGCTGCTTCTTCGGCTGGCGCCGCAGAAGTCGGAGCCCACGACAGGCATCGCGGGCCAGAGTTCGGTAGAGTCCCTCCATGTCGGAGAAGCAAGGTCCCGGGTCAGACGCAGTCACCGACGGCATCCGGGTGCGCGTCACCGTGGCCTTTGTGCCCGAGCAGAGCCGCCTTGACCCCGACAAAGGGCCTTTGCTCTACGTCCACGCCTACACCGTCACCGTCACCAACGAGGGCCCCCAGACGGCCACCCTCGTCGCCCGCCACTGGGTGCTGACCGACGCCGACAGCCGCGAGGAGCACGTCCGGGGCCCGGGGGTCGTCGGTTTGCAGCCCAGCCTCGGTCAGGGCCAGGCGTTCACCTACACGTCGTCGGCGGCCCTGGTGACCCCGTCGGGAACCATGCACGGCGAGTACCTGATGGAGTGGGAGGACGGGACCCGCTTTCAGGCGGCCATCGCCCCCTTCGCCCTCGTGGTCCCCGGCGTCATCCAGTGATCGGCTGATCGGGTGACCGGGTGACCGGGTGACCGTCGCTGCTGGCGCAGCGGGTGGTGCAATGGGATAGACCGTGGGCCCCAGGGTGCCCGTGGCCCCCGGCGCAGGAGTCCCATGGCGTTTCTCATCGACGACGACGTCAAGGCGCGGGTGGCGCGCTTGCAGATCCCCTTCAACGCCCACGGCTATGACAAGTACGGCACCAGCCGCGCCCACCTGGAACTCTTCTTCTCGTTGCTGGCGCCCCTGTACCGCTCCTACTTCTCCGTCGACGTCAGCGGCAGCGAGTACGTGCCCCAGAGCGGTCGCGGCATGATCGTGGGCAACCACTCGGGGGGCTACGCCATCGACGGCTTGTTGACGGTGGCGGCGGCGTTCTTCGAGCTGGAGCCCCCGCGCCTCGCCCAGGGCATGGCCGAGAAATTCCTGTCGGCGCTGCCCGTGTCGGCGTCGTGGTCCCAGAAACTCGGTCACCTGCCGGGCCTGCCCGAAAACGCTGAACGCCTGCTGCGCGACGACCGCCTGCTGATGGTCTTCCCCGAAGGCGCCCGCGGCACGGCCAAGCTCTACAAGGAGCGCTGGTCATTGGTGGACTTCGGCACCGGCTTTGTCCGCCTCGCCATGAAGACCAAGACCCCCATCATTCCCATGGCGTTTGTCGGCGGTGGCGATGTGCTGCCCACGGTCAAGAACCTCTATGGCCTCGGGCGGATGTTGGGGGTCCCCTACATTCCGCTCACGCCCTGGGGATTGGCATTGCCGATTCCCCGCCCCTGCAGCGTCCACTTCGGTCCGCCGCTGGTCTTTGAGGGCACGGGCACCGAGGACGACGAAACCATCGAAGCCCTCGTCGCCGAGGTCAAACGCACCATCGCCGGCTTGATGAAGGACGCCCGACCGGCCCACGAGCGGCGGGTCCATCCGCTGCCGTTCATCGGCGGAGGGGCATCGTGAAACTCCTCATCACGGGCATTTCCTCAAACCTCGGACGCCTGGTCGCGGCCCTCGCCGTCCAGCGGCAGCACACGGTCATCGGCGTCGATCGAAGGCCCTGGCCCGCCGCCCCCCGCGCCATCGAGATGCACGCGGTGGACCTGCAGAAGCGCGCCGCCGAAGACGTGTTTCGCACCCGGCGCCCCGACGCCGTCATCCATCTGGCCACCGTCAGCCACACCAGCGAAGACGCCGAGGACCGCCACCGCATCAACCTCGGCGGCACCCGCGCCGCCTTCGAATACAGCGAACGCTATGGCGTCGGCGCCTGCGTCTTCGTGGGTCGCCATACATTTTATGGCGCATCGCCCGACACACCCCTGTATCACCCAGAGACCGACCCGCCCCTGGCGGTGGCCACGTTTCCCGAGCTCGCCGACCTCGTCGCCGCCGACCTGTTTGCCGCGTCGGCCCTGTGGCGGGTGCCCCGCATGCGCACGGTCATCCTGCGTCTCTGTTATACGATTGGACCATCGCGCAAGGGCACACTCGCCCACTATCTGCAGGGCCCACGGGTGCCGATGGTGCTCGGCTTCGACCCCCTCTACCAGCTCATGCACGAGGAGGACGCCGCCTCGGCCATCCTGCTGGCCGCCGAGGCTGCCGCCGAGCGAGACCTGCGCGGTGTCTTCAACGTCGCCGGTCCGCCGCCGATGCCGTTGTCGTCGGTGATCCGCGTCGCCGGTCGACGGGCCCTCCCCCTGCCCGAGCCCTTGCTGCCCCTGATGTTTGGCCGCTTCGGCCTGCCCAAGATGCCCGCCCAAAGCATCGAGCATCTGAAGCACAGCGTGGTCGTCGACGACGCCGCCTTCCGCGGCATCACGGGCTTTGATCACACCTGGGACGAGGGCGAGACCCTGCGGTCGTTCCGCTTTGCCTGAACCATCGCCGGCGGGCTGACGAGGCCCGCCCGGGATGCCATCCTTGGCGTCATGGACGACACCCGGTCTCTTGAGCCCTCGCTCCCCGCCGCCCTGCCCCGCCTGGACCTGCGGGGCCGCGCCGAAGGCCCCCGGCCCCTGCAGAGCGTCGTGCTGCGGACCAGCGCCCTCGAAGCCGGCATGCGCACCCACATTTGCCCACAATGTGGGGTGAATCCCACCAGCGGCCTGGTCAAACGCACCTTCCAGTTCGTGCCGCCCTGGGTCTACGTCGGCCTGCTGCTGAACGTCCTGGTGCTGCTGCTGCTGTATTTCGTCGGTCGCCGGGTCGTGAAGGCCGAGCTCAGCCTGTGCGCCGACTGCGACGCCGCCGACCGTCGGGGACGCACCACCCAGAGCCTGAGCGTGCTCGGCCTGATCGGCTTCCCCATGGTGCTTGGATTCGGACTGGGGGCCACCGTCGGCGTCGATGCCGGTCTCTTTGGCGCCGCCGCTGGCGTCGTCAGCGGCATCGTCGGCATGGTGGCGGCCCACCGGGCCACCCGCGCCGACGTCATCCGCTGCGTGGCCGTCGACAAGAAGCTCGGCACCACGACGCTGAAGGCGTCAGACACCTTCTCCCGGGTGCTGCTGGCCGAGGGGAGCGACGCCCTCGCCACGGACAGCCCCCCGGTCGGCCGTCTTCGCGACGGTCCCTTCACGCCCCACCGGACGACGGCGGCCACCACAACACCCATGCCCGTCCGCGGCCAGCATGAAGGCGACACCGGCCGGGATCGCTGATCCGGCAGCGACCTCAGCCGGGGGGCGACGAGGCGCGGTAGCGGGGGACCCAGCCGGCGGGGTCCTTGAACAGGCGCACGCAGTGGATGTGCTGCTGCTCGGTGAGCTCGAAGCGGTGGTTCTTGCCGGCGGGCACCACGATGAGGTCGCCGGGCTCGACCACGATGCGCAGCCAGCGGTCGTCGCTGGCGCGGATGTCGAACACGCCTGCACCTTCGAGGACGAAGCGGACTTCGTCGTCGTCGTGGGTGTGTTCGTCGTCGAACTTCTTGAGGACGACGTCGAGGTTCGGTGTCGCCGGTGACAGGGAGACCTCGTCCTGGGTGCCGTAGCCGCGCTTGCCCTTGAGCTCGTCGAGGACGGGCTGGTAGCGGGCGGGGTCGGTCCCGAGGTGACGGTAGAAGATGCCGTTGCCCTCGAGGATGGCGGTGTCGACGGGGGCGTTGGTGCTGCGATAGGTGGCGCGCATGGCGTCGACTGTAGCGAATGCGGGCCCGCGGGGGCAGGCCAGCCAGCGGTCGTCCCCGAAGGTCGTCGCCGGTCGCAAGCCAGGGTCGTTGCTGTCGGCGGCGGGCGGGGGCTGCTAGCGTGCCCCCATGGCACGGGTGATCAAAGCAGGGGCAGGAGCGCAAACCGCACGCCCGGCGCGCCCGGCGACCCGGGTGCTGGCCCAGGCCGACGTCAAAAAGGTCATCGAAAAAGAGATGTACCTGGCCAAGCAGGAGGCCGAAGAGCTCCTGAAACGCGCCGAGGACGAGCGCCGCACCCTGCTGGCCGAGGGCAAGCAGCAGGCCGCCCAGGCCCGTGAGCAGGCCATGACCCTCGGGGCCTCCCAGGCCTTCGCCGCCGCTGCCGAAGAGGCCCTGCGGGCGTTTCGGTCCCGCGCCGACCGCTACGACGAAGCCGCCGACGACATCCGCATCCTGGCCATCGAGATCGCCACCAAGTTGCTGGGCACCGCTCCCGACCTCGGCGGCGGCGACATCGACCGGATTTTGCACCATGGCCTCGCCCAGCTGCGGGCCAAGCGGAAGGTGCGGGTCCTGGTACCCCCCGGGCGTCGGGCCCAGCTGCAGCACGAGCGCCCCAACCTGATGAAGGCTGTCGAGGCCCAACCCGACGTCCTCGTCGAAGAAGCCGCCGACGTCGGCCTGGGCTTTGCCCGGGTGGTCACCGAGGTCGGTGGAGCCCTGTGCGCCGAAGACAGCGCCATGGAGGCCCTGGCCCAGGCAGTGAACGTGCGCGAGAGCCCCCGCCAGCGGGGGGGCCACAGCGGCGGCGTCACCAGCGCCACCCATATTGGCCAGTCCCCCACGGCGTCGCGGGGTCGCAGCGCGGCCACCGCCGAGCTCGATGATCCCGACCGCAGCGAGGTCGTTCACCGTCCCCAAGACGACGACGTCGACGACATCGAGGACATCAGCAGCGTGGCCGCCGACGTCGATGCCGACCCCGACGACTCCGACGAGGGCGTTGACGACGACAGCGTCCCCGACGGTCTGCCGGACCTGTCCGATCTGTCCGACCTCCCCGACGCCGCCGTCGACGAAGATGACGACGACGACGCCACCCGGGCCCTGCCGGCTCCCCTGCCGCGCCCCCGGGGGGGCGTGACCGCGCGGCCGTCGCCGCCGCCGCCACCACCGGTCCAGCAGGCGGGCGCCAGGGTCCAGGCGGGCAACCGGGCCGCCGCCACCCGGGTGCTGCCCATCGACGCCCGCGAGGAGCTGCGGGACCAGGCCAAACGCGGCGCCGCCCGCGTCGACCTCGGGGCCGACGACGACGACGATCTCGACCTGTTCACCGACGATCGCCCCTCCCGCCGCTGACGCCGACGACAGCGACGACGACAGCGTCATCAAACGACGACGACGAGAGCGGCGACGACCGTCAGCTGCGGGTGGTGTTCTTC
>Ga0247837_1004421_pt1 | contig 22563 bp, 20 predicted proteins | sample LaCtaG_2_FD_187115 | JGI IMG/M metagenome (GOLD analysis project Ga0247837, IMG submission 187115) | Freshwater microbial communities from meromictic Lake La Cruz, Castile-La Mancha, Spain - LaCruzMarch2015_14.5m | ecosystem: Environmental > Aquatic > Freshwater > Lake | place: Spain: Castile-La...
CAGACTGCCGGGACTGTACCTCCTGGAGAAAATGACACAATCAGTACTACGCCTAGGAAGATATATAAGAATTTACAATTTGACAGATGGAGTTTTCCCATCCAGCCTAGACTTCAAGTGTTTAACTATACTTAGTCCCACAGCACTATTCCGCCGTGACTATCAGCTGAGCACAGAGTTTCTCCTTTCCACGCACAGCACGTCACCAGAAACCGCTGTCGCTGCAGCACCTTCGCTTGCTGTGGCTTCTCCGCCTTCCAGATGAACACCTTCCCGTCCTGTCCGCCCGCCGCCACCAGTCCGCTCCAAGACATGCTGGCTCTTCCATATGGAGACCCGTTCAAGTAGTCCTTGTGAGTCAGACTCTGCCGCACTGCCAACATTCGCAAGTCCACAATTCGCACTCGACTGTCTTTGCAGTTCACCAATAAGGCGCTTTCGTCTGAAGCCACGTCGACGGACGTAATGGCGCTTTCGCTGAGGGAAACAGAGGCAGTTTTGTGGGGCTGGACAGAGGTCCAAAGCTGTAAGTCCCCACTGCGGAGGCCCACTGCCAGACTCGAACTCATCACACACAGACTAGTGCAGCTCTCCTCAGTGCTAAAAGTCTCCCTATATGTGGTTTTCTGAGTGTCCCACAGCTTCAAAGTACAGTCATGACTCACAGTAACCGCCGCTGTATTCATCACTTTCACGCCCGTCACTCGATTCGTATGTCCAGTGAGTAGTCTCAGCAGCTTCCCCTTCTTCAAGTCCCACAGGGCTGTATGGCCGCTCACAGTCCCTGCACAGACCAGGCGATCACTCACATCTAAGCACAGCAAAGCTTCGCCCTGACTGTCGTACACTGCCTGCTGCACTCCGGAGCCTGGCTCCCAGGCCTTGACGGTGCCGTCTCCGGAGGCGGAGTACAGCCTTTGGTCGGAGAAGTGGACTTCGCTGACGTCGAGTTGGTGGCCTGTCCAGATGCTGGTTGCCCGAAGTGTACATGTGCCTGAATCTCCAGAAGGCTGCGAATACTTACCAAAGTCAATCAGCTCCCTATCACTTTGGCCCATATAGGACTTGGCCTCAGGCCGAAACCCCCTCTTTGTCCTTCCTTCCTCACCTGCTCCGTTTGAAGCCTTGCGAAACGGACCCTGGGATCTAGTCAATTGGGGGGTCATTTCCTCCTCTGCTTCGATTATTTCATACTCGTCTTCTAGCTTTAAGGGGATTTTGCCACTTAATTCGTTCACTTCGTTGAGTTTATTGGCGCATTCGGAGCTCAGGGATAGGATTGTGGAGACTATTTCGTCGTTTTTCTGCTTCAGAAGCTGCGAAGTTTCGATTTCTTTGTCCAGTTTTCCTCTCAAAATCGCGATATTGGTCACAGTTTCCGCATTTTCGGCCTTCAAAGCGGCAATATTCTCCGTCTGCAGCGCACTTAGCTCAGTTTTATGCTGAATTTCCAGCTCTATTTCTCCTTTCAACTCCCTCTTCAGGTGCATTTCCGCCAACTTGTCAGTCATGACCTGCTTAAGCTGCATGACTTCCTGCACCAGGGCGATATTGTCCGCATACACCTTCGTCACTTCTGCAGTGGCTGCATCTAGCCTGTCCTGCGCCGTGGCCAGTCGTTTTACGTCTCTGAATACAGCCTACGCACTGGTTTCGCTCAGGAGAGTGCGCTCGGAGTGCAGCTGGATGAAGCGCTGGGTCTCTTGGTGTGTGTTTTGGGCGAGTTGCTGGACTAAGTGGGTGTTACAGTCGAGGATGAGGGAGCGGAATTGCTCGCTGCGCTGGTTGCGCTGGAGGATGCGGGCGAATGTGATCTCTTGCCACATGGATTTGCTGGCTTTATAGCAATCTAGTGAAGAAGTTACGCTATTAGGACTCAAACAGTGGACACTGCAGGGAGAAGTGTTCTTACTGCATTTCGAAAGAAAAATAGTCCATTCGGACTTATAAAGGATTGAAATATCCCTTTTTGGTTTAAAATACCCATAGAAAGAGCTCTTATAGCGATTTCTAGTACCCAACACAGCTCAAATCCTTACCTACGCTAATACACCATCGCAAACACATTGACAATACAGTGCATCGTCGCATTCTCCAATCTCACCGAAAAGCTCCCATCCCTCACCTGGTCCCAAAAGCAAGTGGAGCCAATATGCAGTCCGGCCTCTCCCTTCTGCATAACCACACAAGTAACGGCGTATTTGTACCCTGAGTTGATAGTGCGCAGGGCGAGAACCACGGACTCAGAGATCTCGGCGGTCCATACTTGCACTTGGGTGGGGTCGTAGACGCGGGCTTCGATGAGGGCGGAAATCACGCGCTGGATGGCGGTTTGGGCTTCGAAGCGCTAGGTGGAGGGTACGATTGAGGACTGTTGGAAGGTCCGTTTCCCACAGTTCTCGACTAAATCGCATTCTTAGGTCTGTTTCCAGTGCAAATTGACCCTGTTTTTAGTGAATTTCAACCTACGGTATTTGCCTTTTACTTTTCTTGTAGCCACTAGTCTGCTTGAGCTCCTGATACTTGTCCTTGTATCGCTTCAGTCTGGCAATGATAGTGTCCAGCACTTCATTGCCGATGACTCCTCCAGGCAGATTGGGAGTGAATTCTGGGAGAGTCACTAGCAGCTCTGTCTGTGCTTCGAGCGAGTGCAAGGCTGCAGACTCTGCACTGGTCTGGGTTTCCTTGCTTGGCTTCAGACAGTGCGGGCTATGAACTGTGAAAATCAGCCAGTCCCAGGCGAGCACTTGCTTTTCTTCGGGGAAAGTCGCGATATCGTCCACAGTTTGCTCTCTAGATTCCTCGGGCACACAATTGGTCATCTGTCCATGGTAACTCCACATGCAGGCTCTGAAGATAACCGCGCGGATAGTGGACAGACGCAGGCCGCAGGCCCCACACATGCACAGCTTGCTTTCCTTCTCGAAGTTGAAGCTGCGGTTGCAGCCGATGTGCAGCGTCGCTACTTCCGCGTAGATAGGGCAGTGCGGGTTGCGGCACTCCGCTAAAAACCAGAGGCCGGGCGCTTCCATATATATCAGAAAGAGACCAGGAGAGAGTGTCTGGGCTTCTGAGAGAGAAGAGTGGCATTGCCAACGTCCGAATTGTCTGTTTGGGCAAAGCCATAGTCTGTAAGGCTTGAGTAAGCGGCCTTTATATAACGGAATTGCGAACTGCCAAGTTAATACAATTTCGTCTTAGGCCGTCTGTAGGGTAAAAAACCAGGATATACCTACTCACTTTCTAAGGATTTCCATTAATGCACGCCTCAGTTCCCTATAAAACTCAGCGATATTAGAGCAGGCGCACTTTTATTATGAAAAATAGGTTAAAGGCAAATCGCCTAAACATCTGCCTATGCATTCTGCTTCTAGTTGCAATTCACAGTCTAAAGAATCAGATCTCAGGCAAAAGTACGGATTTCACCTGTGACCCAATTCACTCTGTCCGCTATCCATATATAAATATGCGGCAAAAGGACCAGCCCTCAGAGCCTGTGGACCAATACAGAAAGACCATTGGCGAGCACGCTAACAGAGTAGCGACCAAGCTGGAGAAGCACGAGGACCGGGACAGGAAGATAAGCAAGGGAGAGCTGCAGGAAGGCAGTCAGGTCCTGTTTGGTCTGCTGGCGGTGGTGCTGTTCTGCATTTTCCTCATCTTCCTCTATGTCTTTTCTAGCTAGCTACACTAGAACTGCAGTAATTGCTGTTTCTAAGCAGAGTGCATTTCTTCCCCAATATGCACAAAATCCCAACAGGTCAGAGGCTAGCTACAAGCCTAGCACTCGAAGACAAGGGTGGAAAGGGCTGTGTAGCTATAGTGAATACATTGAAAATAACCCTGCTTTTGGAAATGTGTTCGTCATATCTCCACTAAAGCAGACGACTGTCCCTTTCACCAGAGCCAGTGGTAGTAACGACTATTCATAACGCCAAGCATGCCTTCCAGCGACACCAGTCCTCTAGTCAGTCCCAAGGCTGTTTCCCAGGCGCACTGGCTATGGCGAGACTATATCACCCTACTGCAAGGACCTGGTGGTCTCTGGCTCATCTATGCTCTGGCCGCCCTGTACAGCTTCGCGTTCTTCCTGACTTCAACCGTAATTGGACTTTACTTGACAGAGGAGTTCGGGGCGAGTGACTTTGAAGCGGGATTGGTATATTGTGCGATGGGGGTGATGTGTGCTTTAGCTGCTATAGTGGAAGGAGTTGTTCCTGATAAGTACAGCCTACGATTTTGCTTAGTGTCGGCAGGAATACTGCTGGCCCTGTCCTTCCTGCCCATGGCCCTGGCTCCTAGTCGCTGGCTAGTTGAAATCTCAGTCCTAACGCTGTTCCCGGCAGGTATCGGACTGACGCTAACAGTGACAAAAGTGGCAGTCAAGCGGTTTACTCAGCCAACAGAGCGCAGCACTGCTTATTCACTGCTGTTTGCAGCTGTCAGTGGAGCCGGAGCCTTTGCTTCCCTGGCTGTCGACCTCGTCTCTAGCTTCTCGGAAAGCGCCTGGACATACCGCAGTTTACTGTTCCTAGGCATGGGGACTGCCCTGTTTTCCAGCCTGTTGGCGTACTTCATACAGGAAGAGCCGCCTCAAATGGAGGGGAATTACTGGGCGAATTGGGGCAAAGTGGTGTCTCTGGACCAATGTCGTGTTCTATTCCTCATAGTGCTGACACTGGTGTTCGTGAAAGCAGGGTACCGCCAACTAGACGCCACTTTGCCCCGCTATATGCGCAGAGAACTAGGACACAGTGCTCATTTCGGCCTAGTGATGCTAGTGCACCCTCTAGTCCTACTGCTCGCAGCTCTGCTTTGCACGCCTCTCGTCCTCTGTGTGCAGAGTTATTGGCTAATAGTGGCAGGAGCGACTATCAGTGCAGTTTCCTCCTTCATCCTATTCGCAACTGGCTGTCACTACTGGTCCACCCTCATTTACGTCACAATAATGACCATTGGGGAGGCGATATGGAACCCACGGCTCTACGACTACGCAATTCACAAGGCTCCAGCAGGTCTGGAAGGGCTGTTCATGGCTATTTCGACTTTACCTCTGTTCCTATCTATGGTGCCTGCAGGATTGATGGCGGGACTGCTGCTGCCGACCCTGTGTCCTGCGGCTGGCACACACTGTGATGTAGTGTGGGTGGTAGTGGGAGTCTTGGCACTGGTGAGTCCTGTTGCATTGGTTGTCATTAAGATGCGACTCAAAGGAAATGTCGTGTAAGTAGAATTTAATAGACTACTAGCAAGATGTTTCGAGGGTTGTTAGGATCGAAGGGAGGCTGTAGCGTATTCATGGGGAACATTCCCTGGTAAAAGCTGTTGGCTTCTGGGAGAAACATCTGGCTTCATGCAGGGCTATAGTGAATACATTGAAAATAACCCTGCTTTTGGAAATGTGTTCGTCATATCTCCACTAAAGCAGACGACTGTCTCTTTCACCAGAGCCAGTGGTAGTAACGACCATTCATAACGCCAAGCATGCCTTCCAGCGACACCAGTCCTCTAGTCAGTCCCAAGGCTGTTTCCCAGGCGCACTGGCTGTGGCGAGACTATATCACCCTGCTGCAAGGACCTGGTAGTCTCTGGCTCACCTTTGCTCTGGCCTTCCTGCACAGCTTCGTGTTCTACCTGACTTCAACCGTAATTGGACTTTACTTGACAGAGGAGTTCGGGGCGAGTGACTTTGAAGCGGGGTTGGTATACTGTGCGATGGGGGTGATGTGTGCTTTAGCTGCTATAGTGGAAGGAGTTATTCCTGATAAGTACAGCCTACGATTTTGCTTAGTGTCGGCGGGAATACTGCTGGCCCTGTCCTTCCTGCCCATGGCCCTGGCTCCTAGTCGCTGGCTATTCGAAATCTCAGTCCTAACGTTGTTCCCGGCAGGTATCGGACTGACGCTAACAGTGACAAAAGTGGCAGTAAAGCGGTTTACTCAGCCAACAGAGCGCAGCACTGCTTATTCACTGCTGTTTGCAGCTATCAGTGGAGCCGGATCCTTTGCTTCCCTGGCTGTCGACCTCGTCTCTGGCTTCTCAGAAAGCGCCTGGACATACCGCGGTTTACTGTTCCTAGGCATGGGAACTGCCCTGTTTTCCAGCCTGTTGGCGTACTTCATACAAGAAGAGCCGCCTCAAATGGAGGGGAATTACTGGGCGAATTGGGGCAAAGTGGTGTCTCTGGACCAATGTCGTGTGCTATTCCTCATAGTGCTGACACTGGTGTTTGTGAAGGCAGGGTACCGCCAACTAGACGCCACTTTGCCCCGCTATATGCGCAGAGAACTAGGACACAGTGCTCATTTCGGCCTAGTGATGCTAGTGCGCCCTATAATCCTACTGCTCGCAGCTCTGCTTTGCACGCCTCTCGTCCTATGTGTGCAGAGTTATTGGCTAATAGTGGCAGGAGCGACTATCAGTGCAGTTTCTTCATTCATCCTATTTGCAACTGGCTGTCACTACTGGTCCATCCTCCTTTACGTCACAATAATGACCATTGGGGAGGCGATATGGAATCCACGGCTCTACGACTACGCAATTCACAAGGCTCCAGCAGGTCTGGAAGGGCTGTTCATGGCCATTACGACTTTACCCCGGTTCCTATCCATGGTGCCTGCAGGATTGATGGCGGGACTGCTGCTGCCGACCCTGTGTCCTGCAGCTGGCACACACTGTGATGTAGTGTGGGTGGTAGTGGGAGTCTTGGCACTGGTGAGTCCGGTTGCATTGGTTGTCATTAAGATGCGACTCAAGGGAAATGTCGTGTAAGTAGAATTTAATAGACTACTAGTAACTCCATTTAGGAGAGGTTTCGAGGGTTGTTAGGGTCGAAGAGAGGGAAGATCTGGGGAGGCTGTAGCGTATGCATGGGGAACATTCCCTGGTAAAAGGTGTTGGCTTCGGGGAGAAACATCTGGCTTCTAGCATCGATAGGCAGAGGCAAGGGTTCTGGGTAATAAGTCTGAGGCATGCGCATGGGCCCGACTGTGGCAGTATACGATAACGTCTGAGGAGTGTTGCTTGTCCAGGCCCGGCCAATGTCGCTGGATTCTATGCCCACTAGGTCAAGACTGCTTTGAGCGGAAGTGTCTGCTTCTGAGGACACTTCGGGAGGCAGAGACAAGAGATGGGGCACTGTTTCCGCCTTCGACACAGTGACTGAGAAGCTGGGAGAGATACGCACGTAGTCCGCACCCTGCACACTCCACAGCGACACACTCAAACTCCGTCTGCCAAGTAGCACTCTTTCCAGCTTCACAGTCTGCATGCCTGTTCGAATCCCTTCGTTAAGCACCCTTTCCTCGCTTTCTTCCCCCTCTAGACGGTACAGCACGTAGGCCAATAGAGGCTTGTAGTTGGCGACAATCAGCTGCAGGTCGAAGCCGACAGCCTGAGCCTGGCAGATTTGGACGGGGTAGGGGTTGCTGCGGGCGAGCTGCTGCTGGGCGATATGAGTAGCCCGAGCCTGCATAGTGGCTTGGAGGGCGGAAATACGGCTTCTCAGAGCATCTAAGCGAGCAGAAACCGACTCAGGAAGTGCGGTTTGAGGGTGGAAGTCGGAGGGCTTCAAAGCGGTGGTTACAGCCTCGCTCCTGTCCTGGTACTCCCGGATTCTCTGGATCTTCCGATTAACTTGGTGTTCCAATACTTGCTGAAGTCCTTGCACTGCGGTGCCTATTCGCCTCTCCATAGCGTCGCAGACTCCACGGCTTCTCTTCCTAGCTATTTCTGTTGCGTCGCTGATTAGTTGGTTGAAGTGAGGGAGTCGGGGGCAGGAGTCTACAATTTGAGGTATCGAGAAGGAGAGGGAGATATGAGCCGGACCCAGGCCAAAAGGCCACTCAGGAGGGGGAATTGGGGAAGGAACTGAGGGCTGGGAGTCGATGAATTGCTGGTACTCAGTGAACGTGGATAGGCCATAGCCTGCATCCGCATACCACAGTATCAGCGACCTTTCCCATCCATACATTTGCGCTAAGCAATCCAGCCATTCCCCCTCCAGTGCACACAGTCCTTTGCCGATATGCACTCTTCCAACCCCTTCCATCATCCCAACCGCGTCTCTTTGCCTTTCCAGGCTTTCTAAGCTTTCGTCTAGGACCACTGGTCCGAATCTGTCTTCAAGTGCTGGTATTTCTGGGTGACGCTGGGTTGAAGAGGTTACGCGGAAACTGGAAAGCACTAAGCCGTCGCATTTGAACTGGATGAAGTCGAGTAGATAAGGATAGGAGCAATTGGGCTGCAGAGCTAGGAAGAGGGTGTAGTCTGCCATTAGAATTATATAGCGGGCAGGGGAGGAAGTTCCCGAGGCAGGGAAGCAGGCTCCGCAGTCAGCTTCAAGTCAAAAGCAGCACTGAGCGCAACTGGCGGTTCCGCCCTACCACTGAGTAGTTGAATATATAAAGTGGTGTCCTCCACGGGATGCATTTCCAGTGGGATTTGAAAGGCACCGAGTCCAGGCTCCACACTCACCTCAGACAGCCAGGCCTGTCCTTTGCCTTTCAAATCCCCACGTACCCAGACCTTGCTAAATGCCCAGGACTCGAAGTTGGAGACTGTCACCACGACCCACCCTTCCTGCTGCTCTGCTTTCAGGATTTCTAATGGGTAGTGGTCAGCCGCCACTCTGTTTTGATGCTCCTGTAGTGCTTGTAACAGCTCTCGACCACTCGCTATAGCGGCTGTTAAAGCTTCTTTACACCGCTGCATCCTCCTTTTCCCTTCCTCAACTTCCTCTATCCCATCTCTCGCTCTGGCCTGAATTTCACTCCCACTCTGCAACACCGCTAGCTGTACACGTCTATCCGCTTCTAGTCGTCTTTTCAGACTCTCCACCAATCTCTCCCCCAAGTCCATATATATATGGAGCCTGCGCTCGACCTAGGCGACTTCTTCGCTGACATGAGCGGGGCGGCCGCAGCCGGCAAAGGCCAGTGGGGCTTTTCCAACGCTAACATTGACCCCAGCAGACTGACAGTCTTCAAGCCAGCGGAGGAAGGCAACAAGGCGGGGAAGCAGAAGGCAGCGGGGAGCAAGAAGATGACGGAAAGCTACTTCGCGAGTTTGGGACTGGCGAAGGGACTGGTGAAGGCGTGTGAGGCTTTGGGGTATGTCACTGCTACGGAGATACAGGAAAAGGTGGTGCCGCTGGTCTTGAAGGGAGCGGATGTGCTCGCTGGGGCAGTCACTGGCTCCGGCAAAACAGCAGCCTTCGCTCTGCCCATCCTGCACCGTCTCCTCTACCGCAACAAGGCCCTGAACGTGACCTGGGCAGTCGTGCTCACTCCCACCCGCGAACTCTGCCAACAGACCTGCTCCATGGTCACCGCCCTCGCCCAGTTCACAGACATCCGGGTGGAAGCCATCATCGGCGGGTCCAACTCCCTCAAAGAACAGAGGAAACTGACCTCTGCGCCGGATGTCCTGATCGCCACTCCTGGGCGATTGCTGGACCACTTGAAAAACACGAGAGGCATATCGTTGGATTACGTGCAGTTTTTGGTGTTGGATGAGGCGGATAGGCTGCTGGATATGGGGTTTAGGGACGAAGTGTTGGGGATTTTGGGGGAGTTGCCGGAAGAGCACCAAACTACGCTCACTTCCGCGACGCTTTCGTCTGAAGTCGACAGATTCGCGAAGGAAACGCTCAGACATCCAGTGAAAGTGACGAGAGGGAAAGATAAATTGGACGTGCCGGCTTCCTTGCAGGCGTTTATTGTGAGGATGCAGGAGGGCTGGAGCCGGGAAGCGGTCCTTTTGACGCTTTTGACGGACTACTTCAAGTCGCAAGTGATTGTTTTCTTCCACACCAAGAAACAGTGTCATCGGTTTTGGCTGATTTTGAACGAATTGAACATGAGCGCTGCGGAAATCCAGGGAGACCTCAGCCAAGCCCAGCGCCTCACTGCTATTTCCGCCTTCCAATCCAGCCAAGTGGACTTCCTTATCGCTACGGATTTGGCTGCCAGGGGACTAGACCTGCCTGTTGCAGCGGTCATTAACTGCCAAGTTCCAAAAGAGGCAAAGCGACTGATACATCGGATGGGCAGGACTGCCAGAGCCGGGGAAAGCGGCATGAGTGTGACACTCTGTTCGGACCAGGAAAGAACTATGCTGAAAAAGGCTGTGAAGGGCATGAAGGTGAAGGCTATTCGGATGCCTGGGGACAAGGTGCAGAAGTGGGGGAAGAAAGTGCAGAAACTCAGGCCAAAGATTACCGACAAATTAGCCGAAGAAGAAGCCGAAAAGGAATTCACTTTGGCTGAAATCGAGCAGCAAAAAGCCCACAACTTCATCATCCACTCCGACGAAATCTACAACCGTCCCCGGCGCGAGTGGATCCACAGCAAGCGGCAGAAAGAAGTCCTCAAGAAGAGCAACTTCGAGGGCGAAGAGAAGCCAGAGAGGAGGCCAGGCGAGAGGGATATAAAGGACAAGGTCAGTGGAAATCCGCTGATGGTGAAAAACAGCAGGGCAAGTTCGAGAGGAATGAGGGAAAAAGATGTGAAGAAGGGGAGGCAGGACAAGGTGGTGAAGAAGAACAGGAAGGAAAAGACGCATGTCAAAGCGAGGAAAACGGTGGGGAAAGCTTTCAAGTCGGAGAAGCGCTACAAGCGCAGATAGAGTGAACACACTAGGTAGAACTCCGCTACTGCAGGCAGTGTGAGGTTTGCATGCGACGATAGCCTAGGAAAAGGGGAGTACTTGTCTTGGGGATAAGCGACTTTAGGGCTTTTCAGTCGCTGTTTCTTCATAGGGAAATACTCTGAGTCGTTTGCATATCTTTGAAAGGCGCAAAGGGGAACACAAACTGCCTTATTTAGGCCTAAAGACGTCGATCTAGAAAGACGGCGACCCGCGGAAACTTGGGACTCGGAGGCTGTACGCTCCTCGCGAAGTCCAGCGCCCGCTGTCTGCTGCTGCTGAGAAAGGGACTGTCCTGCTGCTCTGACTTATGACTTGGGAAGTTGAGATGGGAGCTGTTGGCTGCAAGAACTTGCTGTCCATAGGTCCTTCTCCGAGAGTCCAGTTCCTTCTTGCGCAGCCACTCCTGAGAGCCAATCATCGAAGCTCCAAGTCCTCCGAGGGGCAGGTACTTCGTAGGTCTAATCAGTCGATAGTCTTCCAGGGTATATGGAGAGAAACTTACCTGTGAGCGTGCCTCAGACACCGCGATTTTCTCAGTATTAGTCTGGCCCATTGCTGCAAATAAGGCAGGCCTTTCTATCGCTTTCTTGAGAATTGGGGATGTTTTCAGTTGATTCTTCCTGTGCGGATTCGGTGTATTCGACTGGACGGGCAGTTGCGGCTTGGAAAGCGGCGTAGACTCCGATAAGCTTCCGCCTAGGGGAGTTCTGAACATTTGAGTACTGTGAGTAACGCTAGCGACAGGACTCGGAGTAGGCTTGGAAGGCAGTTTGTTGGAAGAAACAGGGACGAAGGCAGGCAAAGAGGCTTGAGGCTGATGGTGGAGAGGCCGGGCGAAGGGGAAAGAGGAGGGCAGGGGGGAGCTGTGGGCAGGCTGGCTTCTATTCTTCACTACTGGGGCGGGGTCTGTGGCTTCCAGCTCGCCCTGTCTCCCCACTGCTCGAATTCGGTCTCGAAAGCGTTCCTGAAAGGCGAGCGACATACTATAGCCCTTCATTTTCGCCAGTAATTCTACTCTATGAGAACCCCCTCCGCCTGCTATCTCTGTCTAATCCCGCTAATACACGACCTGCAAGTCTTTGGGGATTTAGTCAGAAACAGAGTTATTCCGCCTTTACTCGTTACTGATGTTGCATTTCGCTCTTTCCATTTATGCTATTTTGTTGGCTTTGAAGCCTGACTTTGGCTGAAACGGTCAATCACCGAGTAGCCATTTAGAGAGTTTTGCTGAAGTGAATATCTACGATGCGTGTTTTCCCCGTAATACACGGAAATAGGCATTTGGACAGTCAGCCAAGGTCTTGCAAAGCGTTTTCCGCATATATGATCCAAAACACCTATCTGATAGCTGGCTCGTCAAAACTAACTGAGCAACTGATGGATCTTGCAGGAACTTGAACTGGAACAATGAGCAAGGCTGGGACCAAAGGTAGCGAACAGCAGTTTCATAGGAGTTGATATCGAGACTAGGAGAATATGGTACCTCCATGCAAAATAGAGATATCAGCCTCAGTTCTTAGGGATAAAAGAAGTGAAAGCCTGCATACAGAGACCTAGAAGAAGACTGAAAGACGGAAATTGGACGAAAGTGCAAGTGACATTCCCAGGATTTGCTCGAAGTGTAGGGACAACAGAGACGGTATAGATTACTAAGGGAGAGCAGGTCCCAGGCAGTCTCTATCAGCTCGCAACAGGTTCTATTGGAGGCACTAAGATCAGCACTAGCGTCTAATTTACGGTTTGCAGCAGTCCATTTCTAAATTCCCTCTGTCTTCCAACTTCACTCGATACCTCCCCTTGCTTTCTAGCTCTCTCAATTGCTTTCTCTCGCTGATTTGCGCTGGTAATATGATAAAGCGCCTGCTGGTAGCCAATAGAGGCAAATCGCTTGTCGAATTATGCGCGCAGCAAAGAAGCTGGGCATAGGCTCTTTATTCCAATGCTGGTCGAAAGGCGATGTTTTGGCAAGGCTTAGTGTATTGGACTTTCGGCCTCGCTGCAATCCTACCTGAAAATGGATAAAATCCTCGCTGTCTGCAAAGACACCAAGTGGAAGTAATGCTGCCTCCGGTTTCCTCTGCGAAAACTCCAAATTCGCAAATCTCCTCGATCACAACAAAATCACTTTCGGGGATAAAATGATTGCGAAGGAAGCCAAGGTGAACACTGTACCTGGATTGGTGGGAGGATAATAAGTCCTGGCTGCCCAGTCAGGATCAAGGCTTGCTGGTGGGAGGCATAGGCATGCGTATTGCATGGAGCGACGAAGAAGCTGCAAGTGGCTATCATCTACCCAAGGCTGAAGCTAAATCCAGCTTCAACGACGACCGCATTCCCACAGAGAAATATATCGAAGAACCCCGACACATCGAATTACAAATACGAGGAGACTGCCAGGGACGTTATTTACCTCCCTGAGTGCTAAATCCAAGGTAACTGAAGAAGCGCCGAGTCCGATTATCGACCCTAACACTCTGAAACTGATGTGGAAACAAGCGAGAATGCTAGCCGAAGCGAGCAACATCAGTCCTCGGACACGTGGATGCCTAGTGACAAGCATAAGAAAGTCTACTTCAGACGTTCAAATCAACACCACGCGATGGAATGGCGTGCATACGCAGAAGACCTACACCGCGGATTTCTCCCTAACATTGACCACCTACTGAAGCACTAAGAACCACAGCGGTTAATATCCGTGTTTACAGGCGCAGCCGCACTAATTACCTCCAAAGTTCAAAAACCTCTGTTCCAAATCCGTGGAGCATACTAACATTGGGTACAGTCTGGTGCGCAGCGCTATTCCGCTGAAGGTGAATATATACACTCCCAAGGAGTTAGAACTACTGAAGTATATTCCGCATGTGGAGGATGGCGCGGCAAGCGGAGATGTCAGTGCTACGATGTCTGGGGCTGTTGAGGCAGTCTCAGTGAAGGCGGGCGACCGCGGCAATGTGGGTCAAGAGCTTGGCATTCTCGAAGCCATGAAAATGCGCAACGTCCTAAAGACCGACAAATCCTGCACAATTAAGAAGGTGAATGTAGCTGTGGGACAATGTGTTTCAGTAGACGACGCTTACTCGAGATTGCATAATCTTGCCTAGGTCCAAAATAGCTGAATTGAGTGAGTGTTTTCCAAAGCAGCCTTAGGCTAAGCGAGAGTTGGTGCATGTGAAGATCAGCTTAGTCTCTTTTAGGTCAACGGCCTGCTATATCAGCAATAGAGAAAATCAGAATACAGGTGAGAAAGAACAGGGTTTACCATACTGCCCAATTTCTTCCCTCTGATGTTTCCTGGACACACACGATTAGTCCCCATACTAATCTAGCGCCTTTCAGCTCGAAGCAGGACTTTCCCTGATAAAATGAAAGCAGATTGGCAGAAGGAGGAATTGATCAACTGGACTGGAACTGTCAGCAGCGCTCCCCTGCTGCTCTTACTATGGGGCTACGCTTTCCGTGTGAGCAGACTTTGGCTCTGCGGCTACTTATCCTCCAGCCTGACCGCAGGCTTTTCAGTCCTGTTCCTAGTTTGCCTACTAGAGCACCAAATCACAGCCAAAGCCAGCAATTCCACGGTCAAATGCATCGGATGTTATGCCTATTTGGAGCTGATTCAGGTCTCGTTTGCTCTGCTGACTATATACGCAGACCACGAATACAGTATATACCATGCTTTGACAGCCACAATGATATGCTTGACTTACCAGGTAAGTGTACATATGTCGACACGACTAATGGTCTTTTTTATGTGCAAACATTTCGCTTTGTGGCTTTTCGTTGAGTACATATCGGAAATCAACTTCGAAAAGCAGTGTTTTCCATACATGACTTTCTGCGTGATGCTGTTTTTGACGCTAAAGGAGCAGAGACACAGACAGTTGCTGGCCAGGGAAAGATTGGAAGTCTGCAACTCACTGGTATTGCAGGAAAAGCGCCTGCACACCATAATGGCGGCCTTTCCCGACGGCCTCGTCGTGTTCACTGCCAACCTGGAAGTGAAGCAGTGGAACCAGGCGCTGGTCTCTCTCCTCGATCTGCCTACTGCGCCGAATACCGAGGAAGCCATTCAGACCCGCTGCAAGGAACTGCTGTATGCTAGTGGCATGAAGAAGGTAGAGTGGGCCGGGGAAGAACTGTGGAAACACGCTGTGGCGCTGGCAGAGGGGAAGGTGCAGCCCTGCACTCTAGGCACTACTCTGGTGGCGGACAGGTACTTGGAGTGGAAGGGGAACTGCAGTACTTGGGGACGGGAGAAAGTCTGTATACTCACAGTGAGGGACTCCACGGAGTGGATCCACATGCAGGACCAGGTCCAGCGGGAAAGCGCCTCCAAAACCGCCCTGCTGCGCTCAGTTTCCCACGAACTGCGCACCCCTACCAACGCAGTCATCAACCTAGTGAAAGACGTACTCGAGGAAGGAACCCTGTCCTCCAAGAACACTCAGGACCTGTGTCTCGTCAGTACCTGTTCTCACTTCCTCCTTTCCATGGTCAACGACTTGCTGGACTTCTCTAAACTCATAGCGGGGAAGTTCGCACTGGTCAAGAGCAACTTCCCGCTGCGGAGGACTCTGGAGCAGTCAGTTAAGCTGTTTGAGCTGCAATGCAAAGCTAAAGGGATTGACCTGCACCTCAATGTCGACCCGCTGCTGCCGGAAGAGGCCTATTCCGACCCTAATCGGTTTAAACAGGTCCTACTAAATCTACTCAGTAATGCTATCAAATTCACGACGAAAGGATATATTCGAGTGATGGCTTTGTGCACTGTCTCTGGCCAACTTAGAATTGCAGTGCAGGACACAGGCATTGGCATAGCGAAAAGCAAGCAAAAGAAGCTTTTTACGCTATTTGGGAAGTTGGAGGGAAACGACAGGCTAAATCCGCAAGGCTCAGGCCTGGGACTGAACATAGCAAATGCACTGGCGTTCGAACTAGGTGGAGAGGCAATTCACCTGCAGTCTGAAGAAGGCCAAGGAGCAACTTTCAGCTTCTTTACCGATATCAGCGAAACAGCAATCGAACCCACTTCGACTCCTTTCTACAGTCAACTCGGAGACATCCCCGAAGAAATCACAGGCTACATAGACGTTCCGAAACTGCTTAAATCTGACCTTTGCTTTGCCAGACAACAGCCAATGGCAGCAATACTACTAGTGGACGACGCTGATTTCAACCGCCTAATTCTCCGTCGAATGCTGAAGTCCTTGGGGAAGGATGTGGACGAGGCAGTCACAGGTCTGCACGCCCTGACTCAGATACAAAAGGCTTACCAAGAGTTTGGACATCTGTACAAGTTGGTCCTCATGGACCTGGAAATGCCGGAAATGGACGGAATCACTGCGGTGCGGGAAGTCCAAAGCCTAGTGACTCGAGGAAGTCTGCCCATAGCGCCTGTCTTCATAGCCTGTTCTGCCTATAGTTCCACAGAGGATAAAGAGCTGTGCTTCCGAGCTGGTATGAGTGCTTACCTGGAAAAGCCAGTGTCCAAGGAAAGTCTCCTGGCAGTGATTTCTAACTTCCTTTAGCTAGCAGTTCTTAGTTAGGGCCATGGAAGCTACTGTACGGCGCTATGAAATCAAGAATTAAGTAGGTCGGGAGTCAGGGAGCTGAACATGAGGTCGAGGAACTCGTCGAGGTCGATTTCTCCGTCTAAGTTCCGGTCTGCTTCTCGAATAAGCGCAGACCACAGCGCATTATCCAGCGACCCACTCGAGTCCAAAGCCGCCTTCAACTCCGTCACCGAGATCTTCCCACTTTCATCCTTATCAAACGTCTCAAACACTGCCTTTATATTCCCCTTCGTCAGCAACGACCTCACATTCGTTCCCGCCGTCAGGAACTCCGTATAGTCAATGAACCCGTTCTTGTCCGCGTCCACTTCCTGCATCAGACTTTCCACTATGAAGATAGCCTGGGCCTCGGAAGTCACACGGCTATAGGCCTGCAGCAGTTCTTGCTTGCTTAGACGTCCATCTCCGTCTAAATCCAATTGCTCGAAGGTGGCTTTGATGCTGGCGGCTTGGCTGGTATTGAGCATTTGCGTGGCAATAAAGGCCATTACCGCCTGCTGCAGTTTCACCCCAGCGTGGAAATGTCTCAAATTGTCCAGGGACACAGGGGCGATTTCGTCAAATCGAAGGGTGAGGCTGTGGTGGCGCTCTATCCAGTCATCGTGCAAGGCTTCCTCAGAGCTAATGCGGTCTGCAGGGTTCTTCGTTAGCATCCTCCGAATCAGATTTTTCGCCCTTTGGGAAGTGGATCGGAAGGCGGAATGCTTGAAGGAAATTTTGGCCTTGCAGACGTTCGCGAGGATTTCCTGCACAGAGCGGCCGTTAAAGGGCGGAAAGCCGGCAAGGAGCATGTACATTATTACCCCACAGCTCCACACATCACACTTCTCATTATACCTCTGGTCCAACACCTCAGGCGCCACATACAGCGACGTCCCAGTTTTCTTCTCCAGCTGCTTCTCAGGTGGCAGCAGTGAAGAGCCCCCAAAGTCAATAACCTTGATATTGACTTCTTCCCCCTCTCGATATGGCTTTTCCAGCATGAGGTTTTCAGGCTTGAGGTCCCGGTGCACTACTCCATGTTGGTGGCAGTGACTGATAGCGCTCAGTACTTGCCGCATTATGGAAGCTGCTTCTTGCTCTGTGATGCGTCCTAAGCTCACGAGGTGGTCGAACAGCTCCCCGCCGGAAAGGTACTCGGAGACGATGGCGATGCTTTGCAGACTGACGTAGAGTTCGTAGAGCTTGAGGATGTGGGGGTGGTCGAGTTTCCCTACAGCCTGCAACTCAGTCACTAGACTTTCATCTGCATGAACATGCTCCACCTTCGATATGACCTTCACAGCGCGCAGTTGTCTGGTCGTCTGGTGCTGCACCAAGTACACTTTGCCGTAGGCGCCCTCTCCCAGCACTCGAATCACATCGTAATGCTGGTAGAAGGAGCCGTCAAAGCGCTGTATGAACTGCCCAGGGTGCAGTTTGACAGTATCGAAAGGCGCGAGTGTGAGAGTGCTGTTGTAGGAGGGCTGGGTGACAGGGTGGAGCACTGGGGGGCAGTGGACAAAGACTTGGGAGCGGGAGCAAAAGCAACCCATATTCTGATATAGAAGCAGGCTGCCGGCCTACTCAGCCTATTTAGTGCTTTTCCCGTGCACACTGCTGTATAGTGGCATGTACAGCTAGAAATAGGCTGTCCTAAGTCTGGCACAGCTGCCTTCTGGGCAGGCTTAGATGAACAAATACTGTTGAAAGTCCCTTTAATAGGTGAACTGCCGCACAAAGCCGATATAATGCAATGCTCTAACACAAATCCATTAGAATTGGTGCAATACAGCAAATGCAGACCTTCGTCAGACCTAATATACAGCAATTTGCATCTTTCAGCATGTGTCTCGACTAATCCTTCAGGCCAATGTCCCACATACATAAGAGTCGAGACTAACATTAGCAATCCTCAATTACCATGGCGGCTTCCATCAACATCAACGTCAAGTCTCTCCGCCACACCTACAGCCTCACCATACCCCCTCACTCCACCCCTACAGACATACTACCCCTCTGCACAGAGCCACGCCGCAGTACTCTCCTGTACCAAGGCAGAGCATTGCAGCAGTCTCTGCAGTCTGCGGGGGTGGAGGAGGGCTCGACTCTGCTGCTTGTACCTGCAGCTCCTGAGGTGAGTGAACGCTTGGTGTTGATGAGATGGAATGATAGAGACATGCATATGGTCTATGATGAGAAAACGACTGTGGCAGATCTCAAGGAAAAGTGTGAAAGAGAGCTGGGGGTTAGGAGTGACCTCGCCCAAGTGACATATAAAGGGTCTGAATTATCGAATTCTTCCACTATTCTTGACTGTGTGCCGGACGATAGACCTAAATTTACCCTCCGTGTCCAGCAAAGACCTCCTATAGTGAGCGGCTTCGATATATATGTGAAAACTCTCACAGGAAAGACGTTCCCCATCACTATAAGTGCCGCTCTGACCGTCAAAGACATGCGAGCACTCGTTTCCGACCATGAAGGACGTCCCCTGGACAGTGTAAGACTGATATGTGCAGGACATGACCTGTGCGACAATGAGACAGTGGAGCAGCTGCGAATGACTTCAGCCAGCACTCTTTTCCTTGTTTTAAGACTTTGATAGCTTAGATTAAGGAAAAGTTGAAGCTGTGTCACTAGTGAATACATATAAACGCTTTATTTCCAGGGAACGAAATTCTACTTTAGGGAACAAAAGCTTCAATTGATCAAATAAGGCCTTTAAGAGGCTGGCTTTACGACATTAATCTTCCACACAGACCTGCTTTCCATATATAATAAACAGGTAGGCCAGGTGCATGTCAGATGTGGGAAATTCTCTTGTGATAGTGAAGAAACACTAATTTCGCGGTCTATAACTGAGTGATGTGTCAAATCCTATGAGTAATTGCAATAAATCCAGATTTACTCCAATTTAAGTACTGAGAAAAAGGCATATAGCAGATAGTGAAGGAGCTAAATTTCTGCGAAATCGGATAGAAAACATCACTTTTAAACATATAAGAACTCACCTCCTAGCTGCCTACTAACACCCTGACAGACACTACATATAAGCATGGCGGCTTCCATCAACATCAACGTCAAGTCTCTCCGCCACACCTACAGCCTCACCATACCCCGTCACTCCACCCCTACAGACATACTTCCCCTCTGCACAGAGCCATGCCGAAGTACTCTCCTGTTCCAAGGCAGAGCATTGCAGCAGTCTCTGCAGTCTGCGGGGGTAGGGGAAGGCTCTACTCTGCTGCTTGTACCCGCAGCTCCTGAGGTGAGTGAACGCTTGGTGTTGGTGAGATGGAATGATAGAGCCATGCAAATGGTCTATGATGAACACATGACAGTGGGTGATCTCAAGGAAAAGTGTCAAAGGAAACTGAGGATGAGGAGTGACCTCGTTCAAGTGACATATAAAGGGTCTGAATTATCGAATTCTTCCACTATTCTTGACTGTGTCACGGAAAACAGACCGGAATTCCTACTCAGTATCAAGCTAAAACCTCCCACAGCCAGCAATTTCGACATAGTAGTGAAAAATCTCACAGGAAAGACCTCTATCATCTCCATAAATGCAAGTCTAACCGTCGAAGACCTAAGAGCAATCATATCCGACCATGAAGGACTTCCCCTGGACAGTGTGAGACTGATATGTGCAGGACATGGACTGTGCGACACTGAGACAGTGGGACAGCTGCGAATTACTCCAGCAAGTGTTATTTACGTCGTTCTAAGACTAAGATAGCTTAGATTAGGGAAGGTATGGACAAGGAAATGGGACGTTAGTGTCTTAGTTGGCGTTGAATATTGGTGAATACATATAAAAGCTGGATTTCAATAGACCGAAAGTAGGCTTTAGGACACAAAAGGCTTTTATTGGTTCAAAAGTAGCAATGAACACATAACTTTACAGCATTAACCCTTCCAATTTGACCTGTTTTCCAATATAACACTATGGCTTGGTAGAAACATGAATTGGGGCAGTGAAGAAGTATCCAATCCAGCACTGAGAAGCAAGCAGTTTTAGTAGTTAATGTCCTGCTTTTCACAGAAAATCGCTATTCCTATGAATATAACCCTGACACACTGCCTATAAGTATGGAAACACTGCTGAAAGTCCATGTAAAGTCTCTCAGCTCCACCTGCTGCCTCTCTCTGCCCCCTCACTCCACCGCTGCAGATATACTTCATGCCTGCAAAGCAACCCTGTCACAATCTCTCCTGTTCCAAGGCAAAGCACTGCGAGCCGAGCAGTCTCTGCAGTCTGCAGGTGTAGAGGAGGGCTCTACCCTGCTCCTTGTGTCTGCAGCCACTAGGGGGATGAGTGGCTGTTTGGTACGAGTGAGGTGGTATACTAAGGTCCTGCCAGTGTTCTGTGATGAGCAGATGACAGTGGGAAATCTCAAGGGAATATGTGAAAGGAGAGTAGGGATTCGGCCTGGCTGTACAAGATTGCTGTACAACGGCATTGAATTGCAAGATTCTTCGACCATTGCAGAGAGTACAGCGGAGAAAAGACTGGACTTCACCCTCGAAGCACTGCTAAAGACTCCTACAGCAGGCAGTTTTGGCGTAACAGTGAAGACTCTCACAGGGAAGTGCTTCCCTATCACTATAAGTGCGGCTATGAATGTAGCAAACCTGAAAGAACTCATAAATGACCGTGAAGGTATTCCAGTGGACTCCCTCAGAATGGTCTGTGCAGGGCATGAATTGTGCGACCATGAGACTGTGGAGCAGTTGCTTCTGACCTCGAATAGTGTTATTCACCTAGTTCCTCTAAAGTGAGACAGAGTAGTCCTTCCTAATAACCATGGCAACCCGTATCAGTGTCCGCGTCAAGTCTCTCAGCCACACCTACTGCTTTTCTCTACTGCCTACTACCACCTCTGCAGACCTACTCCTCTCCTGCAAAGAAACACTACCCAAAGTTCTCCTATTCCGAGGCAGAGCATTGCCCGCAAAGCAATCTCTGCAGTCTGCAGGTGTAGAGGAGGGCTCTACCCTGCTCCTTGTACCCGGAGCCACTGCGGTGAGTGGCTGTATGGCACTAGTGAGGTGGCATACTAAGGTCCTGCTAGTGATCTGTGATGAGCAGATGACAGTGGGAAATCTCAAGGGAATGTGTGAAAGGAGAGTAGGAATTCGGCCTGGTACAAGGTTGCTGTCCAACGGCATTGAATTGCAAGATTCTTCGACCATTGTAGAGAGTACAGCGGAGGAAAGACCGGAATTTACCCTCGAAACCAGGCCAAAGACTCCTGTAGCAGGAGGCTTTGATGTAGTAGTGAAGACTCTCACAGGGAAGTGCTTCCCTATCACTATAGGTGCAGCTATGACTGTAGCAGACCTGAAAGAACTCATATTTTACCATGAAGGCATTCCAGTGGACTTCATCAGACTGATATGTGCGGGTCATGGACTGAGCGACCATGAGACTGTGGAGCAGCTGCAAATGACCTCAGATAGCGTTATTCACTTAGTACTAAGACTTAGGTAGGACTGGCTAATAACGTTTGCGTAATTAGTATTGGGAGACGGGGGTTCAATGCATGAAACCGAAGGAAAGAGTATTGAATTTCACGGAAATAGCAGTCAGCATATCAGTCTGAAACGGCATTTGATCATTTCTCTTGTGCAGTACGGCTGATGTAGCAGACTTGTATGTAAATCAGGAGAAGAAAGAATGGAAATATATATCTAAGACAGGCACTCATAGGTCTAATTTCGAGTTTACAGTGGCTAGCCTAACACCCTGGTAGCTTTACTACGGATGTTACTGCTACAGACCTACTCCACTCCTGCAAAAGACCCCACTTCTCCTTTCCAAGACAGAGTGTCAAGTGCAGAGAGAAAATGACATTGCTATAACCTGCCTAGTTCCTCTAAAGTGAGACAGAGTAGCCCTTCCTAATAACCATGGCAACCCATATCAGTGTCCGCGTCAAGTCTCTCAGCCACACCTACTGCTTTTCTCTACTATCTACTACCACCTCTGCAGACCTACTCCTCTCCTGCAAAGAAACACTACCCAAAGTTCTCCTATTCCGAGGCAGAGCATTGTCCGCAGATCAGTCTCTGCAGTCTGCAGGCGTAGAGGAGGGCTCTACCCTGCTCCTTGTATCTGGAGCGTGTGAGGTGAATGGACATGTGGCAGTAGTGAGATGGAGCAAGCAGGTCAAAACCATCATATGCACTAAGCAAATGACTGTGGCGGAGTTAAAGGATGTGTGCCGGAAACTGGGCTGTCGACCAAACTTCACTAAACTGACTCACAACGGCTCAGAACTGGAAGATTCCTCAATAGTCCTGGACTGCGTATCAGACACCAGACCTGAATTCCTCATCGAGAAGCCGGGAAAGCCTT
>Ga0247837_1004439_pt1 | contig 22521 bp, 19 predicted proteins | sample LaCtaG_2_FD_187115 | JGI IMG/M metagenome (GOLD analysis project Ga0247837, IMG submission 187115) | Freshwater microbial communities from meromictic Lake La Cruz, Castile-La Mancha, Spain - LaCruzMarch2015_14.5m | ecosystem: Environmental > Aquatic > Freshwater > Lake | place: Spain: Castile-La...
GAGGCCCTCTTCTTGAAACTCACCGGCGACAAACAGCCGGCGCAGTCGTCGTCGTCGTCGGCCCGGTCGTCGTCCGCGACGGCCCAGGTTGGGGGTGCAGCATGAATGCCGCCATGTTGATCGCCCGCCGGGAGTTGGTGGGCTACCTCGCGTCGATGACGGGCTGGCTCATCCTCGGCATCGTGCTGCTCGCCGACGGCCTGCTCTTCAATGGCTTCGCGTTGTCGGGAGAGAAGAAGTCCTTCGACGTGTTGCAGGCCTTCTTCTACTTCTCGTCGGGCACCACCATGGTGGCCTCGATCTTCATCTCCATGCGCCTGTTCGCCGAAGAGCGGCAGCAGGGCACCATGGTCTTGTTGGAGACAGCCCCCATCGGCGAGCACAGCGTGGTCATCGGCAAGTTCCTGGGGGCCTGGGCCTTCTTGTTGTTGCTGCTGCTGTTGTCCGGCTATCTGCCCGCCCTGGTGCTCGTCAACGGCTCGGTGACCCTTGGCCACATCGCCGCGGGCTACCTCGGGCTGGCGTTGCTCGGCGCGGCCTGCATCGCCATCGGGGCGTTGTCGTCGGCCCTCGCCAAGAACCAGATTCTTGCCGCCGTCATGAGCGGCACCATCATCGTGGGCCTGCTGTTGGCGTGGATGCTCGCCAAGCGCATCGACGGCACCCTCGGCGACGTCATCGGCTTCCTCGACCTGTTTGACCAGCACTACCGAAGCTTCTCGCGCGGCACCATCAAGCTCGCCAGCGTGGCCTACTACCTGGCACTGACCTGGGGCGCGCTGCTCGTGTGCACCGCTGTGCTGACCGCTCGCCGGTGGAGGGCGTGATGACGACACCAACGACACCAACCAACACGAACGCGAACATGCCCATCACGACGGCGCCGTTTCCCATCGGACCCAGTGCCCTGGCCCTGGTGGCGGCGCTGGCCCTCTTCGCCGGGGGCCGCCTCCTCGACGACGGCAGCGCCCACGTCGCCATGGGAGCCGCCGTCCTGCTGTCCCTCGTCGCCGCCGCCTGGCGCCTGCAGCGGGCCGCGGGCTCGACGGGCCCCGGGCCAAAGACCCTGGTGGGCCGCGCCGTCGCCGCCCACGCTGTCGTCGCCGTCGGCGCCGCGGCGCTGTTGGCGTCGGCCCTGCTGAAGCTCACCGACGACGCTGCCAACATCGCCACCACCGTCGGCCTGGTGCTGAGCGTGGGCGGTTCAGCCGTGTTGTGGGCCCTCGAGCTGTTGATGGCCCAGTCCCGGGCCACGGGCCTCGTCGACGCCCCCCGCGTGCAGCGCGCCACCCAGACCGCGGTGACCCTGGTGGCGGGGTTGTCGGCGCTCGTCGCCGTCGTCTTCGCCCTGCAAAAGAGCGACGCCCGCCTCGAGTTGGCCTTCGCCTCGCCGACGTCGCCGTCGGGCGCCACGGCGTCGGTCATCGACACCGCCGTCTGCGGTGAGGACAAACAGAAGCCCGAGGTCTTCTTGTTCTTCGAACGGGGCAGCACGGCCCTGGGCGAAGTCGCCGACTACTTCGACGGCCTGAAGGCCCGCGGCGCCAGGGTCCAGACCCTGGACCAGGCCCTTGATCCAGCGCTCTCCAAAGCCCTGAAAGTCACCAAGAACGGCACGGTCGCCTTCCGATGTGGTGAAAAGACCGACACCATCCCCATCGGCGCCGACCGCGACGAAGCCCAACGCAAGGTCAAAAAGCTCGACCAGGACGTGCGCACCAAGCTCGGCAAGCTGACCCGTGACCCCGTCACCGTCTACTTCACGGTGGGCCATGGCGAGCGCAGCATCGACGGCAGCGACAAGACCGGCCGCCCTGGCGGCAAGAGCATGAAGAAGCTCCTCGACGCCAACAACGCCACCACCAAGAAGCTCGGCATCGCCGACGGCCTCACCGACAAGGTCCCCGACGACGCCGGCCTGGTGGTGGTCTTTGGCCCTGATCGCGCGTTCCTGCCTGAAGAGGCCGCGGCCCTCTCGGCCTATCTGGCTCGCGGCGGCGCCCTCGCCATCTTTGTGGACCCCGCTCGCCCGGGGACCGACGACGTCGATGTGGCCCTCTCGCTGCAGCCCGTCATGCAGACCCTCGGCTTGAAGGTGACCCCTGGCGAAGTCGTCAACGACAAGGAATTCGTCAAGCAGAGCAACTCGAGCGCCGACCACGTCTTCGTGTTCTCGACGAGCTTTGGCACCCACAAGGCCGTCAAGACCTTGAACGGCGCTCGCGGCAAGGCGGCCCTGCTGTTCTTGTCGGCCCAGGCCTTGAGCAAGGCCGAGGCGGCCACGAGCCCCAAGGTGTCGCTGGTAGCCCGCTCCCGTCCAGCGTCGTTTGTCGACGTCAACGGCAACCGCGCCTTCGACGACGCCGCCGAGAAGCGGGAGATCGTCGACCTCGCCGCCGTGGTTGAACTGAAGGCCGATGGCGACACAGAGGGCCGCGCCGTCGTCGTCGGCGACTCCGACGTCGTCGCAGACACCCTGTTGGCCAACGAAGCCAACGCCGTCTTTGCCTACGAAGCCCTGCAATGGTTGCTGCGCGACGACGCCAGCGTGGCCGACGGCGCCACCGTCGTCGACGACGCGCCCATTCGCCACACCCGCGACGAAGACACCCTGTGGTTCTACGGCACCACCCTTGGCGGTCCGGCCGTGGTGATAGCCCTCGGGGCCCTGGTGGTGCGACTGCGACGACGACGACCCGCTGCACCGCGCGCTGCCGCGTCGGTTGATGGAGGTGCGGCATGACCCGCCTGGCAATGTGGATTCACGTGGGACTCTGTGTGGCGGCCCTGGCCTTTGCCTGGACCAGCGCCCATCAGGTGGCTGAGAAGAAGGGTGGCCCTTCGTCTGTCACGCTGCTGGGGGCCGACGTCGGCGACGTCACCGCCGTCAACTACCGCTGGGACAAGGGCAATACCGTGACGACGCTGTCGGGCACGGGCGCCGGCCGTCGGGCCGTCGTGAAGCTCGACCGGGAGCTGCCCCCCAAGAAGCCCGTCAAGGACCCGAAGGACCCGAAGGACAACAAGGACCCCAAGGATCCCAAGGACGTCGTCGAGCCCGCCGTCCCCGAGGCCATCGCCGAGGTCCCCGAGCATGAGACCGGCACCATCCCCGGCGGCAAGACCGTGCTGTCGGCGGTGGCGGGCCTTGAGCCCCTGAAGACCAAGCGCAGCCTCGGCGTCGTCGACGACGCCCGCCTGGAGGCCATGGGGCTGAAGACGCCGCTGCGCTCCCTCGAGGTGAAGACCGCCAGCGGCAAGACCCTGGTCCTCGAGATCGGCGAGGCCAGCTATGGTGCCCAGGGCCGCTACGCCCGGGTGAAGGGGCAGCCCGAGGTCCACCTCATCGACACCGCCATCATCACGGGCCTCGAAGGCGGCATCGACGCCCTCCTCGAGAAACGGGCCCTGACCGCTGAACTCGACGGCATCGTCGGCTACAGCGTGACTGCTGGCGCCAAGAACGGGACCTTCACCCACATCGACCGCGAGCAGGTCTCGACCCGCTACTTTGCCGCCGATGGCGTGAAGAAAGAGGCCGCCGGCAAGCTGATGACCACGTTGCGCAACCTGCGCGGCAGCAAGCTCGCGAGCCCCGAGGCCGCCACCAAAGCCGGCGCCGTCGTCGTCAAAGTCGCCGTCGACACCACCGGCGGCCCGGTGGCCATTGAGCTCGTCGAGCGCGGCGACGCCGAGGGCACCCTCATGCGCACGGGCGGCTTCGTCTACGAAGTCACCACCACCCAGGCCCGTGAACTGCAAGACGACGTCGACGCCGCCCTCGCCGACTGAACACGAGCGGGCTGGACGGAGACAGCGGGTCTTTCTACCATGTGGTCATGGTGAGCATTGACGAACAACCCGACGACGACGTCGAGCTCACCGCCGAGCAAGAGCAAGCGATTATCGATGCCGATGCCGATGCCGAGGTGGAGCGCGGAGAGTGGGTGTCCGCCGAGGACGCCATTGCGCAGCTTCGGGCTCTCTCTCGATGAGTCAGCTCTCGAGGAAGCGGGCCTTCAGGCCTGGCGAGGGCAGCCAGCAGGCGTCTTTCTTGCCGAAGAGCCGGTAACGGTTCCTGGCGATGATGCCGTAGACGAAGTCCCGCAGGACCCGGGGCACCAGCAGGCACACCGCCAGCCACGACCACGGCGCCTTCAGGTGACGGGCCGTCAGCAGGGCCGCCGTCGAGCGCACGGTGGCCTGTCCATCTTGCAGCAGCACCAATGACTCAAGTGCGGTCGGATCGACACCGAGGGGAGGCAACAGCCGTGCGGCGAGGGGCGACTGCAAAGAAGCGAAGCGCAGGGTCGGCGAGCGTTCCCGCTCAATGACGAACTGCACCGAGGCGCTGCAGAAATTGCAGACGCCGTCGAAGAACAAGATGGGGCCGCTGACGTCGTCGGTGGTGCTCACGGCGTGGACTTTTTCGATGGCGCCGTTGGCGCCGGTGGCACCGACGTTGTCGGCATGACTGCGGCGAGGGGCACGGCGTTGGCGGCGACGACGGTGGCCTCGAAGGTGGCGGCGGTCTGGGCGCCGGGGAGCTTCTTGAAGACGCGGCCGTCGCGGTCGTAGACGACGGTGTAGGGCATCTCGCCCTGCCAGACGTCGTCGATGAGGCGGATGAAGGGCTCGGGGTCTTCGTTTTCGACGATGAACGACGTCAGGCGCAGCTTGCGTCGGCCAAGGACCTTCTGCACATGGTCGCCGCTGTCGGGGGGATCGGTGGCGACGAAGACAACGTCGACGCTCTCGGCGTGTTTGGCCTGCAGGGCTTGCAAGGCGGGGATCTCCTCGAGGCAGGGCAGGCAATAGCTCGCCCAGAAATTCACCAGCGCGACCTTGCCCTTGTGGGGGGCCACGATGAGGTCGCCATAGGTCTTGTCGTTGACGAGGGCGAAGGGGCCGGCTGGCGTCGTCGTCGTCGTCGTCGTCGTCGTCGTCGGGGCCACCGTCGGCGCCGCGGGCCTGGTCGGCGTTGGTGGGGTCGTGGTGGGGGGCGAAGCCGGCGACCCCGCCAGAGCCAGAAGAGCAGTCAGGACGTGCACAGCCATGGCCCACTGTAGCCATGTCCCGGCATGTTCGCTGGGCTCGGCGCCGGGCCGGTGCTGGCGATGTCGTTTTTTTGTCTACACCCGGTCCGGTGCCCACTGACGACGTCGTGTATCGGTTCTCCAGACCGCGACGCGGTCCATGTCGACGGTGCTAGGGTCGCCCCATGGAGCTCAACGACATCCTCACCGTCGCCATCAAAGGTGGAGCCTCGGACATCCATTTGAAGGCCGGGTTGCCGCCGATGTTCCGCATCGACGGGTCCCTGGTCCCCCTGAAGGATGCCAAGCGCCTCGCCCCCGAGGACATCGGTCGCATGGCGGTCTCCATCATGAACAACTTCCAGAAGGAGAAGTTCAAGGATGAAAACGAGATCGACCTCGCCTACGGCGTGCCCGGCCTTGGTCGTTTCCGCGTCAACGTCTTCATGCAGCGGGGCACCGTCGGCATCGTCTTGCGGGTCATTCCCTTCAAGATCATGACCATCGAGCAGCTCAACCTGCCCAAGGTCCTCGAGAAGATCGCGGCGGAAGAGCGCGGCCTCGTCCTCGTGACCGGCACCACCGGTTCGGGCAAGTCGACGACGCTGGCGGCCCTCATCGACACCATCAACGCCAACCGCACGGCCCACATCCTGACGGTGGAAGACCCCATCGAATTCTTGATTCGCGACAAGCGCTCCGTCGTGAACCAGCGCGAAGTCGGCGTCGACACCAAGAGCTTCGCCCGGGCCCTCAAGAGCGCCCTGCGTGAAGACCCCGACGTCATCCTCGTCGGCGAAATGCGCGATCTGGAGACCATCGAAATCGCCATCACCGCCGCCGAGACGGGCCACCTGGTGATGTCGACGCTGCACACCCTCGATGCCCCAGAGACCATCACCCGCATCGTGTCGGCGTTCCCGCCGTTTCAGCAGAAGCAGGTGCGGCTGCAGCTCGGCTCGATCCTGAAAGCCATCATCTCCCAGCGCCTCGTGCCCCGGGCCGACGGCCGCGGCCGCGTCGCCGCCGTCGAGATCATGCGCAGCACCGCCCGCACCCGCGAGCTCATCGAGGACAAAGACCGCACCAAGGAACTGCACGACGCCATCGCCCAGGGCACCATGACCTACGGCATGCAGACCTTTGATCAGAGCTTGATGAAGCTGTTGACGAGCCACCTCATCACCTACGAGGAGGCCATGCGCCAAACCACCAACCCCGACGACTTCGCCCTGCGCGTCTCGGGCATCGGCGGCACCTCGGATTCGTCGTGGGACGGCTTCGACAACGCCATGGCGCGCCCCCAGCCGGGGATGGCTGCTCCCGTGGCGCCGCCGCCGACGGCGCCCCCGTCCTACGCCCAGGCGCCCCAGACGCGGCCTCCCGGCATGCCCCAGCCCGGGTCCATGCCGCCCCAGCCGTCGCCGTTTGGGCAGTCGGTGGCCACCAACCCGCCGGGCTTCCCGCGTCCCCCGGTGCCGGCTCCGGTGGCCCCACGCCCGGCAGCACCCCAACCGGCTCAGCCAGCGGCGAACCCCAACGACGACTTCACCATCGAACGCTTCTGAGCGCAGCGCTGCGCTGCCGCCGCCCGCTGTGGGCTACTGGCCCGTGAAGCGCGGCTTGCGCTTCTCAGCGAAGGCCGCGAGGGCCTCCTTGCGATCCTCGGTGTAGAGGGTGACCTCGTAGGCCCGGGCCTCCAACAACAGCCCTTCGCTGATCCCCGTCGACAAGCCACCGTCGATGGCGGCCTTGGCGGCTTCGACGGCGATGGGGGCGCAGCCGGCAATCTCTGTGGCGAGGGCCAGGGCCCGGTCGATGGCGCCGCCGACGTCGGTGACGTGGTTGGCGAGGCCGACGGCGAGGGCGTCGTCTGCCGAGAGCTTGCGGGCGGTGAAGATGAGCTCTTTCGCCTTCGCCGGCCCAATCAGGCGAGGCAGGCGCTGGGTGCCACCGGCGCCGGGGATGATGCCCAGGGCGCACTCGGTGAGGCCGATGGTGGCCCCCTTGCCAAGGACCCGCAGATCACAGGCCAGGGCCAGCTCGCAGCCGCCACCAAACGCGACGCCCTCGACGGCGGCGATGGTGGGCATCGGCACCCGCTCCACAAGGTCCATGATCCCCTTGATGCGGCGCAGGAAGGTCCGCACCTCCGTCGCCGACATCGACTTGCGCTCCTTGAGGTCGGCGCCGGCGCAGAAGGCTTTCGGGCCGCCCGCGAGGATGAGGGCCCGCACTTCGCGCCGGACGGCGGCTTTTTCGATCTCGCCCCACAAGGTCTCCAGGAGCTCGCGGGACAAGGCGTTCATGGCCTCGGGACGGTTCATCGTCACCAGCAGGGCCAACTGCCCATCGCCAACGGCCTTCTCTTCGACAGTCACCAACGCCATGGGAAGCCTCCAGACCGCGACGACGCGGCGCTGACGGCCATAGCCCATTCATCCAGTGACGGCGACGTCGACAACGAAACCCAACATCGATCAGCAGCGCCGGACCACCGACATGTATGGAAGACACCTACGTGCCGACAGCGGCACGAACAGGACGAGCTTCAGGGCTTCCTGGCGACGCCACCGACGAACTCGTTGAACAGTTCTTCGTCGCTCTTGGGAGCCGATGGGGCCAAACGAGCACCGCGAACGGTCACTGTGGGGGCGGCCGCGAATTTGTCGAGGACCGCATCCTGGGAGACGCCGTCGACGGCGGCCGCAAACAGCTCGGCGTCGCTCAGCTTCGGTGCCGGCGAGCGCGACCCATTCGACGACGGTGTCGACGACGATGGCTCATCGCGGCGGATGGTGGTCAGCAGGGGCTTCTTCTTGGCTGCCCGCTTGGACGTGGGCGCCGGCGCCTTCGCCGACGAGCCTTTGGGATTGGCCGTGTTCGGCGGCGGCGTGGCCGTCGTCTTCCACTTCTTGAGTTGGTCTTCGAGGGTGCCCATCAGAGGTCGATGACGCTGTCGTCACGGGGAGAGATGTCGATGATCATGACGCCACCCGCACGGGGCAGGGCCACTTCGGCACCGTCGTCGACAGGCATGGGCGGCTCGATGCGCACCCCGCGGGCGCGATCGTCTTCTTCGCGCCGTTGACGCTCTTCAGCGATTTCTTGGATGACCCATGGAGGAAGCACACTTCTACTGTGCCAACCCCAAGACGGGTCCCGCAAGTCAGCGACCGTTTTCGGGTGTGATCCGGACACGCGTCCGGTCCCCGTCAGCGCTCCAACGCCGGACAGAGCTGCAGATCAGCGAGGGCCCCTGCCAACAGCTTGGGGTCGGGCAGGGGGATGGCCTTCTTGCAGCGCACGTCGTCGAGCAGGGTGAAGCCCGAGGTCGCGCGGAAGGGGGCCTCGATGGAGATGCCGCTCTGCAGCTTCCGGGCGTCGTCTGGTCGGTACCGGCAGGTGCCCCGGGCATCCCGGAAGCGGCCGAGGGCCTCGGGAGACCGGGCGCCAATGGCCACGTAGCGTTCACGCCCGTGAGCCCCACCTTCGACGGTGAAGCCATCGGGTGACAGGGGAATCGTCGCTCCGGCGGGGATGAGATCGTCGGTCTGGATTTCGTTGGGAAACAGGACCAGGGCTTCGCCTGCCTGATCGAGGTTGATGACCCGCACAAACAGCGGCTCGTTGGTCTCGTTGGTCACGTAAATCTGCGTGAAGTCACCAGGACACAAGCTGCCCCCCCGCTGGCTCTCGACGTGCAGGGCGAGCCCCACCGGTGGTGGCGGCGGCGGCGCCTTCGTCGGCGGCGCTGGTGCGAGGGCTGCGGGAATCGAAAACGGATTCGAACTGCGACCAAAGCCGCGCCGATCGCGGACCGTGAAGGCCACGTCGAGGACGGGCAACTGGCTCTTGGGGTCGACCCGCTCCACCAGGGTGCCCCGCAGGGAGAACTCCACGTCTTTGGGAAAGAGGCGACCGGTCCACCCTCGAGGGGGATCGACCATGTCGACTTCGATATTCGTCAAGGCCGCGTGGACCCGGCCGAGGAGCCAGTCGGCTCGCACGCCGCCAGGGGCGCCGCTGTCGTCGATGCGGTCAAGCATCACCACCGCCGAGCGCTTCTTCTTCTTCTTCAAGCCGAGAAAGCTCTTCTTCTCGGGCTCTTGATCCTCGGGGAACAACATCTCGAAACTGCGCCGCAGCTCCCCTTCGAGGTCAGGGGCGAGCATGGTCCGCCAGGCTTCAAGATCGGGGCTGCCGATGACGGCCATGGCACACATCCCCGAGGCATCCTGGCCAAAGGACCACAGCTTGGCCTTCACCTCGAGGGGCCCGCAAAACGCGGGGTCTGCCAGGCGACACAGGCGCGACACCAGGGCCCGCTGGGCTTCTCGGGCCACAGCGTCCCGGCTGTCGCCAGGCCTCCCCGAGGCCACCGCGAACTCCAGCACGACGGGATTGCCCGCCCGGTCGTAGTCCGTCGGTGGCACGTAGGGACCACCACACCGCAAGGGCGGCGGCCCCGAGGCCGCTGCCATCGCCATCGCGAGCGCCACCAGCGTCGACATCATTGCCCCTTGAAGGTCCAGGTGAACGACGTCGCTGCACAGTCACAGGTCGTCTGGTCGGCGTCGGTCGCTGTCGTGCAGCTCGGCGTCATGTCGTAGGTGAGTTCAACCTCGCTGTCGGACTTGCGTGAACCGCCCACGAGGGTGCGGGTCACCGTCACCGCCTGGCCCGCGACGTCGGTGCCAAACGGCAGGACGAGAGCGTCGTTGGTGTCGTACACCGTGCCAATCGGCCCGATGTCGAAGGTCATCAACGGGCCGAAGGTCAGGGCGACGGGCGCACTTACGCCCGACCCGCTGAGCGCATCCGTCGGCTGGTTGAAGGTGAAGACGTCCTCATTCTCGACGGCGAGAAACGTCACCATGTTTGGATCGGGGGTAAAGCGCTTGGCCAATCTGCTCGCGACCAACGGGCAGAAAGGCACCGTCAAGTCTGCCTCGGCCTCAGGCTGGGTCAGCTGCACGGACCATTGAAACGAGTCGGTGGTCAGCGTGCCGCCGCAGCCGGCGACAACGCCGGTGCTGGCAACGACGCCGACGACGGCCAGGCGATGGATGTGGCGGCCGCTCACTTGGCACCCTCAAGACCCTTGAGCATTTCCTCGAGGTTCTTGGTGTCGCGGCCCGCTTCCTTCTGGCGCTGGATGATGGTCTGCAGGGCCAGCTTGCTCGCGGCGTCACGCTCGGTGTTTTGGAAGTAGGCCAGGACCTTCATCACCTGGCGCATGCCCGACGGCGAGGCCTGGTCTTCGGGGCCGCACCAGTTCCGGTCCTTCACCGAGCGGGCCATGCCGCCCGAGAGGCTCTCTTTGACCTTGGTGTCGTCCATCAGGGTCTGCAGATCGTTGCTCGTGCCCACGGTCTTGCTGACGCTCATGTTGCCCTCGGCGAGCCACTCGCCCAGGTACCGCACGACCTGCTCCTTGGCGTCGCGCAACGCATCGCCGCGGGCTTCTTTCTCCGACAGCATCGGGTTGCTGACGCCGACGAAGTACATGCCGTCGAGGTCGGTGGGCACCTTTCGGGTCCAGGAGCAGTCGTCGGCAATGGCCCCGGTCTTGCCCAGACCGCCCGCGAGGCCACGGCGCATGTTGAAGGCGAAGTACTGGCGCTTGAAGGAGACCTTGCGCTCCCACTTCATCTCGGAGTCAAACACGACCGACGCGTCGATGGGCAGGTTGGCCACCTTGAGGGCTTCGACGTCGGCGCCGCCGCCGCTGCCGAAGTCCGTGGCGGCGTAGTAGTTGCCGTCGGCCATCAAGGCCCCCGAGATGAAGCGCTTGCTGCATTGATCGGGAGCGCTTTCACAGCAGCGCTGCAGGTTGTCCTCGTCGACGTCGGCCTGCATCTTCTCGATGAGCGTGTAGCGAACCAGCAAGGCCTCGGAGGACTGGCCGCCGATGTCGACCTTGGCGATGTTCTTCACGCCAAGCTTGCCCGCAGCGCCAGAGCTGGCAGCGGCGACTTCGGAGTACTGACCCGAAGCCGGCACCCGCTTGGCGGTGATGAACTTCGAGCACCGGGTGCGCACGGCGGAGCTTTCGTCGACGTTGGCGTCAGAGACCTCGTCGGGGATGAAGGCACCGATGATGTCCGAGGCGTCCCCATCGGGAGTGACCCGCAAGTAGATCGACGGCTTCGTCGACAACACCGTCGTTTTTGTTCCGATGGCCGGTTCGGCAGCGGCGCAGCCGACACCAACCGCCACTGTTGCCAATGCCAAAGCCAAAGCCACGCTGCTCACACGAGTCATGAAAAACCTCCGCACGCACCGTGTACCGTGTTGATCCAAAACGCCACAAACGGTGGACGGGGATTGCCTCTGGAAAGCACACGGCGCTACCACTGCGGTCCCTGTCGAGGTCAATCATGTCGTCCAAGCTGAGCACTGTTGCTCATTTCCTGATCGCCGTCGCTGTCACCGCCGCCATCAGCGGCTGCGCTGAAAAGCAGAAGCCACTGCCTCCCCAAAGGGCCTCACCGGAAGGCCTTGGTGTGGTGGTGGCCGTACCGACCGTTCGGGTTGCTGCCGGAACGACGTGCGCCGACACCGTGACCCAGGGAGCCGCCGAACGCTTCAAGGCTGCCGCTGTCGGCGCGCTCACCAGTGCTGGCTTCTCGGTGGTGACAGACCCCGCGGAACAAGCCTTCACCGCCGCCCTCGACCTCGAGGTCGACTACTGCTCCGATGCCGGCATTGTGTCCGGAACGACGGCCCTGGAACTCCAGCGCAAGACGGGGGCCAGCGTGTGGCGGGGGCAGGCCGTGGGCGACCAGGCCCGGGGGGAAACGGCGTCGTCGACGATGAGTGAGCTCATCGAAACGATGCTCTACGACCCCCGCGTCATCAAGGCGACCCAGGACGCCCGCAAGTAGCGCCGACACCGCCACCCGCTGCCACTTCACCCATGAGGGACCCCATGCGCGTCACTGCCGTCCTCCTTGCTGCTGCCCTGACCCTGCTGACCACCCCGGCCCTGGCCGGCTGGCCATCGTTCACCACCGACTTGCCGCCGGCGGGCAATGGTGAGGGCGACGCTGCCGTCATCGTCGGCATCGGCGACTATCTGGTGCTGCCCGACATCGAGGGGGCTCGCGAGAATGCCCTCGACTGGAATCGCTATCTGCAAAAGACCCGTGGCCTGCCCATGGGCAGCGTCAAGATGCTGCTCAACACCGACGCCACCAAGGAGACCATCGAGGCCGCCCTGGTCGACGCCGTCTCGAAGGTCAAGCCCGGCGGCACCATGTGGTTTGTCTACATCGGCCACGGCGCCCCGGCCCCGAGCCACGACGACGGCCTGGTCCTCGGCTCCGATACCCAGTCGTCGGAGAACAGCCTGGTGGCCCGCGGTCTCCCCCAGAAGCGCATCCTTGAGATTCTCGAAACCGGTGCCCATGCCCAGGCCGTCGCGCTGTTTGACGCCTGCTTCAGCGGCACCACCGGCGACGGCAAGACCCAGCTGGTGCCCAACAGTCAGGCGACCATTCCCGTGCGTCGTATCGAGGTCAGCGAAGGCCGGACAGCGATTTTGTCGGCGAGCGACCTCGTGGCCGGTCCCCTGCCACAAGACAACCGCCCGGCGTTTTCCTACCTGATGCTCGGGTCGATGCGCGGCTGGGCTGACAAGAACAAGGACCGCGTCGTTCAGCTCACCGAGGCCTTCGACTACACCCGCGAGATCCTCATCACGTTCATCAAGGGCCGCAGCCAGGTGCCAAGCCTGCGCGGCAAGAAAGACGTGCTGCTGGCCCTCGGCGCCGTCGAAGCCGGCCCCGACCTCGTCTCGATGCAGGCCGACCTCGGGCCCGTCGAGGACATGTTCAAGTCCGCCAGCCTCACCGCCCCCACCATCGACCCCAAGCTCTTTTCGAGCGCCGGTGGTCTGTCGGGCAGCATGGACATCGGCGTCGAGAAGGCCCGGGACGCCGCCATGGCGATGGCCAACAACACGTCCGCCGCCGCCGAATCCAAGCGAGACGCCTGGTGCAAGCTGGCGGAGTTCACCACCGAGAAGAACCACTACCGCGCCGAGGCCGAGAAGCTGTGCGCCAACTGGAAGAAGTACATCGAGGACGAGGCCAAGATCCTTGCCAACCTCGGCAACGACTATGACTTTCTCGTCGACTATCTGACCCTCGACCGGACCAGCGAGCAGAAACAAGCGGCGATGCGCTCGTTCATCGACGTGTACGGCAAATACGCCGCTCGCCAGGAAGTCGTCATCGCCAAGCAGGGCCTCGACAAGATGTCTCGGGGCCAGCCTGCGGGCCTGCAGAAGGACGAAGACCACGACGGTCTGCTGATCGACGCCTGCCCCTTCGAGGCTGAGGACAGAGACGGCGATGCTGACGACGATGGCTGTCCCGAGACCACCGCTGCCGAGAACCTCGGCAAGGGCATCAACGACATCGGTCGGGGCGTGGGCGACATCGGCAAGTCCATCGACGATGCTGGCTTCCACCTCTACCTGCTGAGCTTCGACACCTTCCGCGTCGACCTCGGCGCCCACCTGGGCTTTGGCTTGTGGGACGAGTCCCTCGTCCCGACCAAGTTCGACCAGGTGTCGTTTCGGCCCATCGCCGCTGCCACCACCCGGTTGACCTGGGGCCCCCTCGAAGGCGGCCTGAGCTTCGACTGGGACTTGTCGCGCGATCTCGAGGACGGCGGCGGCTATATGTCCGCCCACGGCGGCGCCCGCGTCTTTGGCATCGGTCCCTGGACCCCCAGCGTGGGCGTTGAATACCGCGATGTGCTGTCCGGCAACGGCAATCTGGGCGTGTACTTTGCCAATTCCTTCTCTCTTTTCAAGGGGTTGGCCGCTCGCCTCACCTACCGCTACGGCCTGGATGAGCCCGGCGGCATCGTGCCGGTGCACGCGGTCTTCTTCGAACTCAACCTGCTGCTCCTGAGCCCCCAGGGCTCGGCCGTTGGCGAGATTCTCGAGGAACTCTTCGAGATTTGCGATTGACCGTGTGGGCCGGATGACGTCGGGACGCTGTGACGCCCCGACATCCTGCCTTGACGGCGCCGGGTGACCTTCGTAGAGGACGTCCATCACGCGCAGCGTGTCGATCGGGTTCTTCCGATCGCCAGCCCTCGCCCACATCGTGGTCGTCTGGCGCTGGACTCCTTCCGGGGAGTCCCGCTGCGCCGGCCACCCTTGTGGCGAGTGGAGCGCTGCGATGACCGACACGACGACAACAACAACCGAGCCCTTCTTGACGCCTCACGTGGGCGTGGAAGCCACCCTGCTCGCCCTCGTGCAGCCCATCGTCGTCGCCGAGGGCCTGGAACTCGTCGTGTTGCAGTTGGTCCGCAGCCAGCACGCCGACATCCTCAAGATGTCGGTGGACCGCCCGGGGGCTGGCGTCACGCCTGGCAAGGGCGTGTCGATGGCCGAACTCGAACACCTGAACCGCCTCCTCGGCGACACCCTCGACGTGGAAGACGCCGAAAAGAAGCTGTTTCGCGAACAGTGGGAACTCGAAGTGGGTTCCCCCGGTGTTGACCGGCCCCTGACCAAGAAGAGCCACTTTGTCGACGTCATCGGCCACAAGGTCAAGGCCCGCCTGAAGCTCGAGAAGAAGAGCTTCGTCGGTCGCCTCGACAGCGCCGACGACAAAGGCATCGTCGTCGAAGGCAAGGCCGTCGCCTTCGCCGACCTCGACAACGCCCATGTCGTCTATGAATTCCAGGACGCCCAGAAGCCAGGCAAGGGCAGCAAGCCCGGGGCTCGTGGGTCCAAGCCATCGCGCGCCGAGCTGGAGCGCGCTCAGCCCTCCAAGGTCGAAAAGTCCAAAGCCGTGAAGGCGGCCAAGGCCGAGGCGAAAGCCAAAGCGTCGTCGTCGCCATCGACCTGAGACCTGTCGTTTTGTGCCGCCGGACCGTCGGTGGCGCGTGTGTCTGTTTGTCACCGTCTGTTCGTCACCGTCGACACTGTCGACAGCATTGAGGGAGCCATGGAAGAGACAATCGAGTCATTCAAGCTCAACGCCGTCCTTGAAGCCCTGGTCCGCGAAAAGTCTCTCGACCGGGAGATGCTCATCGACGCCCTCAAGCAGGCCATGCTGACGGCGGCCCGCAAGAAGCTCGGCCTGACCGCCGATCTTGAAGCCCGCTTCGACCCCGAGGCCACCCTCGAGGAAGTGCTGCAGCGTCACGGCCAGTTCGCGGTGCTCGCCAAGATGAAGGAGCCCGAGAAGCGTGAGCAGGTCGGCCTGGTCCGCATCTACGAGTTCAAGAAGGTCGTGAAGGACGTCAGCAATCCGACCATCGAAATCTCGCTGAACGACGCCCGTGGCCAGGACCCCGGCCTCACCGACGAGGACATCGGCATCGACCTCGGCATCGAGGTCTGGTCGAAGGAATTCGGTCGCATCGCGGCCCAGACCGCCAAGCAGGTCATCATCCAGCGCGTCCGCGAGGCCGAGCGCAACACGGTCTTCAACGAATACAAGGACCGCAAGGGCGAGCTCGTCACGGGCATCGTGCGGCGCTTTGAGCGCGGCAACGTCATCGTCGACCTCGGCCGCGCCGAAGCCGTCCTCGGCGTCAAAGAGCAGATCCCCCGCGAGAACATCCGCACGGGCGACCGGGTGATGGCCTACGTCCTCGACGTCCTCGAGATTGCTCGCGGGCCCCAGATCATCCTGTCGCGCAGCCACCCGAACCTGGTCGTGAAGCTCTTTGAGCAAAACGTGCCCGAGATCGCCGACGGCATTGTCACCGTCGAGGCCGCCGCCCGCGAAGCCGGCGTCCGCACCAAGATCGCGGTCCGTTCCAAGGACAGCGACGTCGACCCCGTCGGCGCCTGCGTCGGCATGAAGGGCGCTCGCGTCCAGGCTGTCGTGCAGGAACTGCGCGGCGAGAAGATCGACATCGTGCCCTGGGACGAGGACGAGGCCCGCTTCGTCTGCAACGCCCTGTCGCCTGCCGAGGTCACCCGCGTCCTCGTCGACGAGCAGAACCACACCATGCAGATCGTGGTCCCCGACGACCAGCTCTCCCTGGCCATCGGTCGTCGCGGTCAGAACGTGCGCCTCGCCGCCCAGCTCTCGGGCTGGAAGATCGACATCACCTCGGAGACCAAGGTCGCCGAGGAGCGCGAAGTGGCCTGGGCCAGCCTCAGCCGCATCGAGGGCATCTCCGACTTCGTGGTGCAGACCCTCTACAACCACGGTTTCCGCAGCGCGAAAGAGATCGTCGAGGCCGACCCCGAGTTCCTCGGCAGCCTGCCGGGCTTCTCCGCCGACGCGGTGCCCCGCGTGCAGCAGTCCGCCAAGGACGTCGTCAAGGCCGAGAAGAACGAGAAGAAGGAGCTGCGCGTCGTCGCTCGTGAGGGCGCCAAGCTGCTCCTCGCCATCGAGCGCGCTGCTGAAGCGGCTCGTGCTGCCGGCAAGACCGACCTTGAGCGCTTGAAGACCATGGACGGCGTGCTGCCCTTCGTGTTCGAGCGCCTGACCGCCAACGACTACGGTTCGCCGGAAGACATCTTCCACGAGCTCGACGACGACCGGCTCATCAACCTGGTGGGCTTCTCGGCGGGCAAGGCCCGGCAGCTCCGCTACAACGCGGCCGTCGCCATGAACGCCCTGACGGGTGGCCTCGTGCCCGTGACGTACAAGGCCCTGTCGGAGCCCGAGGCCCGTGACGCCCAGGCCTGGGACGCCACCGCTGCCGCCGCCGCCGTCGCTGCCGCCGCGACCCCCGCCGCCGAGGCCACAGCCGCCGAGGCCTGAGCCCGAAGCTGCATCGGTTTCATGAAGCGGGCGTCGACGGTGTCGGCGCCCGCTTCGCTTTTGGGGGTGGCGTGGTAGTCGCCGCTCATGTCGTCGTCGTCGTCGCCCCCGTCTCCGGTCAACTCGCCGTCCACCGATGCCAAGGCCGATGCCAAAGCTGATGGCAAGAAGGGTGGCAAGCGGCGGGGCAAGAAGAAGGGCAAGGGGCGCAAGGCCCTCGGCCTCACCATCGACGACGACCCCGCCCGCATGTGCATCGTGTGCCGCGCCGCCGGCACGCCGTCGACGCTGCTGCGCTTTGCCCGTTCCCCCGATGGGGCTGTCGGCTTCGACGTCAACAACCGGCTGCCCGGGCGGGGGGCCTGGGTGTGCGCCACGACGGCGTGCCTGCAGAAGGCGACAGACCCCAAGCACGGGGGCTTCGCCCGCTCCTTCGACGCCGCCGTCACCTTCGACGGACCGGGTTTGCGCGCGGACGTCCAGCAGATGCTGCTGGCCCAGGTGACCGACCGGCTGGGGCTCATGCGCCGCCAGGGCGCTTTGCTGCTCGGGCGGGACGAAGTGGTTCGCCGCCTGGAAGAGCTGGCGGCCGTGGGCCTGGCCACAGATCTGTCCGACAATTCCCGACATGAAGTCACCGAACGGGCCCCGGGGGCCACCTTTGTGGTGCTGCCGTCCATGGAGGTTGTGGGGGCGGCCGTGGGGGAGCGCCCGGTCGGCGTGGTCGGCATTCCACGTCGTGGGGCCGAGGCCCTGCAGGTCGCCATTGCCCGCTGGTTGGGCGTTGGTGCGACGGTGGGCTGACGGTGGGCTGACGGTGGGCTGACGGTGGGCTGACGGTGGGCTGACAGGGGGTGGGAGCGGACCTTACAGAACGTTGACCTGGATCAAGGGGCGGACAGACCGCTTCAACGCCACACTCGTTCATACTGGTCACCTGATCACGGTGACGCGGGAACGAGCCAAGTGGTTCCCCCGGTTGTCTGGTCCAAGGTTCGTGTCCCGCTCGCGTCCACCTGCTCGCGTCCACCCGCTCTGTGAGGCCCACCATGCAACGCACCGCTGTCGTCTTCGGACTCGCCGCATCGACCCTCATCGGCGCGCTGCTGTTGGCGCCACGCACCGTCGAGCAGCCCCGACCGCCTGAGCCGGTGCCCGCCCCCCGCAGCGCGGCCTCCATCACCCAGCTTGTCTACGGCGACGGCACCCTTGAGGTCCGGGCCACCCTCGACCGAGGGCTGTTGATGCCTGGCGCCGAGCCCGTCTGGATGGACGTGGCCATCAAGGCCAGCGGCGTCCAGACCCGCGCCCCCCTCGCCGCCGTCCTCGTCATCGACCGCTCCGGCAGCATGGCCGGCGACAAGATCGACGCCGCCCGCCAGGCCGCCGAGCGCTTCGTCAACGGCATGGCCGACGGCGACATGCTCTCCGTCGTCACCTACGGCAGCGACGTCAGCGTCGACTTCCCCTTCACCACCGTCGACAGCCAGAGCCGCCGCCAGGCCCTCGCCGTCGTCCGTCGCATCGAAGAAGGTGGCGGCACCAACATCGACGGCGGCCTCCTGGCGGCCCAGAGCCAGCTGCACAGCACCAACACCAGCGGCAAGGTGGCCCGCGTCATCCTCATCTCGGACGGCCGTCCCACCGAAGGCGACCGCCGCGCCACCACCCTCGCCGCCCACAGCCAGGGCCTGCGGACCGACGGCGTGACGACGTCGACCATCGGCCTCGGCCTCGACTACAACGAAGACCTCATGGAGCAGCTCGCGGTGGTTGGTGGCGGTCGCTACCACTACCTGAAGACGGGTGGCCAGATGGCCAAGATCCTCGACGACGAGCTGCAGCACGGCCGCAACGTTGTCGCCAGCAACGTCAAGCTCCACCTCGACCGCAACCTCGCCCCCGGCGTGCGCGTCCTTGATGCCATCGGCCAGACCGACAGCGGCAATGGCCAGAAGCTGGTGGTCGACGTCGGCGACCTCGCGGCGGGCGAAGAGCGCCACGTGCTCATCAAGGTCCAGGCTGACGTCGCCGACGTCGGCTTCGCGGCGCCCGAGTTCATCTACCAGAAGGCGGGCTCGGCCACGGAGTCCCTCGTCGCCCACCGCGCCGACGCCTTCCGCCTGCTGCCCACCACCGACGTCGTCGCCTTCAACGCCAGCCGCAACGACGATGTGCGCGTGCGCGTGTTGCAGCTCGAGGCCAGCCTGGCCTTGACGACGTCGATGCGGGCCTGGTCCGCCGGCGACGCCGCCGCCGCCCGCCAGGGCATCGAGCGCAGCCGCGCCGACCTCAAGGCCGCCGCCAAGACCTCCAGCAACCCCGTCCTGCTGCGCGAAGCCCAGAACCTCGACAGCGTCTACGAGAGCGTGTCGCAGGCGCCGTCGCCGTCGTCCGCCGCCGGCATGGACATGGTCAAGGCCCAAAAGGCCCGCGCCTTCGACCTGCGCCGCTGATTCCTGTGAGGGTCGACGCTGCCGTCGACGTCGCCACCGGGGGGCGTCTGGCATCGGTGCCGGGCGCCCCTTTTTCGGTCCGCCGTCTGTTTCTGACCGCCCTGCTCGCCGCCGTCACGGTCTGTATGTTTGCTGTGACCATCGTCTGAAGGAGTCCACCCATGGCCATCCAGTTCAAAGATCCGGGAGGCTTCTGGAAGGAGACCGCTGCCGTCACCGTCGGTGCTGCCGTCGCCGGTGCCGCCGTCGGCGTCGCCGGCCTGGCTGGAGCCCCCATGGAGGCCGCCGCCGGTGCCGCCGCCCTGTTCGGTGGTTGTGTGGCCGCCGCCGTCGTCCACGAGACGCCCGCCGCCATGACCTTTGGTGAAAAGAAGCCCCTGCTGCGTGGCGTCGTCGGCGCCATCGGCGGCGCCCTGGCGGGTCTGGGGTTCGCGGCGTTGTCGTGGCGCCTGAACCTCGGCATGGGCGGGATTGTTGGCGCGGGCGCCCTCGGCGGCCTGGCCCTCGGGACGCTGCTGGGTGGTGACGGCGCCAAGCACCGGGCCTCCCAGGTGGCCGGTCTCGCCGGCGCCACCATCGTCGGCGCCGTCGGTGCCGCTGGCATCGAGAATGCGGCTCGTTTCGCGGCCTCGGAAGGGGCCCCCATCGCGTTCACGTCGACGGCGTTGGCCGGCTTCCTCGGGTTGTGGATCGCGGCTGGTGCGGGTCTGCGTCGTCTGCAGCAAAAGGCCGATCCCCTCACGGAAAGGGCCAACGCCCTCCTCGAGACGCTCGTGGAGCCTGTGCGGGCCAAGGTCCTGGAGGCTCTCGGCACCTGGTCGGAAATCGGGCAGGGCATCGCAACGGATCCGTCGATGTCGGCGTCGTCGGGGGAGGAGACCATGAAGCAGGCCGAACTGCTGATGACCCATCTCCTCGAGACCGCCACCACCTGGGGCCAAATCCACAGCGACCTCAAGAGCCCCAAGGTGAAGGCCGTCGACGAGAAGCTGAAGGACCTCGAGTCCCGCCTCGCGGCCACCAGCGACGACGTCACTCGCGGCCATCTCGGTCGGGCCCTGGCAGCCCTTATGGCCCAGCGCAGCGCCGTCGACGGTCTGAAGATCAACATGGGGCGCGCCGAAGCCGCCATCGACGCCCAGCTTGCCTTGATGGAGCGCCTCCGCCTCGCCGTGGCCCAGCATCGCGTGTCTGACCGCGAGCGCTTCACCGTCGAGCTGACGGCGGTGGCCGAGCAGGCTGGCCGCTTGTCTGACGACCTCGAGACGTTGTCGATGGCCATCGCCGAAGCCGAGAGCCTCTCGGATCGCCGCACCCTCGCCGATCTCGAACGCGACGCCCGCCGCAGCATGTCGGCCGTCACCGTCGACAACGCCGTCGACGTCGAAGCCCCGATTGAGGAGTCCGTGCCCGCCTCGCGCTGAGGTCTCTGTTTGGGGGAGCCGGGGGTCGGCAACGTCCTCTGTGTGTGCCAGCCTCGCCCCATGAAGACCTCCGGGCTTCCAGGACAGCGCGTGCCGGTGACGCCGACGACGGTGACGCCGGCGACGACGACGGTCACGCCGACGACGACGACGGTGACGGCGCCGACGCTGGTGACGCCGACGACGGTGACCGCCCCGATCGATGGCTTCGCCAAGATGACGCCGTCGACCACGCCGTCGACCCTGCCAGTGGTCACCTCGACGACAACGCGGGCCACGATGGCGGACACGGCCCCTGCCAAGGGCCCCGCCCTCTCGCCGCGGGAACCCCGGGAAGTGGTTCGTCGCACCCTCGTGGATGGCCAGGCCGTGTCACTCCGCGAGGACGGCAGCGGCCGCCTGGGGACGACCCGACTCGCCCCTGGCCTCGACCTCGGGGCCCTTGGCGACCTGCCCTGCCTGGCGACCATGGCCCCCTTCCTCGACGCCAGCGGGCCCGTGGTGCTCCTGCGGGGCACGGGCGACGGCGCCGACCGCCTGGTGCGGGTTGGCGATGGCTTTGTCGACGGCAGCAACCACGGGTTGTTGGTGCGCGACGGCCGCTTTCTGGCGGTGGTCAACGACACCATCCGTGACGACGGCGGTGCCCTGGTGGGCGTGGTGCGGCGCGGCGGCGACGGCGTGCCGGTGCCGGTCTTTCTCGACGGCACCCCCACCATGCTGCGGCGCCTCGCGAAGGTGCTGCGCGACGAGGACAGCGTGCTGCGCCGCATCCCGGGGGACGACGGCACCCGCTGGCATACCTTCGAGGGCTTCGCCGTCGACGTCGATGGGGCGTTGCTCGCCCAGCGGGTGTCCTTGTCGGCGTCGCCGATGGGCAGTCGGGCCCTGTACGAAAACGGCGCCGGCCAGGCATTCGTCGTCGAGCACAGCCGCAGCAGCGGTGAGTCCCTGCGCATCACGCCGGCGCAGGACGGTCCATTGGCCGGCGCATCCCCTCCGGGCGTTGGCTGCCAGTGGGCGGTGGTCGGTGGGCGCCTCGCCGTCCTCGACGACGCCCGACCGGGATTGGCCTTCGCCGGCGACGGCGCTCCCTTCGCGCGGACGGACGGCCAATCGATGCCAGCGGGCACCGTCGTCGAGGGGAGGCCCGCCTCGTCGGGGCGTTTTCTCGCCGTGCGCACCGAGGCTGGTGGTGTGGTGTTGGCCCGTATGGAGCACAGTCACGGCGACGAAAACCTCGTGCGCGTGGACGGCGAGGCCACCATCGTGGGGCGCTCGGGTCGGCGACAGGGCGTGCTCGGTGACCCGCCGGCCATCATCGTTCACGATGGTGTGGCCCTCACCGTCGTCGCCAGCAGCCACGGGGGCCGTCGCCTGGTGGGGCGTGGTGACGGCGTCGTCTGCGCCTTCGATGTCAAACGCTCGGCGTCCCTTGGGCTGTCGGTGGTGCCGCGCACCGCTGTGGGTGAGGCCCATGCCGTGCGCCGCAACGGCGTCCTCGAAGACATCCTCGTCGACGGCACCCGCTTCGCCGTGGCCCGCGCTCCCGTCGATCGCCCGGGCCTCGCCAGCGATGTCCTCGCCGCCATCGACCTCGTGGGCCTGGCCAACGGCGGTCGCGTCGAGGACGTGGCCCTCTCCCGCACGGCGTGGACCATGGCCAGCGCCCTGCGCGCCGCCCTCGACGACGCCACCACCGAGCCCGCCCTCACGGATCGCCAGACCCGGCGCACCGCCCTGGCCGACGCCATCCACAGCGGCCGCGGCGCCTTCGTCGACGTGCTCGCGGGTCTCGGTGGTCTGAAGGGCCTCGAGGGCGCCTTCGGGCTGGTGGCCAATGACGACG
>Ga0247837_1004440_pt1 | contig 22517 bp, 25 predicted proteins | sample LaCtaG_2_FD_187115 | JGI IMG/M metagenome (GOLD analysis project Ga0247837, IMG submission 187115) | Freshwater microbial communities from meromictic Lake La Cruz, Castile-La Mancha, Spain - LaCruzMarch2015_14.5m | ecosystem: Environmental > Aquatic > Freshwater > Lake | place: Spain: Castile-La...
AGATTTTCAGGCAGTCTAGAGGATGGACGATTTATATATACTTTATATAGACTTTATATAGACTTCTGGCTAATTCTCCTATCAAGCTGAAACCTTTGGATAAAGCTTTAAAATGGACTATTGATATATTAGTGTGCTCAAATCAGATTTTGGGAATTATATCTAATTCAACGATTTATATGGAGTCGGGGCTTTGGGCGGCGGAGGGATTTCTCGACTTTATGAAAGCATTAGCAACGGATAGAGGGTAGAAAACGCAGAATGGGTATAAGCTGTAGTGAAAAGCGCAGAAACCTATACCAATCTACCCTATTTTACCCTGATTTTGGGGACTAACACTGCAGTGCTAAGAAAAAAGACTATACAATTTCGTCCATCTCCCCTTGGGCAGTATGTCTCTAGGGTGATTTGGCGCCTCAAACAGTCCTTCTGCGAAAATGGGAAATTCCACCTTTCCCCTCTTTCTCATCACCGAAACCCCGCACTGGTCCAGGTAACTAGCCAGCGGGATGGACAAGTCCGCATAGAAATCGAACATGTTGTGGTCCATGTCCTTCGGCAACAGCAATGAACAGGGCCCTCCACATACCTCATGCAAAGCTTGCGAGTTATGAAAGGGAATCAGTGTGTCTCTCTGTCCATGCACAAGTAGAGTCGGACAGGCCACTTTCGGCATTAAACTGAGGTTGTTAAAGCGCTCTGCGACGAAATACTGTCCCAGAGAACCCACTAGGTTGCGGACCACTGAGCGAATGGAGGTGTAGCCGGACATGAGGACTAAAGCCCCTGGTCGATGCTCACTGGCAAGCCAGGTAGCAGGGCCTGTCCCAATCGACCTGCCGAAAACCAGAATATCCCTCGAATCCAGTCCTCCACTGGTCGTCAAATAGCCGAAAACCAGGTCTGCATCCTGCACTAATCGCTCCGCCGACGGCTGTCCTGGGTATATTCCATACCCAGGGTACTCCACCGCCAACACATGCACTGCCAGTGTCGTCCGCAAATGGTCCATCAAGCCCTGCGCCAGTCCCACATCCTCCGCATTGCCATGGAAATACACCAGTACCTTGCTTGACCCCTTGTGACAGCGGAGGTATAGACAGGGAATGGGAGCCCTGCCTGGGAGGTTGGGCAGCCAGACCATGCTGGACTTGAAGGACTGGCTGTCGTAGGAGGGCGGAGGCGCTGGGAAGAAGATGCTATTCAGCTCCATTATACTAGGTCTTCAGTGCCTTTGAAGGTGAAGCCTTCGTACCGGTTTGCGGCCTTTTGGGCGGAGTCCAGGGAGTTGCTGGGAGGACTTTCTTTGGGGTCTTCGCCGGTGAAGAGCTTATCAAAGTACCTGACGTCTTTCTCACTAGATATAGCCGGCTTAAAGGGCGGCTCCAATTCCTTCCCCATACATCTCTCCCAGTCCAAGTCTCCAAACCACGCACTCCTCTTCACCACTTCCGCCTCCGCCAGTCTCTTTTCCGGGGCAATCTGCATCAGTCCCCCCAGCAACTCACACAGCGCAGGGGAAAAGTGCGGCATCATTGGGACCGGCTTACTGAGCACGTCCCTAAAAATCTGTTCCTTGTTTTTGGAGTAGAAGGGAGGCGCCCCGGTCATCATCTCATACACGAGTGCGCCCTAGCTAGGCCTTACAAGGCTCCAATAGTCCACAGCCTTGTCGTGGCCCACGCCTTTGAGTATTTCAGGGGCGAGGTATTCAGGAGTGCCGCAGAAGGTAAAGGCCTTAGCGCCGCTTTCCGGCAGTAGTCCTTTCTTACTCAGTCCGAAGTCTGAAAGACGGATATGTCCGTCCTGGTCCAAAAGCACGTTTTCCGGCTTCAAGTCTCTATATATAATCCCCCTGATATGGAGATACTCCAAGGCCAGGAGGATTTCAGCGGCGTAGAACTTAGTCCGGTCCTCAGTAAACCGCCCTGCTCTCCGCAAGTGCAGGAACAGTTCCCCAGCTGGCATGTAGTCCATCACCATGTAGAGTTTGTCGAGGGTTTGGAAGGCGAAGCGCAATTGCACGAGGAAGGGAGAGTCCACTTCGGCTAGGATTTGCCGCTCTGTGGAGGTGTGGATTCGTTGGTTTCGCTTCTCGAGCACGTGCTTTTTGAGTGCTTTGAGGGCGTAGAGCTGCCCGGTGTCTTTTTTGGTTACTAGGAATACTTTGCCGAAAGCGCCTCGTCCGATAACTTTCTCGATTTTGAAGTCACTGAGGGCAATAGAGGTCGAGGTAGTGGTGGTATCAGGAGAGGAGGAGGGGTCGCGGAGAGGGTCTTGTTGACTGGCGACACAGCAGCCCATGATTACCTTCTTATGAGAGATGTGTTGCTAAGGGAAGAGGTCTGGAGAGCTGTGGCAGCCACGAGGAGACATAGACGATTTCAAGGATATCGCCTATATTGTTTGCTGAGAATCTGCATTGGACGCTTGGCATCTTTTCGATATGCAGCGCAGTATGGAGAATTTCCTCTGGACTTGCATCACTACTGTCTCGCAGCGGCTATCTAGGCGAAAACAGGGTTTGTTTACTGCGAATTACAGCAGTTCGCCTAAAATGTGTAGTTCGTGGGATAGAAACAAAGCAGTGGGAGTGTAACAGGAGAACTCAGACTCATCAGATAGACCAAGTCAGGGAAATACCGCTTATACAGCAATTCCTCTGTTCCTGTATATTGCCAACAGCTCCCAGGGCTCCTACTCACCTCTCTGAAACCGCTAGCTGTCCTTACCCTCCCTGAGATCCAAGCCAGACATTCTGTTCCGGGATTATAAACTTGGCCATCTGCGGGCCCTATGAGATCTAATGAATAGCAACGACCCTAAGGACCTGCCTAGTTTAGCCTCTCCTAGCACTACTTTCGGATATGAGGAACCTTCAAGTGTTCTCAGGTTACTCTTGTGGTCCGGTTCTCCTTGGCTCCTCCCTATTCACCGTGTCCATAAAGTCTAAAATGAAAAGCATATGTCCACTGTCTGGCTGCGGCAAAGCCCTCAGCTGTAAGTATCGCCTGAAAACCCACATCGAGCGCTTCCACCAGAACATCCGCAAGTACGAGTGTTCGGAGTGCTTCAAAATGTTCAAAAGCAGGGACAACCTGCACGACCATATGAGCAAACACCCGAAGCCGCTGGAAATCGATATGGCTGAGGTGCGGAGGATGAGGGCGCAGGGACTGATCAGCAGTGTTGTCATTGAGATTCCCAAGCTCACGGAATTGGTGGCACTTACGTCTGACCCCGACCTAAGGCCGTTCACAGTAATTCGCCGTATCTATCCCTACCCTCTAGACCAAGGCCGAGTGACCCTGCCTACCATCAATAGGAATTAAGTTAGTTCGAAGACTATTGGTCTTTTGGGCGGAGTGGGATTTAGGAAATAGACTTGAAGCAGAGGGTCACCGGTGCAATATTCTGGAAGGAGGAGGGATAAAAGGTAAAGAAACCGCTTGGATGAAAGGGGAAAATGGGTGACTAGGGATGGACAACAGTTCTTATGCTGTGGCTAGAAGTGTGCATTTGGCGTTTGCATGTAGTTTCCCTGCTAATGAATACCCCAGCTAGTAGAAATGCACATTTCAGACTTGCCGTGGGGATTTTCAATTTACATAGTTAAACTTGGTCAGCACACTTGTCCAATATACCTAATCCAGGAAAAGGGGCAGATTAGTACTAAGTAAAAGAGCGAATTATGGGCAAATACAGTTCTTTATTCAAGCTGATATCAGCAGTTTCGACTTCACGGTTCTTCAATGTATGCTACGATTTGTCACGCTAATAATCTAAAAGAAAGGGAATTCTTGGCTTTCCCCCAACTCGCATACACTGAACTATCTGCAAATCAACCCTAACAACTTGAAAACTGCCAATACACACGTACCAACTCCACCTCTACTTAGCCCTGGCTGCAGCAGGTGAATCAGTTAGTCCTAACCTGCGACTGACTAGCCTCTCCGCGCATGTTCCTGATGAGCGCTTCCAAGTACCTGAGCAAGCCTGCGAACTGCGTCTCCCCACCTGGCGGAAAAAGGACTCTGATGGTATATTGGCCTGTCTCATAGACCATGGAAGTATGCGCGTTTTGGCTTTTCTCCTCTACCGTATACTGCTTTTGGGCCTGCGAACGCTTGCCCTCGGCCATACACTTCCGCGTCCAGCGAGTAGTGACAGTGCGGAAACGACGCTTGCACACAGGACAGGAGTTCTCTATCGCCGCCCACTTCAGCACACAGTCCAGACAGAAGCTGTGGGTGCAGCAGTTCAGCACTCCCTGCACTGTGATCAGGGTGCGGCAGATGCCGCAGTCCACGGCTCGCTGCATGAATCTTGTGGAAACCATATTTTTACCAGCCCTGAACAGCCCAACTGCAGGCTCTGGTCACAATTAGTCCCTAACTGGAGCTTCGCTCTTGGACCCGACTGGCTGCAGAGACTCGTGGAGACGACTCAAAGCTCCATCACACACAAACAAAGTCTCCTCTGTTACCGGTGCAGCCGCCTCGACTTCCGGCTCCGGCTCAGGCGTCGCAACGACCTCCGGCCTTTTCACCCGCTGAGACACACTTTGCCAGTTCCTGCACAGGTAGTAAAGCTCCCGAGACTCAGACCGAGAAGCCTCGGGCTTCACCCTCTGCAGTGCTCCGAATAGGGATTTGACGAAAGTCTGCGTGGGAAGTACGAAGTGGTCAGGCTCACTGACCCCTGCGAATACCTTCATCACTGCGCTGCCGCCGGGCTTGAGCGCCTTATGAGCTAGCTGTAGGGCTTGAATACCCAGGTCAATGGTCACTTCTGAGTCCACATTTCCGTCCCCTGTGTGGTTTCCACTCATATCGCAAAGCAACACATCTGCTTGTCCTTGCAGTGCTCCCAGTATTGCCTCGACTGCCTGCTTCTCTCCAATGTCTCCTTGCAGTGTGCTCACTCCTGCTATTGGCTGCATGGGTAGGATATCCAAGGCCACGACTGTGGGGGCTGCAGGGGGACTAAGCACTGCGTTTGCTGTATATTGGGACCAGCCTCCGGGAGCCGCGCCTAGATCCAGCACCTTCATGCCAGGCCGCAGAAACTTGAATTTCAGGTTCAGATCTGCCAGTTTGTAGGCTGCCCGTGAGCGAAAACCCTCCAATTTCGCCTTTCTCGCGTATATGTCCTTCCGCTGGCGCTCAATGTAGCTCCCAAAGCAGCGCCTCATATTACACTTCTAGTGGTCTACTCAGAGTTCGCTGCCTAGAAATGGAACGGAGAAGCCTGGAAACGAGCTCCGTCAAGGCCTTGGTAGAAGCCAGCGACCTGCACTACGCAGAGCCACTGAAAGAACTGCCAGTGGACCTTTTCCACTCCCACCTTTCCCAAAGCTTCAAACTGCTCCCTTTAACACGGCACAGGGCTAGGAGACGCTACTACGTGCAGCCTTGTCTCAGGACCAACTACTCGCAAGTAGTCCGCAAGTCACGGCTGTTAGCCAAGAACTTGACTATTGGCAGTGATCAGACTCCGGGAGACAGAAGGAAACCTGTGCAGACCTCGGAGCCGATCAAGCCAATGCTTAATGCTAATTTGCTGGCTGTAAAGTGCAAATGTCTGTTCCTTGGGGGAGGAGGCTTCAAAATCGCGAATTCCGACACTCCGTGCGAATCTCGAATTTGTATAAATCGCAGCAGGACAAAATACGATTGGATGCCGTATGACTCGGACGCTTCCCCCCTGTCTCCCAAGCGAATTAGGCACTGTCCTGGGCTCCTTCCTATCCGCAACAAACGGCACATCCCCAAACTTACACGCACCAGAGCATCGGATGACCTTTCTGATATGGAGGTCTTGGGCCCTCATCCCACCCGGCATTTCGGCAGGGAGGATTCTATTGATATGGCAATTAAGGTCAAGGGCCGCGGCCGCAGAGGACTGCATCAATACTAACTGTGCACTAACTAGCTCGAAATAAGTAGAGAAACTAGCTTAGAGAAGGCCCTGCTTTGCCTCGCGTTCTCTCGTCAATTTCTCTGCAAATCGCAGTGCTTCGCGAGTAGTTTCTTCATGCGCTAAGCGAATCTTCTGCCGAGGTCTGAGCACAGCTGATTGAAAGGACAGTTCTTCCTGGGTTAGTTTCAGACTCACAGTTTTGGACTGGTATTTCTCTTCATTAAGGTATAAATACTTGGAAAAGCGCTCTAAGTCGCTATGAGTATTGGCCTTTTCCATGTCGAAAACGTCCCTGTAGTCCACATTCCTCACACAGAAGTTGAACATGTCCATCATCAGTCTGTCTTCCAATTCCTTCTGATCCACATCGGCTCTCGCAGTCATAATCCTATGCATCTGGTCGTCCCCGTGTGAACTATATAGCATTGTCAGCCGCATGCACGCTTCTCCCTTGTCCAGTTCCTGTGTGGTGTAGGCGGATACTCCTACAAGCAGCAACAACACGTGTAGCATTTTTTATCTAATAGCATGACGCTGGCCTAGTCTCGATTTCTCTGAGTGCGATTATAATCCTATTGATGGCCACTTGGTCTCGGTACTCGCCTGAAGTCCTCATGCAGTCCGAGATCACTCTACTGGATCTGGCTCAGGTGACCTATGAGATGAAAGATGTGCTACTAGCGGATGGCAACTTGATTCACTATGTAGTTTGCGGAGACCTGCAGAAGCCGCCCTTCCTTCTGCTGCACGGCTACTGCGGCGGAGGAGCAGTGTACTACAAGATGCTGCCCAGTCTGGTGCAGAACTACTGTGTCTACCTAATGGACTTCCTGGGCATGGGCAGGTCCAGTCGTCCTTCTTTCTATGCCCACAGTGTGGAAGAAACCGAGCAATTCTTCGTACAGTCAGTTGAAGAGTTCCGGCAAGCAATCCACCTAGAGAGATTCGTGCTAGCTGGACATTCCTTCGGAGGGTATGTGGCGGGCTGTTACACCCTGGCCTTCCCGGAGTGCGTTTCTCACTTGCTGTTGCTTTCCCCTATCGGAGTCAAGGAGAAACCGCCGGAGTACACCTTCGAAAAGCAACTGATTGGGGCGGGATGGAAGGTCAAGGCTTTCTGGAGCGCCTTGTTCTTTCTTTGGGGGCGGGAAATAACTCCGTTTTCGGTACTGAGGAAGGCAGGGCCGTTTTCCAGGAATGTGCTTCATATCTACACGAGACGAAGGCTGCTGGCGCTGGGGGAAGTGGAGTTGCTGACGGTGGAGGACTACTTGGAGCAAGTCTGTCTACTGCCAGGCAGTGGCGAGTACGGTCTGGTGCACATCCTGGAAGCAGGCGCCTACGCCCGTAAGCCTCTTTCTCCCCGCCTCACTGCAGTCACAGTCCCAATGGCTTTCTTCTACGGGGCGAGCGACTGGGTTTCTCCTGAAGGCGCACTGCAAGTCAGTGAACACACTTCCACTCCCGTCGCTATCCGCGTTATTCCAGATACTGGACATCAGATGTGTGTGGAGAATCCTGAAGGTCTTGTGCAAGCAATTTACTCAGTGCTGGCGAATCCACAGGAAAAGACCGTTCTTTCTCCTTCGCAGATCTGGCCAGGGAAGTAGGATAAGCGTCTTTTCAACTCGCGAACTATGAAGATAATATAAAGGGAAGGAGAGGCTAAGCAGGGCCTTTTTACTAATTTCTCGAGTGTAGTGAGTACCTCGTGATAGGAATAGAGTCCTATATGAGCTCAGCGAATCTTCTACCAAGGTCTGAGCGCAGCTGATTGAAAGGACAGTTCTTCCTGGGTTAGTTTCAGACTCACAGTTTTAGACTGGTATTTCTCTTCATTAAGGTATAAATACTTGGAAAAGCGCTCTAAGTCGCTATGAGTATTGGCCTTTTCCATGTCGAAAACGTCCCTGTAGTCCACATTCCTCACACAGAAATTGAACATGTCCATCATCAATCTGTCTTCCAATTCCTCCTGATCCACATCGTTTCCCGCAGTCGCAATTGCATGCATCTAGTCATCTCCATGCAAACTATACAGCATTGCCAGTCGCATGCACGCTTTTCCCCTGTACAGTTCCAGTGTGGGTAGACAGATACACCTACAAGCAAGCATGCAGGATTTTTATCTAATAGCATTGGTGCTTGCAGGTCTTGATTTCTCTAGGTGCACCTGTAATCCTATTGATGGTGAATTGGTCTCGGTACTCGCCTGAAGTCCTCATGCAGTCCGAAGCTACCTTGCTGGGTCTGACTCAGGTGACCTATGAGGTGAAAGACGTGCCGCTAGCTGACGGCAACTGGATTCACTGTGTAGTTTGCGGAGACCTGCAGAAACCGCCCTTAGTCCTGCTGCACGGCTACTGCGGCGGAGGAGCAGTTTTCTACAAGTTACTGCCCAGTCTGGTGCAGAACTACTGTGTCTACCTAGTGGACTTACTAGGCATGGGCAGGTCCAGTCGTCCTCCTTTCTACGCCCACAGTGTGGAAGAAACCGAGCAATTCTTCGTACAGTCAGTTGAAGAGTTCCGGCAAGCAATCCACCTAGAGAGATTCGTGCTGATCGGACATTCCTTCGGAGGGTATGTGGCGGGCTGTTACACCCTGGCCTTCCCGGAGTGCGTTTCTCACTTGCTGTTGCTTTCCCCTGTGGGAGTCAAGCAGAAGCCGCCGGAGTACACCTTCGAAAAGCAACTGATTGGGGCGGACTGGAAGTTCAGGGCTTTTTGGAGGACGCTGACTTTCCTGTGGCTGAGGAACATCACCCCGTCGTCGATGCTGAGGAAGGCAGGGCCGTTTTCCAGGAAAGTGCTCAGGTTCTACACGAGACGAAGGCTGCTAGCACTGAAGGGACTGGAGTTAGAGACGGTGGAGGACTACTTGGAGCAAGTCTGTCTACTGCCAGGCAGTGGTGAGTATGGTCTGATATACATACTTGAGCCAGGCGCCTATGCCCACAAGCCTCTCGCTCCTCGCCTCAGTGCAGTCACAGTCCCAATGGCCTTCTTCTACGGAGCGAATGACTGGATTTCCCCTGAAGGCGCACTGCAAGTCAGTGAACAGACTTCCACTTCCGTCGCTATCCGCATTATTCCAGACTCTGGGCATCAGATGTATCTGGAGAACTCTGAAGGTCTCGTGCTCCAACTTTGCTCCGTCCTAGCAAATCCACACGAGAAGACCACTCTTTCTCCTTCGCAGATCTGGTCAGGGAAGTAGAATAAAGGTCTTTTCAGCCTGCAGAATTCATGCCAAATCGCTAGAAGGCTGGCAGGCTTCTCTCTGTTCACTTCTCATAGGATTTTGCCTCTGGCAGGAGTCGAGATGGCTCTAAAGTCCCTTTTTAACACTCACATGGAAGCTGGTTCGTAGGTGAAAAGGCGAATATGGCGTTCAGACCAGTGAAGACTACCGGTTTAACGCTATATCGGCGAAGTTCCCGAGGTCAGTACGCGGGGAAAGACTTGGTGTGCAGTTTACAGTGAAGTTTGAGCAAATAGACTATGGAGGAGTATATTATACATTTGACCAGGGCGATACTCCGTACCATGTCATGTTAGTAGAAACAAATACCGATATTCGGACCTGATATCCGCGGAAGTGAGTGCAAGACCCACCTCATACTCGGCTACAAGAACCCAAACGACCTCAGCACCAAGCAATTCCTACGTTTCCCCCACCAATACACTGGCTCCGTCCCAACAACACCTATCACCTCCTGATTGATAGCATTGAGATATCCAAAGAGCTTTGGAGGGAAAATGGGAGGAGCCGATGATAGTGATGAAACTGATACGAAGCCTGCAGGTTGGGACAATTAAAAGAGCTGTTTGGACTCACTCAGTTTCCGATACATATTTCTTGCCTGTAAGGAAGTTCACTGTGGGCTTTTCTCGGAAGAGAGAATACAAGCGAAATACAGCCTAATTTCCCCTTCTACAGTACTAACTCCTTTATTGACCCACATCCAGCACTAACAGACGATATTCCCGAAATGGTCTCAGACTCCAGTACCGAAAGCCAGAGAAGGAAACAGCGAACGGACCCCCACTAGTGCGCAACCCTAATACAAGGGCAAATGGAAGCGCCCAATAATTGCCAACCCGAGTACCAGGCAGACCCCAACTTACACCCTATGAACACGTGGGCGGAGTCGGAATTAAGGTCTGCAGGTCGAGTCCGGCACTATTTTCGACAATATTGGGTGGGAGACTGGATTGAGGAGGCGAGAGAGTTCTCGAAGAAAACTTTTGAGCCTTGTAAGGAGGGAAAGGCTGCAAAGGAGATTTTTGATGAGAAAAATAAGCTGGAGGAGGAAGAACTCTTGCAGGAAGCGGACTTGCAGACTGAAATTGACTAAAATTTTGAGGAAATCAAGAAAGAGAGCCTATAGACAGGCAGGAAAGGGCGTATTTCACTCTAATTGGGGTTTCCATGCAGTGCTGCTATTTACGCCTACTGAGCCAGCGTCTCCATCTGTTTCCTCCTCTGCCAATAGACAGTCATCGACAGCGCCAGTAGAAGCAGCAGCAGCATAGCCAGCAGCGCCAGCCAGCCCTGTCTGCAGCGGTTTGCCACTGTGCGTTTTTCTGCCTTGCTCAGCTCCTCCCCGGCTTTCTTACTATTCACCGCAGCCGTCCCTATATAGTCCTCAATTCTGTCCAGGGCTTCCCCTTGCTCGTTGACCATTAGGGAAATGTCCTTGAAGAGGCTGTTGACTTGGTCGATGGCTGTGGAGATGTGGGTAATTTTAGCGTCTCGGGCTTCTAGGATGTCGGTATGGAGCTGTACGTCGTAGCAGTCGCTTTCCCAACTGGCTATGAAGCCTTCCTTCTCCCCGCCGTCCTCTGAGGACGTATCGCTAGCAGCCTGTTCCGCTCTATACACTGCATTCGTCAATCTCGCCAATCTTCCAACTTCCTTCTCCAAGTCCCCTCTCCACTTCTTCCCTTCTCCCAGCTCCAGCCTCCTTATTTTCTCTATTAGTTTATTGGCGGTCTGGACTCGTTCATACAAGACAGGTTTCAGGTCAGGACTGAGGACGCCTTGAGAGGGCAATTGGACCTCTATAATATGCAGACAATTCCGTAGTTCTGCGAAGAGATATTTCGATTTCTCGCTTGCTTCGAGGGTCGAACGGGCCTGCCGGTTTTCTCCGATACTCGCGAAGGACATATTGTAGTCGTTACAGCAAGGGGTTATAGGTAAATCGGTGCTTTAGCGAACTGAGGATAGGGCCTGTATTGCAGTGGATTCAGTAGAGGAATTAGGAGTTGGGACTTGGAGGGGTATTTTCCTGCTTGGCCTCTTAGAAATGCAAATACTAAAATGACATTGTCGGACTTTCTTCTAGAACTTTTAGTGTTTCTATCTGGATTAGGCAAAAGCCTGGCTTCTCCCTTCCAGCTGCCTAGTTCCTCCTTGTCACAGCCCCTCCATAGCCTTATAATTTCCACCACTACAATGCAAGCATACACCCAGGTACGACTCGACGACCAGCTTCTGGCCTCCCTCGAGCTAGTCCTCAACCTAGACTCCACCCTATACTGGGCCCAGAGCCAAGGCGACTCCTCGCCCCCTCTCCCTCTGTCTCCCGAAGCTCCTGGATCTCCGCTGGATCTAGAAGCTTTCGAAGGGAATGAGGAGGGCTGGATGGACCAAGAGAAATGCAAATTTACGCTTTTTGACCAGAAAACCCCCTTAGAGAGGGATAGGAAAAAGCGGGGTCGACGGCCTTTGCGTCCTTTTGACCCGATTAAAAAGAAAACGGAGGAGAAAGACAAGTACTGGCTGAGAGGGTTTCGAGCCTATATGAAGGCTGAATACAACCACATACGTGCACAAATTAGTACTGAAGACCGTGTCTTCTGGAGGGAGTATTTAAGCATTGGAGGGAAGCCGGAGAAGGGAAACGCTTATCTCTCGTATGGGAAAAAGTACAAAGATTTCCTGTTTTCGCATAAAACCTTCACGGAGCTGTTCAGAGACTGGTTCGTGACTAAAGGAGAGCAGGAGCTGGCTAAGAAGTGTGAGCCCAACAGTGACCTTTGGTTCGTCTTTTATGACTATGGAGTGAAGGAGCTGTTGCCGTATGAGGTCAATTCTGCGACGTCCTCCCCCGAGCTATTCCCCTCCAACTCCAAGTCCCCCAGCGCCCTCTACGACTTCACAATGGTCGACTCCGAAGACCTCGTAGACTCCCTGCTCGCCTAACTGTACTTAATTAAATGGAAGGCTACCGTCTAGGTCCACTCCTCTACCACAGTTCCAGCACTGCTGTGTCAGTCTACGAAGCAGTGTCCCCACAGGGAGAACCGGTGGTAGTGAAGACTTATGAAAAGGCATGTGCTGAAGAGGCGAATGAGCAGGTTACAGAGGCTTTGTTGCAGATGAGAGTGGAGCACTGCAATACTTGCAGACTGATAGACTTGCAGTTGACTACCCTGTCTGGTAGGGCGATACGGGTCCATTTGATAATGGAAAGGCTGGAAAGAGACCTGAAGAAGGATATTGGGATGAGAGCTAATGAGCAAAGGCCGTATACAGATAAAGAATTACTAGCGATAGTGCAGCAGGTAGGAAGTGCCTTAGTCTACGCCAAAAGCAAGGTAAATGCTATAGTAGCACATCGCCCATAGAGACATAAAGCCAGACAACATCTTCATCGACTCTGCAGAAACATACAAAATCGGCGACTTCGGCTGCGCTTGGCAGAAAAAGCAGCAAGAAGTCACCACCAACCCAGTCGGCACCATGGTCTACCTGAGTCCTGAGCTGCGCCAGGCCTTTATGACAGTGGGCAAGCGCTACAATCCCTTCCGCTCTGATGTGTACTCCTTCGGAGTGACGATCCTGCATGCTGCTTTGATGCGTGTTCCTGAGGAACTGCGTACAGGGGATAGCCTGGAAATCGCTACAGAGCAGGTCATTTCCCGGCTCAGTTACTCCGACAAGGTCAAAAGTCTGCTTAGGAAGATGCTGATTGTGGATGAAAACCAGCGTGCGGCGATAGAAGAAGTGGTGGCTTTGGCCGAGGAAAGCCTGGAAGCTGAGCCTATTGCGAGGGAGAATTTCCCTGAAGACAGTCCTGCGCCCGAGGAAACCAAGCTGTCGGTTTCTCTATCGAAGGCCAAAACGAGAACCGACCTGCAGCCTTTACTAATCCTGCGAGAGCGCTGCTTCTACTTCTACGACGTCCTCTCTGAAAAGTGGAAAAAGCGCATTCCGCTGCGCATGCAAATCAACTTCAACGGGGACTCAGTGTCCACTTTCCTCAAGGGCGGGCGCATTTTCGCCTGCGCAGGCGGCACGAAGCCTCGTAAATCCCAGGCAGACAAGCATACCTATATCATCGATTTGACGGGAATCGTGCGGAAAGAGGCAGCTATGACCTGCTCCAGACGCTGTCCCGGCCTATCCCACGTGTCCGCATTAGACTCTATTTACCTATTCGGAGGCGGCTTTTCCGGCCAAGGTAGGTCCTATATAGGTGAACCCTTTCGCTCCGTTGAAAGTTTCTCCATGCAAACTGGCGACTGGACCGAACTGCCTAATATGAACACCGCCAGACTGTCCTTCAACCCTTGCCAACATGCAGCTTTGCTCTATCTCTGTGGGGGCGGAACTACGTCAGTGGAGACTTTCGAGCCCAGTACTCGGACATTTGTGCTATTGGGGGATTTCGTGCTGCCGGAAATGGTGAAGTTCGGCTGTGTGAGTGCTGTGGTGGAGGATACTGTGGTGGTGTATGGCATGCTAGGGGTATGCAAGTGGAACGTAACTAGGAGAAAAGAGGTCTCTTCCGCACCCCACGACCGCATGTTCGCCTGGTCCAATTGCACTCCATTGCTGCACGAAAACCGCATTTACATTTACAACCTAGGGGAAAGCTGCATTACTGTGGCTAATACTGACAGTGGCGCTTTGCTGCGGCAGCTTAGCCTTAAGAACTAGTTAAATTCCTTATTTCCCACTGAAAAGCTTGGAAATCGGTACGGTTTCTTAGGTTTTTGGGATATTACGGGTGAAAATAAGGCTGTTTTACGCCTATTCCAGATTTCTGGGAGAGTTATAAAACCCTCTATGGCTCGGAGGACTCTTCCACGGCACCTTCGCTACCGGCGGACAGTCCGAATCCGCAGTTTTAGCGGTGTCCAGCCTTTCCTCCGCCTGCCTCCTCCTAGACTCATTAAGTCCAGGAATGAGCGTAGTGACGTCCTGCTCCCTCGCCAGTACTTCTAGCAGCGGCAGTAGTGACAGCAGCTCTTCATCTCGCAGGTCATCGAACCAAGACGATATCTCCACTGCGTTATTGGGCTGCAGCTGACCACTCCAGGGAGAGTTCTACATACTGCCTACGTCCACCAGCACAGTTCTGCTCAGGTCCCTGCCTAGTCTGCTCAAGTCCTTCACATACCCGCCACTGAGGGAAGTGCAGTGCTGTCGATAGAGTCTTTGCGTTACTACGTAGTTAGGGTCGATTTGGTCGATTATTGGGTCGGCATAGCGCTGCAAACTGGCGGTGAATATCACTACTTCGAAGATTTCGCCCACTTTGGATAGGAAGTAGTCCACTTCCGGCCGCTTTTTCACTGAAACTTGTATACTTTTCCCCTCCAAATCCAGTGCTAAGACGAAATCGGCACTGGAAATCGGCATAAAGGAACTGTGGACCAAAGTTTCGTCCAAGTCCAGAACCAGTGTAGGACGGCCTTTAGTCGCTATTGCCTGGGGAGGGAGAATTGAGGCTGTTGTGTTCCTGCGGAGACGTCTGATTCTGGCAGGGGTCAAACAGGCGCAGAAACGACCGATCCAGGAGGGCGACCTGACACTGGGAGGGACTGCCTCGAGGCTTTCAGACTTTTCAGGAGTTTGGATATCTGTCAACTTCGTATTGTCTTTGTCCGAATTGGGCAAGTTCAGTGGTTCGTCTGAGAACACCTGAGTCGCTGGATGTGACACTGGACAGGCTCGCGAGTCCATATTTGACTTTCGTACGAAATGGTGGAGTTCACAGTGACTGGCCGTCAACTTGGTACTAGTCAGATGCCAGACCTCGACTTCCTTCGAGAGGAAAAACTCAACCGAAGCAGCACTTTCAGAGAACTGCGAAGCCAAGTGGAGCACCACTTTGCAAAGGACCAGGGAGCTATGCACCCAGAGAAGTCGCCCCGGTGGAGGTCTGTGCTGTACAACTCCCTCTTGACCTGTCTACGGGAAGTGGCTTTTACGACAGATGGGAAAGAGCAGGGGGAGATGCTGAGACGAGTGCACAAGTGGTATTTGCGCAAGACAAATAGGGCTTTTTCAGCGCCCAGAGTGACTCGACCTGCTCCTGTGTCTGGAACTCCTGTTTACAGCTTCGTAAAGGGGGGGCGTACTGCTGTCCCTACCCAGTTCATATCAGAACGCTCGGAATCGACTGGGAAATCCCCTGCCACTCCACTTTCTCTGAGGGAAAAGGACTCGCCCAGAGCCTTTTTGAGTCCGCAAATGCCTGTAATCGTCGATGAAGCGCGGATTATGTCGAGACTGCATGACTATCAGCACCGAAAACTCAAAGAAATTCGGTCAATACTCGTAGAAAAGCGGCAAGTCGAGCAATGGACTCTCAAAAAATCCCGTTTAGAAGCAGATTCCTCCTTCTTTACCGAGCAAATGAGCCGCCGCTCCCCTACTCATACCCCAATCCGCGATTTAGACCCTTTAGACCTGAAATCCAGGCCAACAGATGCTAGTCCCGGGCCAGTTATAGTGAATTTGATGAATGATTATGCGAGTAATAAGGGGAGTTCCGCTGTAACTGTGGCTTCCGCAAGTGCCAAAGTCGCTCAATTTCGACAAAAACACTGTAAATTGCTGCAACTGTCGGAGGAAAGCGAGAGCAGGAGGCAGTTCCCAGGATCGTTGGCGTTTTACCGTAGGGAAGAGACGGGGGAGAGTGTGGAGGTGGAGAGGCCTAGGACTCCTGCTCACTCGGGTATGAGTCAGACCCCGGCGCAGGTCAAAATAGAGCTTTCTAGGTCCCTTTCCCCACTCCGAAAAGCGAAATTAGAGGAACTCACGGCAGTGAAGCGCAAACTGGCCCTAGCGAATTTGCCCTGCACCTATCGCCAGCTCACAGATGGACTGATGGAGCCTGGGGACCTGCCCGCCCACATGCTCACTCCCCAAAGTCTGCCCCAAGGCGGCGAACTGCTGCACTCCAACCCCTACTTCAACCTCAGCAAGCCCAAGAAGCGCAAGGCCAAGCGGAAGAACTAGCTAAGGAATGGCTTATAATGGGGTACGGCCCGAGCGGCATATACATCCTGGATATCAAGGGCAAGGGAATCATCCACCGTGCCTACCGCAGGGACGCGCCTGCTGCAACAGTGGTATCGGAGCGCTTTACACGGATGGTTTTGGAGGCGGAAGAGGACGGCATTCGGCCTGTGTTCGTCCACAATGACGTGAGTTACCTGTGGATCAAGTACAACAACCTCTTCATTGTAGGTACGTCAGCTCTCAATGCCAATGCAATGATGGTCTTCGCCTTCCTATACAGACTAGCAGAAGTCCTCACTGAGTACTTCCGCGCTCTGGAGGAGGAAAGCATCAAGGACAACTTCGTAGTGACATACGAACTGCTGGACGAGATGGTGGACAACGGCTATCCCCAAATCACCGAGCCCAAAGTCCTCAAGGAGTACATCAAAAGTGAGTCCAATCGACTGGAAGAGAAGGAAGCCGCAGTGCCTGTGCCAGCACTCAATGCAGTTTCATGGCGGCCGGAAGGGATCAAGCACAAGAAGAACGAAGTCTTTCTGGACGTGGTGGAGAAGCTGAGTCTACTTGTGGCCTCCAACGGCAGTGTGCTGCGCTCTGAAATCATCGGCGCACTGAAAATGCGCTGTCTCCTGACCGGCATGCCCGAGCTCAAACTGGGCCTGAACGACAAACTACAGTTCGAAGCCACGGGCCGCCAGAGCAAGGGCAAGGCCATAGAGCTGGAGGACACTAAGTTTCACCAGTGTGTGCGACTGTCTCGCTTTGAAAGCGACCGCACCATTTCCTTCATACCGCCGGATGGGGAGTTTGAACTGATGTCCTACCGGCTCAGCACGCACGTAAAGCCACTGATATGGGTGGAAGCCGTCATCGAGTCCCAGTCCAGCTGTCGACTGGAGTACATGGTAAAGGCGAAATCCCAGTTCAAAGCCAGGTCAGTGGCAAACAACGTACAAATCATCGTGCCTGTGCCAGGAGACGCAGACTCCCCTCTATTCAAGACCAGCATCGGCAGTGCCAAGTACGACCCTGGACAGGATGCCTTTGTGTGGAGTATTAAGCAGCTGCCTGGACAGAAGGAGTACACGGCCAGAGCTCAGTTCTCGCTGCCCTCTATAGTGTCCCAGCACCGGGAACAGTACAAAAAGACCCCTATTCGAGTGAAATTCGAAATTCCCTACTTCACAGTCTCAGGCATCCAAGTCCGTTACCTGAAAATCATCGAAAAAAGCGGGTACCAAGCCCTGCCCTGGGTCCGCTACATCACCCAAAACGGGGAATACCAACTCCGCATGACTTAGATAAGTACTAATGCACTCCTAGCGCCTTATAGAGGCGATTTCCATGGCTTTCCCTGCAATTTCCCTAAAGTGCAGATAGGCCGCTGTAAGAAATGGAACAGGCGAGTCCTTTATCTTCCCCAGGGAAGACCACGGAACAACGCAGTGTGGAGGTGTCTTCTAGGAGCAGTTCTGTACTACAAGGGACGGAAATGTACCAAGCCAAAGTGCAGGCCCGCCAAGCCCGTCTCCAGGCCCAAACTTTCCGCACTAGGATCGAATCCGTGCGGAAAAAGGAGCAGGAAATCGTCAAAACCCTGCAGAAAATCGCAGCCGAGGAAGAGTTTCACCTGCAAATGTTAGCTGAAAAGGCGGAAAGGGAGCGTGCGAGGCTGAGATGGAAGGAGGAACAGAGTGTTCGCACGTTTGAACTGAGAAATAAGCTGCAGACTGAGCGACAAACTGCGATTTTACGCAGGAAAACGGCCTTAAATACTGTACTTACGCAGAGACAGGGCGCAGTGAGTGAGGAAAGATACAATCGAATCGAGAGAGATGCGGCGCTGAGGCAGATAAAGGAGCAGGAGAGAGCGATGAAGAGGATTATTAAGCAGGAAGTTGCGGAGAAGGAGAAAGAGGCGCAGTTCAAGCATAAAACATCAAAAGTGTCCAGTGTGATGCTAGTGCAAGAGGCCTACGCTCAGCAGGTAGAACTACAGCGCAAACAGCGCTTGGAAGCCCTACAAGAAGCAGAAGCACTGAAGCAGAAAGCCAGAGAAGCAATGGAGCAGTTCCATAGTTTGTCCCTGGACAAGACACTGGAGCGAGGCAGGAAAAAGACTGCTTCGCCTATATTGGTGACAGCGCATCGGACCTTAGCTTAGTGTGTAGTCTTAATAGGAGATGTGGGAATAGGCGGAAATAGGACTAATTGCTAAAAGGCATATGTGTGGGGAAGAGGTTGTTAGGCGTGATTTTTGAATATTCTCAGTAGTTAGAGGAATGGAGCTGACCAGTGGTCAACTTTGATACATTAAATTGGAGATTCAATCAATAAAAAGGCCACAGGTTCCTATAGGCTAACAAGTTACGGCCCGTGCACAAAGAAGCAAAAGTGCCATTTCCCTATATAATATCCCAATACCCGACTTGGAACTCGCAACAGGCCACAGGGTCATTGCCCTCTATTTCCCAGCCCAAACAGTCCCCTCTGTCCAATATAAATGAGTATATAAAGCTCAGCAATCGCCTCACTGCTATACATGTCTCCCCATCGGCAGACTAGGTAGTCTCTCCGGACCAGGTGTAACTGCACAATCTGCAGGCTGAATAATGATGGCCAGTCCTGACACACTCCCAGCCGCTCTTTCAGACCCTCGGCTCCTCTAGTACCTTCCACACAGCCAAGACTTCCTGCGCAACCTGCCTCCCAAGCGCTGTCCGGGACCCAAGTGTCTCCCGGCCAAAACCCGCCATTCCTGCAGCATTACATTGGTCTTGGACTTGGATGAGACGTTGGTGCATAGTGACCAGCAGTGCCGGTCGGAGATGGATGAGGCAGTGCAGATTGCAGGGACGCAGGGGTTGACTGTATTTATGAAGAGACGACCTCACCTAGTGGAGTTCCTCACAGAGGCCAATAGGCTTTTCGAGGTAGTTCTTTTTACAGCCTCTCAACGCGAGTACGCAGACGAGCTGCTAAAGATAGTAGACCCCGAAAGGAGACTCCTGCGATACCGGCTGTACCGCGACAGCTGTGTATTCGTGAACGGGGTCTACGTGAAAGACCTAGGAATACTGGGCCGAGACCTGAGTCAAGTGATAATGATAGACAACTCGCTGTGTGCGTTTGCGTACCACCTGGACAATGGCATACTCGTGAGGAGCTGGTTTGAGGACTGGGAGGACACTGTGCTGCTGCAGCTGCTCGCCTACCTCAAGAGGTTCATCATCGGCGCGCAGGACGTGCGAGCGGTTCTCAGGCGGCATTTCGAGTTGTTCAAACTCACAGAGCTTAGTTGCTAACTGGGCTGCACATGCTCCACCAAGTAGCGAGCAAGTAGCCAGGGCGCCTCCGCACTCACTTCCTCCATCTCAAAGAACCCGAAGCCGTCTCGGAAAAGCACTGCGAACAGAGCAGACTCGCCCACCTTGCGACAGCCCAGGATCCGCTTCGGCCGGTCGTACTTCAGTGACAGTCGTCTCCTGGGCAGCCCGCTGAATAGCCCCGCGCCATTACTCATAGCAGTTTATTGACTCTTGCAGAGGTTTCGAGCCTTTGAAGCGTCGTTTCAGCCTAATTATATAGGGATTCACCTGCAGTTGGAATAGAGAATTGGGCATAAAGTTTAGATTAGTCAGTTTCTAAGCTTGTATATGGAGGATTAGCGTAGTTTCGCCTGGGAAATTACCTTAAAGTTGATGAAAAGGCGATAATTAGGCAGAATTGAGGCTGAAAAAACGCTTTTGAAGATGTTCTGCTTTAACTCACTTTGATTATGTGTGCAAATGCATTTTTGGACTGATTCTGCCAATATATTAGGAGTAAATCCATACATCCGCCTTTTCCCCATAAAAGGGGTCTATTCAGAGGGATTTATATCTGTCTTCAGACAAATTTCGTCTTTACGCTGATAAACCCGGCTTTCTGCGGCCTTTTTCCTTCCAAACCTCACAATAGCGGGAATAATAAGCAAATGCAAGACCAAATGGCAGCAGTAATTGGCCACTAGTGGAGGAAGGGACTGAAACAGCCCTCAGACTTGTGAAAGGCAAGAGGGGCAGGGAGTCCTTGTGGATCCATAACGTCCCGAGGGACGGGGAAACGAGTGGAAGGGAATATAGTAAGATGGCTGAGGTCGACACCTCTGTCTTTGAGATCTCTGTGGGCGAAACTGGCAAGGCCGGCCCTCATATCCTCTTCGGCTTGGATGTGGAGCTGGGCGGCACTTCCGGGTCAGACGGACGTGCGCAGTTGAACTCGCTGCTGGGCCATGACCCCGAGCTGTACACGCCCTACGCAGTGATTCAGACGGAAAGCAGCACGCACGCAGCAGAATTGGCAGCGGGCCTCAACGCAGCGCTCACGGCTGCCAAGTCTGCACCGCCCGATCCCACTCAGAACGCATTGGCCTTTGTGCTCGCCAATGCTAAGAACGCTGAAGGAGACGTCGTCACCCCTGCGATTTCCAACCACGCCGAAAGCGTGGTGCTCGCTCTCGGACTCCAATCCGCCATTCGCGAGCAAATTGAAGGAGTGGCTGGAATGGTGAGGGCGCAGTCTGGCTCTCTGCTAGACAACAAGAGTCTCTTTCGCTTCTCCCTGGACATTGGCAATACCTTCGAGTCCATCCTCAACAGCAACAACCTGGTGCTGGACCTCTTCAGCTCGCTGGATGTCAAGGTGGAAATCAGTCTGCTCAGCAATGTGGGCGACACTGTCAACCAGCTAGTGAGCGCGCTGGGCCTGCCTACTCCCCTCCGAGCTGCTATCAGCGCTGCAACTCTCTTCAAAAGTGCAGAGTGCAGAGCTCGCTTCGCCTCCCCCGACCATCTCCCCGAGTCCATTAAGTCCCTGATCCCGCCCACCGAAGTGCTGACTGAGCAAAAGAACATGGTGCTGATGATGATCAGTGAGGCAGACAAGGCGCTGGTGCAGCTCTTCGGCTCGCACGCTACTGGCAAACTCACTATCTTCTCTCTGGCGCCTACGTCCTTCTTCAAAATCACCATTGGACTGCCAGGACTTACCAAGTTCCTTAGCTAAGTCTAGGCGCTCTAGGCCAATTCAGTAGAAGTCCTTTATCACCTTTGGCTTTCCTAGGCACAAAGTGGGGTAAGTCGTATAGAAAAGTGCAAACAACTCTAAATTCAAAGGGACAATTTAGTCTGCCTGAATTGATATTAACACTGGCGATTCCTCGCATTTTGCTAAAATGTAGGTCAATTAGTGGAAAAGAGGCGTGCCTTTCTAGTGAAAATGAGCTAAACGCGAAATTATTAGTCTGATTTTAGGGCTTATTCGTGAGATTTAAGAGAAAAAGGTATAATTTCGTCCTCTTGCGTATTCATAGTCACGTCTAAGCTCTGCAAACTGTTATTTGGCGAATTTGGTATTGCCTCTTCCAGTTCGGCAGAACTTCCGCTGAAATTCTCTAAATCTCTCCTTAGTCTCAGCAAATACATGCTGCGAATAGTCCTCAAATTTGCGATTTCTGCGAAATCTGCAGTATTTAGCCTCTTTGTCTCGATTTCCAAGTCCAAAAAGTCGTCATTTAGTCCGCTTATTAGCGGCGCTATCCTTCTTTTAAGCCACGGCACCTTCTTTAATAGCATAATAACGTACAAACCGATAGTAGCCTTCGCCCAATGCCACAAAAAGAACCCATTCACCAGTACAATACAGGCAAATAGCAGTGATTGGGCAACTTCCCCTAAGTCCTTGGTGAGGTAGAACAGTCCGCAGTATGTAGTGATAGTGGCACACAGCACACTTTCCAGCTCCATGCGATTGAGCGCTGGGGAGGAAAAGGGGCGGGCTAGGTCCTGCATGTACAGGGCAATTACTAGGACAAACAGCACACAGAGGGCTTGGATGGTGATGGAGACAGTTGTGAGGAACACAGAGCAGCAAATGATGAGGATTTTGCGGTAGAGGATGACGAACTCCCAGTAGTAGGCGGCGGGGCGGTAGCCGTTGAAGAGGAAGCCAAGTCTGGACCTGATGCCGATTTGGGTCAAAAAGCGTCTTTTCCTGATTAAATGGACCAAACAGAGTGTAGGAATGCCAAGTACCCATATAAGGATCCCTGGTAAGGCCACTGCCCCGGTGTATCGAAGATGCACAGGGTCCCAACACAGTACATCCAGCTTCTGCAGCAAATAGAACCTGCTGTCCACACTGTAGCAAGTGAATAGGTCGAAAAAGGACTTGGTCAGCATGGGATGTGCGAGAAAGAGCAGAATTACAGCTGTGGCGATTAGACCGTCTAGAGGAAAATGGTGGTATCCCTTGTGAATATGTATAACCAGCCAGACCAAAGCTGC
>Ga0247837_1004442_pt1 | contig 22511 bp, 20 predicted proteins | sample LaCtaG_2_FD_187115 | JGI IMG/M metagenome (GOLD analysis project Ga0247837, IMG submission 187115) | Freshwater microbial communities from meromictic Lake La Cruz, Castile-La Mancha, Spain - LaCruzMarch2015_14.5m | ecosystem: Environmental > Aquatic > Freshwater > Lake | place: Spain: Castile-La...
TTCAGATGCAGAAGATGATGAAGAAAATGAAGGGTGGCGGTATGGCCAAGATGATGCGCGCGATCGGCGGGCGCATGCCGGGCGGTTTCCCCGGGGGGTTCCCGGGAGGCGGCATGCCGCCGGGTGGGTTCGGTCTCTAGGCGGGGCACGGCTCATGGGGTTTGTTTGCGCTTTCATCGCGATAGGTCGCTTGGTATGACCGTCGAGAATCACCCGGCGGGCTTGGCCGAGACGAGCGAGGATCTGTCCCGTGAAGGCATTGAGGACGAGGACACCGGCGCGGGTAGCGCGGCAGTCAAACCCTGGGACCCGAAGAAGATCCGGATCACCACCAAGAACTTCACACTGCGCGAGGTGGCCGACCAGATCAACGATAAGGATATCGACCTCGCACCCGACTTTCAGCGTGATTTTGTTTGGAAACAACGCCAGCGTACTCGCCTCGTCGAATCGATCCTCCTCGGCATTCCCTTGCCGGCGTTCTATTTCAACCAGGATCGAGACGGAACCTATCAGGTTGTGGACGGGGTTCAGCGGCTGTCGACCATCCGCCTGTTCATGTCGGATAGACACGTGCTCAAGGCGGACGATCTCGAGTACTTGCGTGATCTGCAAGATCTCAAGTATTCGGAAATGGAGCCGGCGATGATGCGCCGCTTTCGCTCCACCCAGATCGTGGTACACGTTATCGAGCCCCAGACCCCTGACGAAATCAAGTACGACATCTTCGGGCGTGTCAATACCCTCGGCAGCCCGCTCTCCGCGCAAGAGATCCGCCATGCGATGAGCAAGGTGCGGTCGCGGGAATTCCTGCATTCCCTTGTTCATCTCCAGTCGTTTGATGAAGCCACGCAGTGGAGTTTTTGGAAAAAGCCGTCCGATGCAACGAGCGAAAGGGTACGCGACAGCAAGCGTATGGCTGACCGTGAGCTCGCGCTCCGCTTCTGCGCTTTTAGCTCTTTTTCGGAGGATGACTACCGACACTATGAGAGCCTTGACGCCTTCCTGGTTGAGTTCACTCGCCGCATCGACGATCGCTCGGACCGCGGCGTTATGGTGAGTGACCAAGAGCTTGATACGCTGCATCGGAGCTTCGACCAAGCGATGCAGAATGCCGCGCAGGTCCTGGGCAACGCGGCATTCCGGCGCTGGCCGCCGGGCAGGGAGCAGCGCCGCGGCCCATTGAACCGCGCAGTATTCGAGTCGCAGGCTATTGCGTTGGCGAGCTACCCTCTGAGTCGGCTTCTCCCGAAGCAGCACAAGATCGTTGCCGCGTTCCGTGCGACGTTCAAGGATGAAGATTATACGCGTGCCGTCACCGTTGGAACGGGCGATCCGGCCAAAGTAAGCCTACGTCTGAACCGCACTCGCGAGATCCTCACGCAGGTCGTCGGATGATCCGCAGCATTTTCATCCAGGGTTTCAAGCGATTCGGAAAGCAGCGGTTCGAGATTTCACCTTTGACGGTGCTTACTGGACTCAACGGGACCGGCAAGACGTCCTTAATCCACGCACTCATTCTTGCCCGCGAGGCAATAGGTGACCCTTTCCGCCCAGGCGAAGCGTCATCGGTACGTCTGAATGGCCCGTTCGGCCTGGAACTCGGGACCGCGGAGGATGTCCACAACTGGGGTGCCGAGGGTGAGATCGTCTTTGACATCCGTCACGATGAGGAATTGCTCGCCACCTGGCGATTCGCCGTTCCAGCGAATACCAGCGAGGCGCTTTATCTCGATGTAATCAAGCGCCCGGACGGTGCAAATGTCCCTTACGATATGTACCAGAGGCCGCGGAATTTCACCTATCTTTGCGCCGAGCGACTTGGCCCTCGCAGCATATTGGGTGCTTCCGCGCTGCCCGCCGATGCGCTGGAGGTTGGCGTACGGGGCGAGTATTGCGCCCAAGTACTTGCCGCGTTGGGCGACCGGCCGATGGAATATGGGGAGCGGCTCCATCCGAATCGGTATCCGGCCGCCGCACCATTATTGAAGTACGAGTTGGAGCGCTGGCTCGGCGACATCGTTCGGCCGGTCGAAATCGATACCGAGTCGCACCCCGGAAATCTGGTGACTGCGCTGCGCTTCCGCGCGCCGGGGGGAGAATGGGTGCGCGCCCCCAACATGGGCTTCGGTGTCTCCTACGCACTCCCGGTCGTGCTTGCCGGCTTGGTGGCGTCGCCGGGCGGTCTGCTCTTGGTGGAGAACCCGGAGGCCCATCTACACCCCGCGGGACAATCGCGCATGGGTGTCTTTCTCGCCTGGCTGGCGGGTAAGGGCATTCAGGTGATCGTGGAGACGCATTCCGACCACGTCCTCAATGGTATACGCCGTGCGATCGGAGAGCATCACTATCTGCCTTGCGGTGAGGCAATTGTCCATTACTTCGACTCGGACGAGGAAGACGCCCCGCGGGTGATCCCTCTTCGATTCACTCCGACTGGGGGAGTTTCCGATTGGCCTGCCGGCTTCTTCGACCAGTATCAGATTGATGTTGCCGCACTCGGGCGCATCAGACGTCAAAGGTGAGACGCGAGTGGCCTTCGTTGTAGATGGCTCCGAGTGGTGCTTCGATGGAGTGTGGCGCGGGCTTGCAGATTTCGAGGGTGGTTACACGGCGGTGCGCCATGAGCTTCGCCGACATCTCGCGGTTTATGATGATCATGGGTCGTGGGCCTTCACTGCGTCGCCGCCGCTGGAGACCGAAGACGATCCCCGACGACCAAGTGAGGGTACTCCCGATCCGCGCCTCGTCGCGCGGCGCTTTGAGTTGCGTGCAGTGGAGGTTGCACCCGAGAAGTCGAACGTGATCCAGGATCGCGGCTGCCGGGGGGCGCGGGAGAGAGCGCTGCAGGGCAGAATCCTGTACTGTCATTGGCACGGGAAGATCGCGCCACACATCAATCGCATCCACATCCATCCGCCAGTTCCGGAGTCGGGCGGGAAGATCGTTGTTGCGATCTTCCATGCGCATCTGCCGCTTCCAGGGGATCGGTGAACCTTCGCAATCCGGATCAACGAAAATCAAGGATTTCTGCGCACTATGCACTATCGAGTCTTCTATCTCTTCGAGCGCTCCGGTGAGTCCGTGTCGTCCGCCAGTGCCATTGAGATGAGCGCACGTGACATCCGCGAGCAGTTGCTGCCGCGGCTTCAGTCCGAGGATGACTTCCTCGGTCTCATCGATCCACAGGACACCACGCTGCAAATCCTGTGTGAGCCCAAAGCGGCGCGGTACTGGGTCGAACTGCCGGTGGAGGCCGCCAAGGCCTCCTATGGCAAGCATATGGACCTGGATGAGCTTCAGGAGTTTGTGCGGCAACTGCCGGCGGTGTTCACCTCGCGGGCCATCCCGGGGCTGGTGTATCGGCCTTGGTAGGGCGCTTGCCGGCAAATCATGGTCTTGGTGACGGTTCCGGCCACGCGGCGCACCGCATCGCGGCGGGACGCCGCTCTCATGGGGTACATTCATCGTCCGGGGTGGCTGATGTTCCTTCCGTGGCTGTCAGCCGGACGAAAGCAGCGTAGACGCGATGTCGACTGGTTAGCGACCATGGCGCCCGCGCCACCCCGGCACATGAAAGTCCTCTCGACCGCTGTCGCGACTGCCGGCGTGCGAGGCTGAGTCGTCAGGGCTTCCAGCCCTGATCGTTCCAGTCCCGATGCCGTCAGGCCAGGATGGCCTGACGACGCACTTTCACGGTAAAGCCTCGACCTCCAGTCACCGTGCGGCCGAAATGATGATCGCGGCCGACGCGGGGGATCAAGGATGAAGCCTTGGACTCCTGCGGCTCAGGCGGCCGGGCGGCGACGGTAGGCGAGGCCGAGGAACAGCGCCCCGAACAGGATCATAGGTAACGAGAGGATCTGCCCCATGGTGAGCCAGTCGAAGGCGAGGTAGCCGAGGTGGGCGTCCGGGGTGCGGACGAACTCGACCAGGAAGCGGAACAACCCGTAGAGCAGCAGGAAGAGCCCGGAGACTGCCATCATCGGCCGCGGTCGGCTGGAGAAGATCCAGAGGATCAGGAACAGGACCAAGCCCTCCAGCGCGGCCTCGTAGAGCTGCGAGGCGTGCACCGCGGGGCTGAGGAGTGCGCTCGCCGGCTGATCCGCGCATTGGGCGGGAAACTGGATGCAGGGCAGTTGCACGCCCCAGGGGGCATCGGTGCGATGGCCCCAGAGTTCCCCGTTGATGAAGTTGCCGATGCGCCCGAACAGGAGCCCGGTCGGTACCAAGGGGGCGATGAAGTCCGCCGCCTGGAAGAAGTGCAGCCCGTGGCGGCGGGCAAACAGGGCCACCGCCAGGACGACCCCGAGCAGGCCGCCGTGGAAGGACATGCCGCCTTCCCAAACCTTGAGCAGATTCAGCGGATTTTCCAGGATCTGGTCGAACCCGTAGAAGACCATGTAGCCCAGTCGGCCGCCGGCGATGACACCGATGACACAGTAAAAGATCAGGTCGTCGACCATGTCCGCGTTCCAGCCCGAGCCGGGGCGCGACGCCCGCCATCGGCCCAGCCCCCAGGCGAAGGCGAAGCCGAGCAGATACATAAGCCCATACCAATGGACGCGCAACGGTCCGATGGCGATGGCGATGGGGTCGATGTCGGGGTAGGTCAGCATGGCGCGGGATGGTATCACGGACCGATGAAAACCTTGCAACCACTGTGCAGGATGCGGTTGACACCGGCGCGGACTACGCCCAGATTCACGCTTTGCCCATCGCTTGAGATCAGCACTGCCCCATGGACCGACTTCACCAGATCGCCGAGCGTTTCGCCGCCGCGGCCCCTGCCTGCGACTACTGGACCCTGCGTCTGGTAGACGAGGAATCCGAACACCTGGCCGTACGGCAGGGCGTGGTCGAACCCAGCGCCTTGGGCGCTTCATTGGGGGCCATGGTCACGCTGGTGGTCGGGGGCGGGGTTGGCTACGGTGCCACCAGCGACCTGAGCCCAGCGGGTCTGCGGGCCGCCGCGGATCAGGCCCTGGGATGGGCCGCGTGTCACGCCAGGCTCGGGCTCTTCGATGCCGCCCACTATCCGCGCAGCGCCCTGCGGGCCGATTACCGCGGCCCGGTCGCCGAGCCCTGGGAGGCCATGCGCCTGCCGGACAAACTCCACCTGCTCCAGCAGGCCAATCAGGCACTGGCCCTGGACGATCGCATCGTCGACTGGTCCGCCTGGCTTGCTTACCGCCGGGTGCAACAACTCCTGGTGACCAGTGACGGGGGCCACATCGCGCAGGTCTGGACCTATGTCAGCCCCGGGCTGGCGGCGGTGGCCAACGTGGGGAGTCAGACCCAGCGCCGTCACGGCGGCGGCGCCGACTGGTCCCAGCAGGGCGGGCTGGAGCGGATCAGCGCCGCCGGCCTGTTGGCGGACGCCCCGCGCGTGGCGGAGGAGGCGATCGCGCTCCTCACCGCGCCGGAGTGCCCGCGGGATACGCGTGACCTGATCCTGACTCCCGGCCAGATGGTCCTGCAGATCCACGAGAGCATCGGTCATCCGCTGGAACTGGACCGTATTCTCGGCGATGAACGCAATTACGCGGGCACCAGTTTCGTGACCCCCGAGATGTTCGGGACCTATCGTTACGGATCTGACCTGCTCAATGTCACTTTCGACCCGACCGTCCCCGGTGAGTTGGTCTCCGGCGCGGCGGACGACGACGGCACGCCGTCGCGGCGCGCGTATCTGATCCGCAATGGCATCCTGGAGCGGCCGCTGGGCGGCGTGTTGTCGCAGTCGCGCAGCGGCCTGCCGGGCACCGCGAACGCCCGCGCCTGTGCCTGGGACCGGCCGCCCATCGATCGCATGGCGAACATCAATCTGGAGCCGGGGGAGGGGACGCTCGATGATCTGATCGCGGGGGTGGAGGTGGGCATCCTGATGGACACCAACCGTTCCTGGTCGATCGACGACAGTCGCAACAAATTTCAGTTCGGGTGTGAGTTGGGCCGACTCATCATCGACGGCGAACTCAAGGGCCTGGTCCGTAACCCCGGTTACCGCGGCATTTCGGCCGAGTTCTGGCGCCGCCTCGACGGCGTCGGTGGGCCTGCCACGCGTGAGGTCCGTGGCGTGCAGAACTGCGGTAAGGGCGAGCCCAATCAATCGGTTTACGTGGGACACGCCACGCCGCCCGCGCGCTTCCGGTCGGTTGCGGTCTTCGGGGGTGGGGAATGAATCAGGATGCGTTCTATAGCCTGAGTGAGCAGCTTTGCGCCGGGCTGCGCGGTGACGAGCACCTCTTTTGCAGTCTGGATGCCGAGTCGTCGGACTTCGTGCGGCTCAACGGCAACCGCATTCGTCAGGCCGGCGCGGTGCGCTCGGCCGTGCTCGGGTTGAATCTGATCAGCGGGGCGCGGCAGGCCGAAGCATCCTGCGATCTGAGCGGCGAACTGGAGCAAGATCTGACCCTCGCCCGCGGTCTGCTGGCGCGGTTGCGTGAACGCCTCGCCCATGTACCGGACGATCCCTACCTGAATTACTCGACTGAACCATCGTTAAGCGACTGCCGGGTCGGGGAGACGCCGCCCGACGCCGGGGCTGCCGTCGCCGATCTGCTCACGGCCGCCGCCGGTCTGGATCTGGTCGGGATCTGGGCCTCCGGCGAGATCAGCACGGGTCTGGCCAGTTCCATCGGTCATCGCCACTGGCATGCGGGCACCAGCTTCAACCTGGACTGGAGCACCTATCTGGAGTCGGACAAGGCGGTGAAGGCGAGCTACAGCGGCCTGACCTGGGAGCCGCGGGTGCTGGCCGAAAAGCTGGCGGCGATGCGTCAGGGGCTCGCCGTGATGGCGCGTCCGGCGCGCGTCATCACACCAGGCCGCTACCGCGCCTATCTGGCTCCGGCCGCCGTTGCGGAACTGATGAACATGCTCGCTTGGGGTGGCTTCGACCTCAAGAGTCACCGCACCCGCCAGACCCCGTTGCTCAAGCTGGTCCGCGGTGAGCGCAGCTTCGATCCCCGCGTGACCATCCGCGAGGAACAGGACCGCGGTCTCACGTCCGCGTTCACCGGTGATGGCTTCATCCAGCCGGGGCGGGTCACGCTGATCGATCAGGGCCGCTTCGGGCACTGCCTGGTCGACGCGCGGGACGCCAAGGAATACGGCGAGCCGGTCAATGCGGCCGGGGGTTCCCCCGCGTCCGTGGGGCTCGATCCGGGCGAGTTGGCGCCGGCGGACGTCCTCGGCCGGCTCGATACCGGGCTGTGGATCGGCAACCTGTGGTATTGCAACTGGTCGGACCCCAATGACGCGCGGGTCACCGGGATGACGCGCTTCGGCACCTGGTGGGTCGAGCAGGGCCGGATCGAGGCCCCGGTCAAGGTCATGCGGTTCGACGACAGCCTCTATCACCTGCTCGGCGACCGGCTGGAAGGGCTGACGACCGAGCGGGATCTTTTGATGGATCCGCAGACCTATGAAGGGCGCAGCACTGAAAGCGCTCTGTTGCCGGGGGTGCTGGTGGGGGGGATCGAACTGGCGTTGTAAACTTGGTCTTGTGAGTCGCCGTGGAGCTGAGGTGATTTCCGATCACTTGGATACCGTGCAGGTGAGACTTCAGTCGCACCTGCGTCCGAATCGGGGCGACTGAAGTCGCCCCTACACCTCAAATCACCTCAGTAACGCCCGCTGCTCCGCGTCATATAATTGCGAAGATCGGTACCTTCGACGTTCGCGCGCATGAGGTTGGCGTGGGTGATGCGGAAGATCGCGCGCATGACTTTGTAAACGATCCGCGGGTGGGTATCGAGCAAGGTTTCGAAGGCCTCGGGCTCCAGGGTCAGCACGGTGCTGTCGCCGATCGAGCGCAACGCGGCCTTGCGTTGCGAGCCATCGACGAAAGCGCGGGTGCCGGCGCACTCGCCGGCTCGCATCTGGTGGACGGTTTCCTCGCTGGGTCCGACGCTCTTGCCGACGGCGATGCGGCCCTCCGCGAGCAGCACCAGGGTACGCCGCGTTTCCCCCTCTGAGACCAGCGTCTCGCCGTCGTGCAGGGCCATCATCCCCATACGTTCGGCGAGCACCTGGGCCTCGGCCTCAGTGAGTTCAGTACCGAGCACGGAGTGCCGCAGGACGTCCGGTTTGTTGAGATCATGCATCGATCAGTTACCTCTTGTGACGGCCGAAAGTCATCGTTCCTGGGCCCGACGCGGCCAAGTTTGCGACCTCATACCCGTGAAGTGTAGCCGGTCGCGCCGAAAATATGCGCCTTGCGGCGGACGGTTATTGCGGACACGGGGGGACGATGACATAGCCACCGAACCCGCGGGGAAAATATGCGCCTTGCGGCGGACGGTTATTGCGGACCGCAAGCGCCGCCGTCTGATCGCTCAGCCGATGATCCGTCCCGGCAGCGTGGCGAGGAAGCGGCCGGCCCCCGCCAGTTGCTGCCGCAGCAATGACCAGTTCTCCGAGCGCTTGCGTTCATCGAGGCAGCGCAGGAGCCGGACCCGATCGGCCGGTCCCTGACGGTCGAGGAGCGCGGCCCACAGGCTGTCCGCGACGTTGTAAACACGACCCTCGGCCAGACAGACCGGAACGGCGTCGGCTGTCGGTACGTCCAGATCCGCGGCGACCGCTTCCACCGCGGCGCGGATGTTGGCGGCCTTGGTGCCCTGGGGATTGATCAGATCATAAGGGGGCTGCCACTCGCGCGGTGGGCGCAGCAGGTCGATGTGGCTCACGACGATCAGCAGTGGCGGGGGGTGATGGTCGGGTCTGCTGTTCCAGAGGGCGCGGATGCGGTCCAGGGCGGCGCGCTCGCCCTGGCGATCCGGGCGATGCGCGGCGGTGACCCAGAGCACCAGATCGGCGCCGGTGACCAGCGGCTCCAGGGTTTTGGGTGGGAGTCCGGCTGTGTCGATGCCGGGGCTGTCGAAGATCAGGGCGGTGGTGAGGCCCTCCCGTTCCAGTCGATAGGGGGTGACGGGCATGCCGGGGTCGGGCAGGACATCGGTCGGCGCCGTCAGGCGCCCGAACAGCGCGTTGATCAGGCTCGACTTGCCGGCGTTGGCCCGACCCAGGATCAGGATGCGCAGGGGTTCGTCGGCCTGGTTGGCCGCGGTGTCGGCCGCCCGCGTCTGGTCGCGTCGGGACGCGGGTGTCGTCACGGCGGGCGGCGCGTCCGTGGTCAGGGTCAGGCGACCGCTGTACAGGGCGATGGCGTAGTAGCCGACCTTGCGGACATATTCCTGGAGCAGCCAGCGGTGCAGGTCGGCCCAGGCGGCGTCAAAGGCACGGCCGCGCAGCCGCTCCCAGGTCTCGCCCAGCAGCGCGCTGGCCGGGTTGATCACCAACCGGCCGGCGCGATAGAGGTCGAGCAGACGTGACGCGGTCGACTTCCAGCGGTAGGCGCGCAGCAGGTCGCCCATGGTCAGGCGGTGGCTGAACGGGATCTGCGCGGCGATCTCGGTACGCAGGTCGCGGCAGGCGCGTTCGATGATCAGCAGTCCGTGCGGCAGGGTGAGTTCCAGCAACGGCTGGGCCTTCTGCGGGTGATAGATGCGTGCGACCTGGTCGAGCGCGGCGCGTCCCAGGTCGGCGAGCCGCGGGCCATCGGACAGCGGCCAGTCCGCGGGTTGGATTGCCGTCGCCATGGCTTCGATGGCATCCCAGGCGGTCTTGGACTGGGGCGGCCAGGAGGGATCGGGGGTGGTCTGGGTGTCGGCGAGCAGACGTGTGTCACGGCGGCGCAGCCAGTACTGGAGCCCGTAGCCGAGTGCGCTGCACGCCACCATGGCGGCCATCCAATACAGCACGGTGCCGGTTTCCCAGAGCCGCCAAAGTCCCAGCGGCAGGAGGGCGGCGACCGGAAGGGTCCAGAGCAGCAGCGCGGCGAGGCGCAGACGGTCACTGCGGTTGAGCATGACTTAGTGCCGATTCCCCGTGCCCGCCTCCTGCTCGCCGGCGAGCAGTTGCGCCCCCGCGGCCAGGGCCTGGGTGTAGGTCCGGCGCAGCGTCGCACTGTCGATCCGCTCACCCAGGCGTCGGGTGCCGAAGTAGTAACAGGCGGCCTTGCCCAGCGCATAGGTTGTCGCCCCGCTTGCGGTCGCTCCCCAGAGCACGCCCAGGGTCTGACCGAGGACCGGCACCCACTTGACCAGCCCGCGCCCGGCGAGGCGCGCCAGATAGCCGGTGCCGATCCCCAGACCCAGCAGGCCGAGAAACTCGGACAGGTCCTGGCCGCTCCAGCGCTGGCCATAGATGGCGGCCAGGCTGTGCAGGAGCTTGGCCTGGACCGCCGGCACCATCACCAGATCGACCGCCGGCAGGGCGCCAACGCCGGCCGCCGCCAAGGCATAGCCGACGATGTGGGGGTGGGCAGTGCGTGCAAAGGTGTCGCGGACCTCGGCATCACCGCCGAGCAGCGCCTGCAACCCCAGGGCCGACACCTCCCCGATAGCGGCCCACAGGGCGGCCAATCCATAGTCGGCCGGCGCCAGTTCGTCCTCCGGCAGCGTCAGGTCGATCGGCACCCAGCGCGCTGCCGAGTCTCCGGTCAGTTTGCCCAGGCCGGCGCGTTGGGCGTGCAGGGCGCGGGTCAGGTCGTTGGGGACGGTGGGCGGCCAGGGCTGCTGATCGAAGGGGTAGGGCAGGCAGTGACCGACACCCGGCGGATAGGCCTCGTGCAGGCCGGTCTGGGCAATCACCACCGGCCAGCGCGGGTGGCGGCGGCGCACCGCCTGCAAGACCCGGAAGACCTCCGCCTGATCCAGGTCGGTGGCTTTCATGACCCCCAGGATCAGGTGGGCCTGGGACTCGCAATAGTCGATGTCCTCGCGTGGGTCATAGGCCGTCTCGCCTAAACCGCGGGTATCGAGGAAGCGCACCACCGGGGTCGGCGTGGGGAAATCATAGCCGCGGGCCGTCCGGGTACAGGCCCGAAAGCCGTTGCCGATCACCGCGTGCGGGCTTCCGGTCAGCGCGCGGATGATGGACGTTTTGCCGGACTGGGCCTTGCCGAGCAGCCAGATCACCGGCAGCGGCTGCCGCGCCCGGGCCGCGTCGAGCGCCGACTCCAGGGCCGCGTCAGCGACGCGCGGTTGCAGCAGCAAGCGGCGTAGCGCGACCCAGTCCGGGCGCCATGCTTTGGAGTCGGTCTGAGGCAGCATCTTGGGTGATCGCCGCAGTTCAGGGGGCGCGGTGGGTGCGCAGCAGGGCTAATGCCTCGGTCTGGCTCGGGGCGCTCATGCAGTCTTGAATCAGGCGCGGATCCAGCGTCGGCAGGAAGCGGCTGCGGGCCGCAACCCGGTAGCCATCGCCCCCCAAGGCATAAAATCGCAGTCTGCCATCCTGCCAGATCCAGACCTCCGGTACGCCGAGTCCGCGATAGACTGCCAGCTTGTCGAGACCACCGCGGGTCCAGATCACTTCGACTGCGAAGTCCGGCAGTGACGGGATGCCGGTCAGTGGGCCGAGCAGATAGCACTCGTCGGCCTCGGCACCGCGTTGCTGCTGTTCGCAACGCAGTGTCCAGGAGCCGAATCCTTCGATCGGGATGCCGCGGAGGTCGGCATAACACTCGATCAGGCGCCCCAGGCGCGTCTTCAGTCCCTCGTGTTCGACGGATGGCGACATGAGTTCCAACTCCCCATCGAGATAGGTTAGCCGCGGCAACGGGCGTTCGCCGCGCAGGTCGATGAGCCGCTGGTAATCGCTCCAGCCGACACCGCTGAGCAGGATGCGTTGGTCGACCCGATGCGGGTCCGGGGGGGGCGGGGAGGAGAGACGGTCGGCGGTGGCGGCCATGGATTCGCCCTCGGGCGTGAGGCTCGACAGGGTTACGGTTTGCAGATCGGAGCCTAGCACAAAGCACGACCGGCGCGCCTGCAACCCCGGCAGTCGAGCGCGCCGGCGAGGTCGACGCCAACCAGGCGGACGCGCCGCCCGCGCACTCTGTAAGATGTCGACTTAAGGCGCGGGTGTCGCCGTCGACCTGTCGCGGGCTCCGCGATCCGGTACTTAGACCGCGGGGCCTGAAGCGATCACGGCTGGAGACTCTTTCGTGCTGTATGCATATCAATTTCAGGACGGGCTGACGCGCGTCATCGAGGACCCGGAGTGCCTGCGGGAAGCGGCCTGGATCGATGTGGCCGAGCCCACGGACGCAGAGTACGAACTCATCAATTCACTGGTCCAGCATGAGTTGCCGGAGGATGAGGACGCCGACGAGATCGAGGCCAGCACGCGGACCTTCATCGACGAGCAGGGGATCCACCTCTCGACCCTGTTCCTGCATCGCGTGGAAGGGCGTCCGGAGAACACCAGTGTCAACGTGGTCTGCACGCGGGAGCGGTTGGTGACTGTCCATGACCGCGATGTGCCGGCGTTGCGTCTCATGCGAATTCGGGTGCGCCGGCGGCCCGATCTGCTGAAAGAGCCTATCGGGCTGCTGGCCGGCCTGTTCGAGACCACGGTGCTGGATTTGGGCGATACCCTGCAGGCGCTCTATCGCGACCTGGAAGAGACCAGTTTCCTGGTCCTGGAAGACAAGGATGCCGACCTGGGGCAGGCGCTGGAGCGTCTGGCGGAACACGAGAACCTTAATGGCAAGGTCCGGCTCTGCCTGATGGATGCGCGCCGCGACCTGTCGTTCGTGTGGCGCAGTGCGCAGGCGTCCAAGCCGTGCGCCAAGCGGCTCAAGTACCTGCTGTCCGAGATCGACGCCCTGCTGCCCCACAACAACTATTTGTTCGAGAAGGTGACCTTCCTGCTCCAGGCGGCGCAGGGCTTCATCAACATCGAGCAGAACAAGATCATCAAGATCTTCTCCGTGGCCGCCGCCGCCTTTCTGCCGCCGACCCTGATTGCCAGCATTTACGGGATGAATTTCGCGCACATGCCTGAGTTGGCGTGGCAGATTGGGTATCCGCTCTCGATCCTGATCATGGTCGTCTCGGCGGCGCTGCCGGTCGTCTATTTCAAGCGCAAAGGATGGTTGTGACGGACCGCGTCGGCGCCCGGCACGCGCTCCGGATGTGGCGGCCAGGCAGTCCGTCCGGGCAGACGACAGTCGCCTGACGGCCTGGTCCGGTCGCTTGACTTAGGACGTATCGCCCCAATATCTTGGATGTTTAGAAAACGTAGAGCCGGTTTGCGCCGTCCTACCCACGCCCGCCGCGGCGGTCGGGCGCCGGTGATCGACCGGATCCAAGCGCAATCCGACATGCCGACCAACCACCGCTCCGCCGCGTTCACTCGTGGCGGCGCCCTTTGTATCGCAACAGGCGTGCCGTCATGGATTCGAAATCCGCCCATATCGGGCACTCGCTCTCGACCCTCCGTATCAGCAACCTTCCGCCTGGGGTCGGCGATGACGACGTCCGCGCCCTGCTGGCGCCCTACGGGGATACCCATCGGGTCCATCCCGGTCCGGTGAAGCCGGGCAGCGAGGCGCGGGCTGTCCGCTATGTCGTTATCGCTCACGAGGCCGCGGAGCGCGCCGTTGTGGGTCTTCACGGGAGTGTGTTCATGGGTGTCGTGATCAATGTGTGTCCTGATGCCGAAGCGACGGACGGCACACCGCGCCGCGTGGCCGTCGCTGCGCAAACACCCGACGATGAGCTCCCCAGCATCCTCATCCGGCACCATTACGAAGTGGCGTCGGTCGAGCGCGCGGACCTGCCGGGGGACGGTGCAGGTGCGGATTGGTATCGCTATGTCCTGTCAAGTGGACGCTCCTGTATCACCGGGTTTCACCGCGGCAGCCTGGAAGAGGTCACCGAGTACGCGCTCGGTTGTGCCGCGGCATTCAATCAGCGTAATTTGACCGGCAAGAGCGCGCGCGTTGCTGCCGTCAACCCCAAGAAATAAGGTCGGCCTGCATCCGGATGGTGCATCGGAGCAGGCGGCCGCGGCGATCATCAACGCAGTCCAGAAGAGACGTGCGTTTCCAAGAGAGACCTGTTACTGTGTCGTGGCGAGGACATTCTGAATCAGTGGCCGACAGTGCTCAGGAAGGGCAGTAGAGTCGTTGAAATCAATCACATCGATGCGCTTTCAGCCCATCCGGTCTCTGTGTGCCCTCCTCTGCCGCGGTAGCGGCATTCCGCTGTCGAAGGAATTTTGTGCTTGGCTTTTTTCGATAGTGTCAATTTTCATCAATGCACGCATTCTATAAAGACAGACAGATATGAATATCTACGTAGGCAATCTTCCGTTCAGCATCACCGACGCCGATCTGCGGGAAACCTTTTCCCGTTTCGGTGAAGTTTCGCAGGTCAACCTGATCAGCGACAAGTTCACCGGAGAGTCCAAGGGCTTCGGCTTCGTGGAGATGGCCAACAATTCCCAGGCTGATGCCGCGATCAAGGGTCTCAACGGCACCGACATGAAGGGCCGTAACATCACGGTCAACCAGGCCAAGCCCAAGACTGATGCGCCGCGTGGCGGTGGTTTCGGCGGCGGCGGCGGCGGCGGCGGTGGCCGTCGTTACTGAGGCATCGGACCGCGCAAAGCCGCGGCGGCCCGAGGGTCGCCGCGGTGAGCTAAAACAAAAGCCCGGCTTCAGCCGGGCTTTTGTTTAGTGTCCTCTGGGGTGAAAACCAGGGTCAGGACTTGTTCTCTTGCTTGGTTTTCTTGACGGCCCGTTTTTCCTTGAGGTTCAAGCCGGACTTTTTCTTGGTTTCCTTCTTGGGGCTGCGCTCTTTCGTCATGGGAGTCACTCCAGGCTATTGCCGTGTTGGGGAGACGAGACCGGCCCCGTGACCGATCATTCGTCAGAGTAGCAGAGACGGTTGTCGAGTCAACGTCCTTGCATCGACGGCGCGGCTGGATGTTCAGCCGCGGACGGTCCGCACAGCGGACCGTACGGTAACACCTTGATCCGTAGGGTCCGCTGTGCGGACCGACGATCGTGCAGATCGTGCAATGGCCGGGCTGATGACCAAGGCCAGCCGGCCGCCGTCACCGGTTCCTAGTCCTCGCTGCGCTGATAGGCGTCCGCCAGTTGCTTCTGAATGCTTGCCGGGACTGCCTCGTAGTGGCTCAGTTCGATCCCGTAGGTCCCCTCGCCCCCGGTGAGCGCCTTCAGCCGGGCGTCATAGCCGGAGAGTTCGGCCAGCGGCACCTCGCCGTCGATGTCGATGCGCCCCTGGCTCGGGGATTCGCTGCCGCTGATCCGCCCGCGCCGACCGGAGAGATCGCCCGCCAAATCACCCATGCAGGAGTCCGGTGCACTGATCCGGATCTTGACGATCGGCTCCAGAATCACCGGTTTGGCTTTGTCAACGGCGTCGATGAAGGCTTTGCGCCCGGCGGTCGAGAAGGCGATGTCCTTGGAGTCCACCGGATGGAATTTACCGTCGTACACCGATACCCGGACATCTTGCAGCGGGTACCCCGCGATGGCGCCGTCGGCCAACACTTGGCGCACGCCCTTTTCGATCGAGGGGATGAAGTTGCCCGGGATGACGCCGCCCACGGTGGCATCCACGAACTCGAATCCGCCCCCCCGTTCCAGTGGTTCGATCCGCAGATAGACCTCGCCGAACTGGCCGGCACCGCCGGTCTGCTTCTTGTGGCGGTGGTGTCCATCGGCCTTCGCAGTGATGGTTTCGCGATAGGGGATACTCGGCGGACGGGTGTCCACATCCACATGGAACTGCTCCGAGAGCCGCCGCAGCAGGACCTTGAGGTGCAATTCGCCCAGGCCGCGCATGATGGTCTCGTTGGTGGCGGCGTGATGCTCGATGTGGAGGCAGGGGTCCTCGGACTGGAGTTTGTGCAGCGCGTCGTTGAGCTTCTGTTCATCCCCGCGCTTGGTCGGGGTGATGGCCAGCCCGAACAGTGGAACCGGGCACTCCATGGTGGTCAGGTGGTAGTGATCCTCGTCGTGTGAGTCGTGCAGCACGGCATCGAAGTGGATGTCGTCCACCCGCGAGACCGCCAGAATGTCGCCGGGAACGCCCTCGGTGACTTCGATCTGTTCGTTGCCCTGGAGCCTGAACAGGTGGTTGACCTTGAACGGCTTGCGGGCGTCGCCGACGTAGAGCTGGCTGTTGGTGCTGATGCGCCCCTGGTGGATGCGGAAAATGCCCAGCTTGCCGCGGAAGGGGTCGTTGATGATCTTGAAGCAATGGGCCAGCGCGTGTTTGGTCGGGTCAGGCGACACACGGACCGGCTCCATGCCGGCCCCTTCGCCCTTGAGGTAGGCTGGCGGATTCCCCTCGGAAGGGTTCGGCATCAGGCGGACCATGATCTCCAGCAGTTCCGGGATGCCGACGCCGGTGATGGCGGAGCAATAACAAATGGGGATGAGATGGTCCTCGCGCAGCGCCGTCTCGAAGGGGTCGTGGAGTTGCTCGGGGGCGAGATCCTGTCCCTGTTCCAGGTAGATCTCCATCAGCGCCTCATCCATTTCCACGACCTGGTCGATGATGTGGCCATGGGCTTCGGCCACGGACGAAAAGTCCGCCCCCTCACCGCTGGGTTGGAAGAAGCAGTCGATCACCCGCGTGCCGCGGTCGGCCGGCAGATTGATGGGCAGGCACTCGGCGCCGAAGGTCTCGCGGATGCGGGCGGTGAGCGCACCCAGATCCAGGTCCGGCGCATCGATCTGATTGACGATGATCATCCGGCACAGGTGCCGGTTATCGAGTGCCTTCATGATGCGCTGGGTGACCGACTCGATACCGGCCTGGGCATTGATGACCACGGCGGCGGTCTCGACGGCCGGCAGCACGGAGACGCTGCGGCCGAGGAAGTCCGGGTAGCCGGGGGTGTCGATCAGGTTGATGTGCTTGCCGTGGACGTCGACACTGGTGATGGCGGAGTCGAGCGAGTGCTGCAACTCCTTCTCCAGCGGGTCGAAATCGCATACCGTGGTGCCTTTGGCGACGCTGCCGGGGACGGGAATGACGCCCGTGGCGGCGAGCAGTGCCTCGACCAGTGTGGTTTTTCCGCTGCCGGCATGTCCGACCAGAGCGATGTTGCGGACGTCCTCGGCGTTGTATTCAGACATCGGTGATCCTGTTTTGTGGAGTGGCGTGGAGGGATGCGCCTTCGGGGTCACGACGAGCGACTCGCCGTATCCCCATCGGACTAATCAGGAAGCGGAAATTATACCGTAACTTGCGAGCGGCGCCGCGTCGCGCGCGCTGGTGACTGCCCCGGCGCCGCGCGGGGGACAACCGGCGGGCAAAAAAAAGGCGGCCATTAGGCCGCCGAAGGACGCACAGCTAGGGAGTGGTAAAACCGTCTCTAGGGCGATTTTGTCTCTATGAACCGATGATCGCAGTATGGCGCAAATTGTTTCGTCGTTGCAGCCTCATGATCTATATTCAGGTTCGGTGTTCGGCCCGGCGCTGAGGGTCCCAGCGTCAGGGCCGGCGTGTCGATCATCGGGTACGAAATCGTGAATTTTTGACCCCACATCGTTTCTTAGGGGCTCCCCGCGGGGCGCCCGATATCCATCCATTGATGATGATTCTACTAGGTTACCTTAGCACATACCGGGAGGCAGAAAATGACTCTGGTTCTCAAGTCTGAAGCATTCGATGACGGTGGTGAGATTCCACGCAAGTATACCTGTGAGGGGGAGGATTGCTCTCCGGAAATCTACTGGGTTGGTGTGCCGGACGATACCGCGAGCCTGGTCCTGATCGTCGATGACCCGGATGCCCCCGACCCGGCCGCGCCGCGGATGGTCTGGGATCACTGGATTCTGTACAACGTGCCGGTGACGACGCGCCGCCTCGCGGCGGGGGTGATTCCCGCCGAGCTTCCCGCAGGTTGCGCCGAGGGCCTCAATAGCTGGGGACGCACCGGCTATGGGGGGCCGTGCCCGCCCGTGGGCCGGCATCGCTATTTTTTTCGCCTGTACGCCCTGGACACCCGGCTTCCTGCGGCCTTGAGCCACCCGTCAAAAGATGAACTGCTGCTTGCCATGGATGAGCACATCCTGGCCCACGCGACTCTGGTCGGGACCTATCAAAAGATCGACGACTGAGGTCTGTGGGTCACGGTGGCATCGTTGTCGGCGTGCTGCGGCCGCTTAGGCGATTGCCGGAAATCGCCTTAGGGCCGGATGCGATCGATGGTCACCGCAACCGACTGGGGCGTCGCGGTGTCGAGCGGTCCGACCTGGCCTTCCAGGTCGCCCTGACCGGGAGTCGCTTGCCCTGACTTGGAAATGCGGGCCCCGACAATCACCTGCGGGAAGCTCGAAAGCCGCATGGCCGGTACCACGGCGGAGCTGTCGTCCAGGGTGACGGTGGCCGGCAAATCCGCGGCGGTGACCCGGCTTACCGCGAGGGGCATCGGCGGGCCGGCCGCGGCGCGGGCATAGATGAACAAGGTGTCAGTCGGATTGACCTGGGCGGCGAGCTCGGGGGCGAGGGTGACGCTGACCTGGATGCGGGGTCCGTTGTCGGCCGTGGTTGCCTGAGTCCCTGATGCGGGATCGGCCGGGCTCACCTGGGCCTGCGCAGGCGACGCATCCGGCGGTAGCGCGGGACTGACGGCGTCGGGCGCCGCGGTGATCTGGGCGCCGCTGGGCGATTCCGGCAAGCCGCCGCGACGGCGCGCCTCGGTAATCATCTCGCGCATCTGAACCGCATCCTCGCCGGCTGGGTCCAGTTCAGTCAGGATTCCCTGCCAGGTTGCCGCGGCCTCGGCGAAGCGCGCTTGCTGAAAGGCCAGCATCCCACTGAGCCAGCGTGCGCTGGCGTTGTCCGGTTCACGCTCCAGTGCCGCCTGGATCAGTTCAGCCGGTTGGCCGTCGAGTTGGTTACCGCTGTTTGCTGCCAGCGCCTCAGCATAACCGACCATCACTCCGGCATCGTCGGGAGCCAGTTGAAAGGCCCGCTCCATGGCTTCCAGCGCCTTGGCCGGTTGATCAATGGCAACGTAAGTGCGCCCGAGCATCAGCCAGCCTTCCAGATTGTCCGGATTTTGCTGCATCCGCTCGGCGAGCCCCTGCGCCAGGGTGTCGAGTGACGGCAAGGATTGTCCCTCGGGTCCGGCGGCGTGGTCAGCAACCGGTGCGACCTCGATCACCGCGGCGGTCTCGATACGCGGAATGATCTCGCGATCACCCAGTTCCAAGTACGTCAGTACGGCCGCTGTCGGCACGGCGAGTATCAACACGAGGGCGAGCCAGGGTGCGCGGTCCGCGTGTGCGCGCTCGTCAGGGGTGCGGGCGGTGGCGATGGCCGCGCTCGGTGAGCCGGGGGCCTGGCCCCCTTGCAACTCGCAGTCATGCAGGTCGGATAACAGTTCGCGCTCCAGGTCCTTGCGCGCGGCAGCGGACTGGCCCTGGTCGAGCACGCCCGCGGCGAGGTCGGCATCCAGTTCCGCCAGGCGGCTGCGGGCGATCTGGAGATTCAGCTCGGACTGGCTGGGCGATGCGTCGTTCGCGAGGCCGCTCAGTAAGGGTCGGGCGATGAAGAGGATGGCCAGGCCCGTGAGCCCGGCAGCAAGTATCCAGAAAATAATCATTTGGCTTGGTCTGGCGGCTCGGCAGCGGCGAGGAGTTGGTGGAGACGGGCGCTCTCGGCGGCGTTGGTTTCCGGTTCGGGTTCACCCTTCTTGGCCTGCAGGGCGCGCAGCAGGAGCCAGCCGCCTACGCCGATCAGGACGAAGGGACCGAACCACAGAAGATAGGTGGAGGGTTTGATCTGGGGCTGGTAGAGCACGAAGTCCCCGTAGCGATCCACCAGGAAGGTGATGATCTCATCCTGGCTTTTGCCCTCGCGCAGCATGCCGTAGACCTCCTTGCGCAGGTCCTGGGCCAAATCCGCCTGGGAGCCGGCCAGTGATTCGTTCTGACAGACCAGGCAGCGCAGTTTACTGGTCAGGTCGCGAAAGGTGCGCTCCTGAGCCGGGTTGTCGAAGGTGAATTCCTGCAGCGTGTAGGCGGCGGCGCCGGCGCAGACGAGGGCGCTCGCGAGGACGCCGACGCGTGCGGCGGACCGGAGTGTTTTGCCGATCAGATGGTTACTGCTCATTGAAAACAAAGGCTCAGTGTTGGTGTGCGGCATTGACAGGCTAGCCCTTGGGCGAGAATTGCTGGATCACCGGCAAGATCTCTTGGGCCCAGACCTTGGCATCGATAGGGCCGATACGCTTGTGGCGGATGATGCCCTCGGCATCGATCACGAAGGTCTCCGGAGCCCCATAGACTCCCCAGTCGATCCCGGCCTGGTTGTCCGGGTCGAAGACGCTGAGGGTGTAGGGGTCGCCGAAACGGCGCAGCATCTCCAGGGCGGCGGGGCGCTCATCCTTCCAGTTGAAGCCGATCAACTGAACGTCCGAATCGCGCGCGATGCGCACCAGTTCACCATGCTCCTGGCGGCAGGACGGACACCAGGAGGCCCACACATTCACCAGGGAGACGCGTCCCTTGAGGATGTCTGAGCTGATCAGCTTGCCGGGCTCCTCCAGGGACTCGAGCGTGAAGGCCGGGGCTGTTTTACCCACCAGGGGCGAGGGCACCTTGCGCGGGTCCAGGGACAGCCCGTAGAACAGCAGGGCGGCGAGCGCCAAAAAAAGGCCAAGGGGCACCAGATAACTGGTGGTCGAACGTGCCATTGTCGATCCTCAGGGTCGGTCGGTTGCCGCGTTGACCGCGCCGCGCGCTCGTCACGCGCGCCGCGGTCGGGCGGTGCTCGGTCAGGCCGGTACCGGCGTGCCGGTCGGTGCGGTCGCGGTCCGGCGTTCGGTGCGGTAGCGTCGGTCGCTGATGACCAGCAGCCCGCCCAGGGCCATCAGAATGCCGCCGAGCCAAATCCAGCGCACGAAGGGTTTGTAGTAGAGACGCACCGCCCAATCACCCGCGGTACCCACCGGTTCGCCGAGCGAGATATAGAGGTCGCGCAGCAGGCCCGGATCGATCCCGGCCTCGGTCATCGGCATTCCCCCCGTCAGGTAGGCACGTTTCTCGGGGTGCAGGACCGCGATCTGACGGTCGCCCTGGAACACCAGGAATTCCGCCCGCTGCGCCCGATAGTTCGGACCCATGATGGGTTGGGCGCCGTTGAACTGGAACCGGTAACCGGCGGCCTCGTGCGTTGACCCGGGGGCCATCCGAACATCGGTCTCGCTGCCGTAATTGGAGACGAGTGTGGCACCGATGATGAAGACCGCGATGCCGAGATGGGCCAACCACATGCCGTACCAACTGCGGCCCTGACCGCCCAAGTCGGCGGCCAGGCCCGGGACGCCACGATGCCTGAGCCGTTCACCCAGAGCGATCAGGTGCGTGGCGATGAGCCAGGCCGCCAGGCCCAGCCCCAGGCTGACGTAGGGGTTGCCGGGCAGGATCAGGTCGGTGGCGGCGAGCGCGCCCACGGCGAGGCCGACACCGAGCGCGAGCCAGAGCAACCGCAGGAGGCGGGCCGGTTCATCGAGTTTCCAGCGGGTCAGGGGACCGATACCCATGGCCAACACCAGCAGCGGCGAGATGGCCACGAACATGGTATTGAACCAGGGGAAGCCAACCGAGATCTTGCCCCAGCCGGCCGCTTCATAGATCAGCGGTGCCAGGGTGCCGAAGAGCACCAGTGCGGCCAGGGCCGCCAGCAGCAGGTTGTTGACCAACAGGAAACTCTCGCGCGAGAGCAGATCGAAGCGCCCGCCGCCGGAGACCGTCGGGGCGCGCCAGGCATAGAGCGCCAGTGAACCGCCGATGACGATCACCAGGAAGGCGAGGATGAAGGCGCCGCGCGCCGGGTCGGTGGCGAAGGCGTGGACCGAGGTCAGAACGCCTGAACGCACCAGGAAGGTGCCGAGCAGCGAGAGTGAGAAGGTGGCGATCGCCAGCAGCACCGTCCAACTCTTGAAGGCCCCGCGCTTTTCGGTCACGGCCAGCGAGTGGATCAGCGCCGTGCCGACCAGCCAGGGCATGAACGAGGCATTCTCGACCGGGTCCCAGAACCACCAGCCGCCCCAGCCCAGCTCGTAGTAGGCCCACCAGGAGCCGAGCGCGATGCCGATGGTGAGGAAGATCCAGGCGACCGTGGTCCAGGGCCGCGACCAGCGTGCCCAGGCTGCGTCGAGCTGCCCGCCGATCAGTGCGGCGATGGCGAACGCGAAGGCCACGGAGAAGCCCACGTAACCCATGTAGAGCATGGGCGGGTGAATGATCAGACCAAAGTCCTGGAGCAGCGGATTGAGGTCGCGACCTTCGAGGGGTGCCGGGAAGATGCGCGCGAACGGGTTCGAGGTCAGCAGCATGAAGAGCAGGAAGCCGATGGCGATCATCGCCTGTACCGCGATCACGCGGGAGATCATCGGCAGCGGCAGGTTGCGGCTGAAGCGCGCGACCGCCGCGCCCCAACCGGCGAGCAACAGCCCCCACAGCAGTAACGAACCCTCGTGCGCGCCCCAAACAGCGGACACCTTGTAGGCTGTCGGCAGCAGGCTGTTGGAATTGGTGGCCACGTAGACCACCGAGAAATCATCGGTCAGAAAGGCCTGAACCAGGCAGAGAAACGCGACGCTCAGGAAGGTCAGTTGACCCCAGGCGAGCGGCCGGGCCATCGCCATCCAGGAACGCCGGC
>Ga0247837_1004445_pt1 | contig 22507 bp, 18 predicted proteins | sample LaCtaG_2_FD_187115 | JGI IMG/M metagenome (GOLD analysis project Ga0247837, IMG submission 187115) | Freshwater microbial communities from meromictic Lake La Cruz, Castile-La Mancha, Spain - LaCruzMarch2015_14.5m | ecosystem: Environmental > Aquatic > Freshwater > Lake | place: Spain: Castile-La...
TTTTTCTAGTTCCGCGGGCGTTTTATCAGCCAAATCGCTAAAGTCCAAGCGCACGACAGAGTATGGGGGCATCCATTTGGTACCGAAGAAGTCGGATCTCCCCAAATAAGTGCCTTCGAAGCGTTCCTTGGCATTCTTCTGGCATGCGTCGTCGATGAGATTTAGATTTGTCGATTTAGAAAAGCGCCTAGGCACAGCCACCTGCATCTTGATACCTCCCTCAGTCAAGAGCTCTTCGAGGAATTCAGTTTGGTCCACGTACAGTCCGTTCTTTTCCAGCAGAGTAGTGATGGTGCATGCTGGTCTTGTATTAATTGTTTTGGGGTCTCTGAAGAGGACAGAGGGATGGGGAGTGGTTGCACAGAGCCGAGCTCCTAGTTGGCGATACAGTCTCCTGGTGGCCAACAACATTACAAGTCCACTATGGATGGCTTCAATGTCCTCCCACGAAGTCCCCCTAGTCTAAACCTCAGACTGAGATATCGGCCCCTCCACTCCAGTCTCAAATAGTGTGAGAAAGCAGCACTGAGGACCAAATCCCCCAAGACTTAAGTAGCCCAAGTGGTCTTTTTGGAAGACAAAGTGATGGCAGAGAGACCACAGGCAGTGCAGGGGTCTGTCATAGTCAAATTCAATGGCAAAGTCCCAAACAGTCGACCATAATAGCCCAAATTTACTCGCTGTTTCCCAAGCCTCAAATCTCTGCAGGCCTCCGCTCCGCTATTTCTCAGCTGGCCAGAGTAGAGGCAGAGCTCAGTCAGCTAAGGAGGCCAGACTCTCCTAAGGGACGTGAGTGCTGTGGTGAGGGAATTAGCGCTAGGAGGAAAGAAGTTTTCGGGAGATATGGCGATTTTGAAGAAAATGCAGCTGGAGCAGATGATTCGAGTTAAGTAAAGGGCCCGGCAAACGTAGTAGCGAAACTGCTCCTACTCCACGCCACTGTGAAGACGTCTGAATCAGCACTGGAAGTGCTGCAATTGAAGGGCAGCAACATGACTCTGACGGAAACGGCCGAGAGATATAGTGAGTTGGTAGTGAAACTGAGCAGTGAGAACGAGTACTATGTGCAGCACTTGACTGCACTGCTGGAGCAGACTGAGGGAAAAGCAGGGGAATTGCTGCTAGTGGAGAGAGAAGAAGAGTTGAGAATGCTGAGGGAACAGCTAAGGACGAGAGGGAGGTCAGTTCTACAGGAAAACAGCAGCTGGGTAGGGAGGGAAGGGCGCAGGGCGGACTTGAAAGCAGTGGAGGAGCTATTTGGAAGACAGGAAAGTCAGCAAGCAGCCAGGAAGTGGCAAGCACTCGACTATGCCCCTCTCCCAGGAGTCCCCTCCGAAAAAATCATCACCCTACTTCGAGAAGTCCTACCCCTATAGGACAATTTAAAACCTTTGCGGCGGTCAAATCCATTCGTTCTGATAGAGATCGAACAGTGATGTCTCGAAGAACACTGCAATTCCCAGCTACTCCGCCTCTGTGCCAGGGATGCGCCAGGCCTATCCCAAGGAGGAGGGCAGGGAAGAACTGATGGAGCGGCTGCAGACGGAGCTGGCGCTGTGTAAAGGCAAGTCCAGGACTCCAGAGGTGAGTATTGAACTCGCGTTGAGAGAATTTGCTGGGAAAATAGACGGAAAAAGCTTTGAAAAGCACATAAAAGAAACGGTTTTGAAGGTCTAAAAGAACGCTTTTTCCTCAGTCTCAAGACAAATCAGACCCAAAGCCGAAGGCAAATTGTCTATTTCAATTCCATCTAAGTGGAACTGCAGGCTCGATTTCCCTTACTCCATCATCCTCACAGACAGTATTTTCCGTCTTTCTAACTGACCTGAAAGGGAAACTCACACATACCACTGCCTTTATTAACAGTAAAGCCGCCACACCTGCATAACTCACGCTATCTCCCTATAGATATGTCTAAGCAGTGAGTTAGGCCTGACTCTTCCTCGGAGAAGTAGTAGCGGAAAACAGCAAATTCTGCGCATCCAGAGTGAGTCCATCTGCCTTCTTCGGTATTAACGGCTTGTGCACAGTGTCGTCCCCTGCGAAGGACAGTTCCCGCGACAGCTCCAAGTTCTCACTGCGCAGAGTCTTGTTGTTGGCTTCGAGCTTGAGCAGTCTTTGCGTGTAGTCGGTGTGCGCCTCCACTAGGTCTCGGTAGAGCGCTTGCAGCTTGTCCAGTTCCTCGGCCTTCAGTCGCACTTCTTCCTGGAAAGTGTGAATGAGGTCTTCCTGTCCCTCCACAGTCTTATGGCTGCGCTCCAACTGCGCCTCGTAGCTAGCGCACTTCCCCTCCAAGTCCAGCCTATCTTGCTGCAAGTCCGCTATTTCGCCTTCGTATTCCGACTTGTCGTTCTCCAATAGGACCGATAAGCGCTCGTTTTCGTTCTGCAACTCTGCGATTTGCTCCTGGGCTTCTCCGCTCTAAATAGACCTTACAGCCTCCTGTTCCTTCTGCAGGAGTTCCTCAAGTGCCTGCAAAGCGTCTATTTTGCCTTCTAGCTGCTTTATAGTGTCCATTTGGCTATGAAACTTCTCCTCATACTCGATATTTTCCTGCGATAACTCAGAAACTTGGTCCTTTAGGATCTTTTCGAGGGCTTTCCAGGACCGCGCATACCGCATAATTTCATCCTGCAGGTTCGCTTGCACGTCTTTTTCCTGCTCCAACGCCGATTCACAGATTTCTCGTTCTCTTCGCTCAGTTTCTAACGCAGTTTCCAACTCCTGTAGCCTCAAAGTGAGCTGTTCTGTCTCAATTTGGTGGCTTTTGGCCTGCTGTTCCAAGTTCTGTTTCATCGTTTCTCGGTCTTCTTTCAAATATTGCATTGAGGACTCGAAGTCTTGTCGCTGCTTTTCAGCGAAATTGCGCAGTTCTTCCACAGAAGAGACCAATTTGTCGCGCTGTTTCTCCAATTCGGCTAATTGTCGGGTCTGGGCTCTGGCTTGGATTTCGGTGTCTTTGAGGCGATTCACCTCTTCTTGTAGCTTGAGTACGAGGGCTTCGCGAGAGCTGAGTTCCTTGCGGAATACGTCCAGACGCTCTGAGTACTTGCGGAGAGTTCGAATGTATCGCTCTTCGCCGTGAATTTCCTTCATTTCCAGGTCCTTCACGGAGTCGTGAGGACGATTGCTGAGTAGCTGCTGCACCCGCTGGCGGATATCAGTGGAGAAACTGGAGTCAGGGACAAGCACAGGGGAGGAATCTGGCAGGCGGTAGGAGCGGAGAGCGGAGTGGCTGCGGTCTGTTACTCTGGAGGCCATTTAAGTTAATTGGGAAGTGCCGCTTCCTAATGCACAAAGAGGGAGTATTCGGCTGCCTAAAAGACCTGCCTTAGTCTAGGGCAAAGTGCCTGGAGCTGTCTTGATCAGCACAGTCTTCAGTTCCAAGTAGTTCTTCACTCCCTCGAGTCCCAGTTCTCTGCCAATCCCCGAGTCCTTGAAGCCTCCGAACGGTGTATTGTTCCTGAACTCGTCATAGCAATTCACATAGACAGTTCCGACCCTCAGTCCGTTGATCAACTTCATAGCGTTGTCCAGACTCTTCGTCATAATGCCTGCGCCGAGTCCGTAGTTGCTGCTGTTCGCCCGCTCAATCACTTCATCGATAGTGTTGAACTTGAATATGCTCATCACTGGGCCGAAGATTTCTTCCCTGGCGATGGTCATGTTGTCTTGGCAGTCTGCGAAGACTGTGGGTTCCACGAAGAAGCCGGACTTGCCCCACTTATGGCCGCCCGCCAGCATTCTCGCGCCCTCCCTTTGCCCGCTTTCGATGTACTTCATCACTTTGTCCTGTTGGTCCTTGTCCACTTGAGGGCCCTGCTCCACTCCCTCAGCCATAGGGTCGCCCAGCTTCCTTGCCTTTGCAGCCGCTATCGACCGTTCCACGAACTGGTCATAAATACTTGCATGCACGAAGACCCGAGACCCAGCAATGCAGCACTGGCCTTGGTTGAAGAACAGAGCGAACTGAGACTGGGCAATCGCAGCTTCGATGTCAGCGTCGTCCATAATGATGTTGGGGCTTTTACCGCCCAGTTCGAGGGTCAGACGCTTCAGATTGTATGAGGCGGAGTTTCGCATAATCAGCTTCCCGATTTCGGTGGATCCAGTGAAGGCGATTTTGTCGACCTTGGGGTTGACTACGAGGGCGTTGCCGGCGGTTTCGCCGTAGCCTGGGACCACGTTGACTACGCCTTTAGGGAACCCGGCCTCCATGATCAGTTCTCCGAGCCGCAGTGCCGTCAAGGGTGTCTGTTCAGCAGGCTTCAGCACACTTGTGCATCCAGCCGCCAAGCAAGGCCCCAGCTTCCAGCAAGCCATGAGTAGCGGGAAGTTCCAGGGAATGATCTGTCCCGCCACACCCACTGGCTCTTTCCTCAAGTACCCGAATATGTTCCCTGAGATCGGCAATGTCTCTCCGTGGATCTTGTCCGCCAGTCCAGCGTAGTACCTGAAGGTGGAGATGGTCAGGGCGAGGTCGACGTTGCGGGAGTAAAAGTAGGGCTTGCCGTTGTCCATGCTTTCCAGAGTCGCTAGTTCGTCGGCATTTTTCTCGACTAAGTCGGCTAGCTTGTAGAGCAGAGCGCCTCTCTCCTCGCCACTCATACGTCTCCATGGGCCACTGTCAAAAGCAGCACGGGCAGCGTCCACAGCCAACCGCACATCTGCCGCATCTCCCTCCGCTACATTGGTAATGAGTTTCTCAGTAGCCGGGTTGATGACAGGCATAGTTTTGCCTGAGATTGCAGGTAGGAACCTGCCATTAATCAGCATCTGAGTTGCACGAGGAGTGATGGTGGCCTGGGCGAAGGCGCGGCGAGCGAATATACGCCACATTTATAAGGGCTTTTGATGTGGTGTTTTTGGTATTTCTTTTGATAGGGACTAGAGATGGGCTTAGAAGATGGAACACGGGAGACTTCTGTGGCTACCCAAGGACTTTAGCCACTAGAAAACATGCCTAATCAAATAGTGTGTGACGTATCCCCGTGGCCCAACGCCAGAACTAGTTGGCGTGGAACTGGGCATTAGGGCTAAGGGAGTCTGAGACTTCCCACAGCAGCTAAAGCTACGCAAATACCCTGGCCTTTTATTCCCTTTTTTAGGAGACAATATTAGGTATGGAAGTCATCGCTGTGGATTTAGGGCTAACCACTACGACACCGTCCGCTCATGTGCTTTTAGAGTGTCGCTTCAGGCTGTTTTTCTCAATTTCTCAGACGAAAGTCCTCACTTTAGTCAGTGAGTATAGCATTGCACAGCCTCCACTTAGTGCAATTCGTAGGAAGCAAGGATAGACTTCTTCAGTTCCTGACATAAATCCACTTCTGTGTCATAATTCCAGCCTTGTCTTTACTATGGAACACATTCAAGTTTTCCCAAGTTCGTCCTCTATTACCCCCCTTCATATCTCCCTCGAACAGACTCGCAGGCTCCCCTAAGCCATTTAATCCTTCTTTAGACTCCATGGGCAAGGCTAAAGTGAAGGCCTCCTACAAGGCCCGAAACCACGCCAAGTCCCACGAAGACGAGATGAGTCTCAAGCGGGACCGAAAGAGCGCGCAGCAGATGAAGTCCTTAGGAGTGTCAATGCTCAAAAAAGACCTGGGCCTGCCTGACCTGTCCCGGCAGAAACAGAAGTTCCGGGTGGAGTTGGAGAGAAAGAAGGCTGCTGGACTGCCGGTTCCTGACCCGAAGGAGACTAACTATGCGGCAATTGCTCAGCAATCCTTCTTTGAGAATCCGGACCAAGTCTCGGAAATTGACCAAGGTGCGGGGCAGATTAAAGACCCGACGAGACGGGCCTTCTATAAAGACCTGATTCAGATCCTAGAAGCCGCAGACATCCTCCTCGAAGTCGTGGACGCCAGAGACCCAGAGCGCTCCCGCAGCCGAGAACTCGAGTGCAAAGTACAGTCCTACGGCAAACGACTAGTAGTGGTCCTCAACAAAATCGACCTAGTGCCCGCCTCTGTCGCCCTAGCCTGGCAACAACACATATCCGAGTCCTTCCCTTGTGTGCTGTTTAGGTGCAATACGCAGACTCAGAGGACTAACTTGAGTGCGGCCACTGTGTATAAGAAGTCGCTGGACAGTGCAGTGGGCAAGGAGATACTGGAAAGCAATAAAGCGGTAGGAGCGGATGCACTGATGCAGCTGATAAAGAACTACATGCGATCTGAAGGCACGGATTTGAAGACTGCAGTGACAATCGGAGTGGTAGGCTACCCGAATGTGGGGAAAAGCAGTGTGATCAACAGCTTAAAGCGCAGCAAAGTGGTGGGAGTCAGTAGCACTCCGGGCTTTACTCGCAACTTGCAGGAAGTCGAGCTGGAAAGTCTAGTCAAGATCATCGATTGCCCGGGAATTGTGTTTGAAATTGGAGACAATAGTCCTGAAAACGTACTTCGGAACATTGTAAAAATCGAAAGTCTGGAAGACACCTATACTCCAGTACAGGGAATTCTAATGAAGGTAGCCCCGGATGTCCTGCAGACCCACTACGGCATTCCCACATTCACAACTGCACAAACCTTCCTGGCGCACATAGCCCGCAGAAGAGGCAAGATGAAGAAAAAGGGAATTCCGGACATGGAAGCAGCTGCACGCATAGTGCTGCATGACTGGGTGGAGGGCGGCATTCCGTACTTCACCCCACCGCCTCAAGCTAGCATGGCAGTGGACTAGAGTAGGTCAAGTGTCTGCGTGCCTCTTTGTCTTGCCTAGGTAGTCTATCATCTTAGCCGCTCATACATCTGAATATCCGAATTTACATATAGACTGATAGGGGTAGATTAATGTGCCGACAGTACGCAGTCAATGATTCTCGTGGTCGCAGAAACGCATCTAATGTAAGGGAACTTGCCTCGAGCTACACTGGCGATTTAAGAATGCACTAACCCCAGCAAATCAACACATCTATACATTAACAACCAGCCTTCAGCCAAAGTGCTAGGCCTCTGATTACGAAATTTGCATAGTCCCTCCGTAAGTACCTTCTACTTGTCTTACAGGTGTGACTGTTATAATTGAAATAAATGGACTCGCAGCTGGAAGACAGTCCCAAAGGCAGTCCCGGGGAAGAGGAGGGCGTCCCTGGGTCGCTACTGGAAGCCAAGCGCGCTAGGAAACAAGCGGATGAAGACGCCCGGCTGCTTGCTAACCGCATTGCCTTACTCAAGCAGGAGGAACAGAAAGCCTGGAAAAAGATTGAAGACACTCGCAAGCGCGCTAAGGAAATCATGGACATGCGTGCCCGCAACCAAGAACTCCAGCGGCAGCGCGACGAAGCCCGCAAGTTGAAAGAAGAGGAGGAGCAGCGGCGCATCATGGAGACCAAAGCCCGAATCGAGAACTCCAAAACTGCTAAAGTGGACGCCCGGGAGAAAAGGGAACAGACGGCCTTCGAAGAGGCTTCGGGAGTGAAGTGGCAGAAATCCCAGAACAGGGACACAATATCGAGACAGAGGGATGAAGACGTGGCGAAGAATAAGGAAGTTTCGAGGGCGATTAAGGATCGCGAGCGACAGATGAAAGAACGCAGACTCAAGTTGGAGGAGGAAAAGCGGGAAAAGGCACGAGCGGAGCTAGAGAGAAAGATCAGAGAGGAAACTCGGGCGAAGCAGGAGCGGGAAGAGCGGATCGCTCGTATGGAGCAAGAGGAAATGGAGCTGATTCAACGCCTCACCAACACGCAAATGCTGCAGAAATCCGCCTACGAGGACCTGGAACTGGCACTTTCTGGGCAAGCCGAAGTGCCGCAGCAGTCCCCTTCCCCGCATTAGACTAGCCTAAGCTACTTGCAGCAGTTGCTACTTCTGCGTCCTTCCTCCACTACCTCTCCCCCTGACTGCTGCGCCTCTCGCTTTAGCAGCTCCTTCGCTAGACTTTCAAAGGACTCGTCCACGTTGAAGGCATCCAGTGCTGAAGTTTCGAACATCTGCAGGTCCAGTTTGGCAGCCTGTTGTCGCCCTTCATCTCGCGATACCTGCCGAGCCATCAGGTCACTTTTGTTGGCTAGAATGAGAATCGGCACATGCGAGTCAGTCTTCTCACGCGCTTCCGCCACCCATCTCGGCACACTTTCAAAGCTCCTGCGGTTGCCGATATCATACACGACCACAACCCCTGCTGCTCTGCGGTAGTACGCATTCGTGATGCACCGGTACCTCTCCTGTCCTCCAGTGTCCCACACTTGCACTCGTACGATCTTCCCTTGAATCTCCACATCTCGGAATGCGAACTCTATCCCTACTGTGCTCGAGCCGTCTAGGTGGAATTCATTGTGCACATACCTCTGGAGCAGCTTCGTCTTGCCTACGCCGGAATCCCCCGTGAGCACCACTTTGAACAGCACTTGGAAAGGCAGTCCTGCCATCTTGCGGATTAGACCTATCGCTAGCTGCTCTGACCTACGATGTCGCGCACTACTTTCCTCAGCTGTTCAGGCAGGCCTCCAGGCCTATTAGGAGTCCTTAGGGCCATTAGCACGTCCCACTGTCTGGAGGTGTACATCCCCGGCTTCTCCTTGATGACCTGCGTCAAAGCTCGGTCGTTCATGAAGATGAGGTTGAGGTACTCTGTGACCTGCTGGAAGCTGGTTGAGTGTGCAGTGAAGCCGGGGATTTCCGCCTGTGCTAACTCTGTCTGCAGCACTTTCACATTCAGTGCATACACGCGGACGCCCTGCTTAGTGATGGCGTTGCCCTTGATAGTGCTCAGGTTGTTGATTAGCAAGTCAGCCATTAAGCCGGGGACACCTGCCCAAACGTACTCCTGCTGAGTCTGCTGCAATATGTGCTTAATCGCCATATGATACATCTGCAGCTCCTTGCTAAGTTGACCTATGAACAGCTCCCCATCACTCAGTTCCGTCTCCCGCCAGTAGTCATTTCCCTTGATGTGGGCTAAAAAGCTGACACACCTCGTCCTCACATCCCCTCTCAGCAGCAATAAACAGGTATCGTGCAGGTCTCTAAGGGCGCCCGCCTGTGCTCTCACCTTAGCAACCAGCGTGTCTACAGAGTACTTCAGTTCCCCAGGTGGAAGGTCGGAGTCGGAGGAAAGGAAGCTGAAGGCTTCTTGCTTTTCTTCCTCAGGCCGCTTTTTCTTAGTGAAGCTTTGCTTGACTGAGCCGAAGAGTTGCTGGATTTTCCCTGTTCTTTTGGATTCCAAGGTAGCGCTGGCAACCGATTCAGTGGAAACCTGGGTCGGAACGGCCTGGGGAATAGGGGTTTCTTCAGCTACTTTCAGCACTACTTCCCCGAAGGCTTGATACACCACTGCCAAGTTATTGACCATTAGAGCGATGAATCCGATTTTGGCGGTTTCCCCGACTGCAGTTCCTTGCTCCAACTGTAGGTTGAGTGCCTGCTCCACAGAGTCCTGGGAAAAGACTGGCGGAGGGCGAGGTAGTTCTGCTTCCCAAGCCACGGGCGCCAGTTTCACACCCTGGAATATGTCCTGCGAGCGAAGCGTTCCACATATCGAGTCGTTAAGGATGAACAAATGGTAGAAAGTGGACTCAGCGACGTACGACTCAAACTTCGCCTTTAGTCTGTCTGTAACTTACTCCTTCAGAAAGGTTCTAAAGACCAGGTACAGTGGCTGCAGCAGCACAGCGTAAGAGTCTTGGGGGACTATCGACTTCACCACTGTGACTTCCTTCAATTTCTCTGCCAGTCCACTGACTCCTGGAAAGAGCGCTCCCAAGGCTTTCTTGCATCGAAAAGAGTCAGCACTAGCAATGAAGGAGTTGAAGTATTGAAGCATGTCTCTGCCGAATTTACCCAAAAAAGTATCAATGAACTCTGTCAATGCACTTATTAAGTGGCTTGAAAACGTCCCTCCAGCACACCTTTCATTGAGCACAGACAGCAGTTGCTCACAGTACTGTGTGACTACAGGGCAGAGGTAGGGAGCGTAGTAAGGGTTCAGAGGGACCAAGGCAGCTAGTAGATCTGCGTAGACGCCTTCGAATTGAGTGTCCTGAGTAGATGTTACGACTGCTATGGAGACTATTGAAGCAGGCCGGTGCACGTCGTTTTCCAGTAGTGTGCCGACTAACTCAGATAGTTCAGTCTGAATGCAACTCCATATGGGACTATATATCAGTTACTTCAAAGTAAATCTCGCACCTAAAGTCTGCTTCGCAAAGGTCTCAATAAGGCGGAAATGATTGCTAAATAGCCTTACTTCAGCACATGCGCACAAACACCCACCACTCCATTCACCAACTTCAACACAGCAAGCACATTCCCTTTCAGCGGAAACCCTGCAGGCGCCTGCCCTTCCGTATCCTGTCTCCCCTCAGACGCTGTAGCGTAGAGCAAGCAAGACTTGACCAGTCCGTGCATGTCTGAACTCGCTTCGTCCATCAGCTTGCTGGCAGCTGCGTGGTTGCCTTGGAGGGATTCAAGGACTTCGAGGAGGTTTTCGATGGAGATTTCTTCGGGATAGAGAGGGTCTTCTTGGGGAGAGGTGAGGTAGGCGAGATTGAGGAGGCCGGGGACTGAGTATTTCTTGAAGAGCTTTTCGGAAGAGTTGTCGCGGAGGTAGAGCAGGCCTTTCAGCTCCTCAGTGACTACTTCCCTCAGTTCCAACTGCTTCTTCTTCAGGTCCGAAGTTACGGCTCTAAACAGTGGCAAATGCGCGTACTCCGTCCACTCCTCCACCTGTCTCAGCAAGTCCAATATCAACTTCGCCGCCTTGCTGTACAGCCGCTCCTTGCACAAAGTCCCCACCGACTCAATGGAGTCAAACAACTCCTCCACCAGCGCCAGTCTCTTCGCTGCGTCTTTGTAGTACACACAGCGGAACCAGGCCTCATGCAAATTCGTCCTTTTCAGCTTCAGGACATTCCTGCAGTCTTCCAGCTCTCTCCGCATTTCAGTCACTTCAGCGCCGGCGTCCTGCAGCCGTTCCTCCATGTCTCTCAGTCCGGAAAGGTACTCTCCGATTTGGGAGTGCTTTTGGTCGATAGACCGAGTCAAAGCCTGGTCGAGGGTTTCTTTGATGAGGATGAGGTTTTCGATGGTCTGGCTGCGGGAACTGGGGTCGTCGGTGGTGAGGACGTTGAGGGCTGCGGCGTAGGGGTCAAAGGAAGGGTTGCGGTAGGTCTCAGGCAGGGCGGCCACTAGGTCCTGGGGATTCATATGTCTAGAACTAGTTTACAGGGTTAGGACTATGGGAAAGACTGGAAGCGAAATTCACTAAAACATTCAACTTGCTTATATCTGCTTCTAGTCCTTACTCAGGGTTGGAGACTGTATATAAGCCCAGGCCTTCCCCACTTCCAAATCCGCATTAGTCTAGCCGGTTAGGATATCTGGTTCTCACCCAGAAGACCCGGGTTCGAGTCCCGGATGCGGAACTTTTTCTACCTGTGCAGCTGCCTGCTAGCCTCTTAAATCTGATTATACATTAAGGATTTTCGCGTTATTACTTTAGCGAATTGGTAGGAAAAATCTTAGTTGCTAATTAGCTTTTAGGCCTGCGGTTTGAAAAATCAAAAAGTCTAGTCTGCCTTTAGAACTGCACTAACGGCAAAACTCACTGGAAGCTTACTATCCAAAACGACGAATTTCAGATATAATCGAAGAGAGTCACGCAAACAGGCACTAGAGTTGGAGAACAATATATTGGAAGGGTGCACGGACTTGGTCCGCACAAGCACTACTGGAACTGAGGCACTTGAGACGAAGCAGTCTTCCTATGCGTAGCTTATACAAAGCAGCAGAAAGACAGTCTGACTTATAAGCGAGCAAATGCTGCCTTTCAGCCGCTTTCTCACCTAGTCCTGTCAACTCTCCCTCCGCATTGTAACCACATCATTCCCAGTTTTTCTCCTGAACTGCCAGCCAAACGTCCTAGTGGAGACTACAGTGGCAAGGCAGGGATTCCCTGCGATTGGGCGGTTTTTCTTGCTTGCAGAAAGTTGTTTGCTCTACTGAGATTTTTCAACCTCTAATAAATCATGGACCCGACTCTCAGGGACATAGAGAGGCAGAGGGAACTGCTGCTGGCGCTGGCCACAAACCCACATTCTGCCACTCCCGGCTTTCAGGGCTTTCTAACGTCCAAACTCGCGGAACTAAATGCCAAGAAACAGACCTTGGTGCATTCTTCTTCGGCCGAAGTCCCCGGCTCTGTGAGGTCCGAGACAACTAGAGAACCAAATACGCGCTACACGGGCAATTATGACGATACTGAGGAAACCTCGGCCACTGCTACTGCTCGTGCCAGTTCCATTGAAAGCTTTACAACGACTGGGGAGCTCTTCGAAGGCTGGGCTCCGAAAAGGCTTGAAAAGCGAGCGGAAAAAAGTGGAAATAAGCGACTCGATGAAAGTTGGAACCTAGAAGACCTCTCCAAACTTGTGCCTGGAGGGCCACTTCCAGCCCAGAAAATCGCACCCTTGAGCCAGACCCATGTACTGGGCAGCTCCAGCCCCTCCGAGCGGAAACTCAGAGAAATGTACGAGACCGAGAAAGCTCGGGCGGACGCGGAGCAACTGAAAGCTCAAGAAACCATCCTGGCTATGAAGGCGCGTCTACTGCAAGAGAAAGAACGCCACATTGACGATATGATCCAGCTACTGAAAGCGAGCTCAGGCCTGCAAGGCAGTCCCCAGGCCGCACGGTCGCCCAGCCTCTATACGCCAGGACAGGCCAGAAGCCCAGTTAAAGCCAACTCTGAGCCGCCCAGTTTCTCTATAGGAGGCAAAGCCAAGGCCTTGGCTCCTACCCTGCGTCTTGAAATGACTGCTCAGCTGCCTCAGAAGCAGGACCCGGACGACCCTGACTCCCTCTACACTCGCACTATCACCAATGACTCAGAGGCGCTTCGAGACGAGTATGAGCAGAATTTCGAGTCAGTGCTGGACTCAACTGAGATTAGCAACTCCGATAAGTTCCCAACGTAGCCTGTTAATCTGGCAAATGGCTTAAGTCCTGAAGAAACTGCAAAAGGCCTGTTTAGCTACGCGAGGAGTAGTACACTTTGTTGGAATGCCGTCGATTGAGCAGCATAAAGCGACTCAAAAAGGCCTCCAGGTGCATGATGGGTTTGCTCCCCGCCATCATCTGCAGCTGATACTCCGCCGCATGTCTCGCAATTTCATACTTGACATCCAAGTCACTCCTCTGCATGAGTTCCCTCGTCAAGTAGTTGAACACCACATTTGGACTGATGCAGCTGCACAGCACATCGAAGAGTTTCCCGCGGATTATCTTGAGTCGCTTGGGCGACTGCTCCTCCATAGCGTTGTTCACCACTTCTTTGAGGTACCGCTCCCACTCAGGGACTGGCACGATTATGTCGATGGGGATGTTGCGACTGTGGAGAGACAGGCTTTGCAGACACATTATTGCCCTGCGGACATTTCGTTTGCAGTAGAGGAGGACTCGGTCGATTACCTCGGTCGGCACTTTCAGCAACTCGCTCGGCTTTTGGTCCTTTTCTTGGCTGACGACTTTGAGCAGGACAGCTTTGATTTCGGCGGAGGTAGGCGCAGGCACCCGAATGCACAGACAGCGACTCCGCAGCGGAGCAATGACTCTGCACAGAGAGTTGCAAATCATCACAATACGCGTAGTGCTCATACACTTCTCCATCGTCCTTCTCAGTGCAGCCTGCGCTTCCTGCGTCAACTTGTCTGCTTGGTTGAGTACTACGACTTTGAAAGATCTCTGGTCGGGCACTCGGTTGCACCCGATTTCCTTGATGAGTCTCTGCACGACGACTTTGTCTCGGTAGGACACGTCTGAAGGAGTGATGTCAATATGGTAGTTGCTGGAAATCACTGATACGTCTATGTTGATGGCGTTGATGCGGAAAGTCCTGCTTTCGCATTTGACCTTGAAGACTCCGGCTCCATAGATGCTGTTCAGTAGAGCTAAGACTCGAGTCTTCCCAGCAGTCTGTTCAGATCTTTATGGAAGTCCAACTGCTCCAAGCCGCCAGGCCGGTACCGGTCCACCCACAACTTACTGGCCATTATAGACCTAAACGCGCCCTCTAGGACATCTAGCTTATGCGAACATGAAGGAAGCACTGGTGTGCTTGGTTGAAAAGGGCACCTGCTTGCCTGCTCTGCCCTGCACTAGACTCCCTTCGCCGCAGCTCAGCTTCTGCCTGTGTGCGGCTGTGTAGGAAGGGACGGGCTTGGGCTGGGCGCTAGTGCCGCGGGTGGTAGAGGATGCAGTCCCGCTGCCGGGTCTCATTAGAGACTCGAGCAGCCAGGGATGCTCCAGTGCTGTGTCGGGTGTTAGGCGCTTTTTCGGGTCCCAATCGAAGCAGCCTGAGTAAGCCTTACACTCTAAAAAGTGAAGAAAGGCCGGGTCCTGCGCCCCCAGCACATCACAAAGCTGGCGAGTCCCAGGGAACCGCTTCTTCCCTCGCTTGTTCGCAATGATCTTGGGACTGCTCGAGGCGTCAAAGAACATCTTCTTGCGAGAAGACTGCTCGAGCACTAGTTCCGGCGGCAGGCCTCGGACTTCCATGATGCAAAGCAACTGCTCGTGTTCGCTTTCGCCTGGAAATAAGGGAGTGCCAGTGGCCAATTCAGCCAAAATGCACCCTAACGACCACATGTCGATAGCGCTCGTGTAGGGAATTCCCAGGATTATTTCCGGGGCTCGATAAAATCGGCTTTGGATATAGGTGTACACTCGCTCTTCATCGAAACAGGAAGACCCGAAGTCGATAAGCTTAATTCCGGACTTATGCTGCTGCTTTAGCAGTATATTTTCAGGCTTTAAGTCGCAGTGAATGACTTTCAGCTTCCTCAAAGCTCGCAAACTCACCAAAATCTGCCCTGCAAACCTCCGAACCAGCGCAGAACTCAGTCCCTGGAAGCTGTTACTTTTCAGAAAATCGTATAGATTGATGGTCAGCAGTTCGAAGGTAATGCACAAGTGCTTGCGGAACACGAAGTAGTCCTGCAAGTGAATGACATTGAATTGGTTGTCTCGGTCTTTTTCCCGCAAATAGCGGAGAATCTTGACTTCCACGGCTGCTTGCTGGTGGAAGCGGCTTTTGTTACGTATGATTTTGAGGGCGAGTTGCGACTGAGTCTTGTGGTCGAGGACTTTGAGGACCTGGCCAAAGGAGCCTTTCCCAAGGACTGAAATCACCTCATAGCGGTAGACAATGTGGTCCCTCAGGACGACTTGATAGTCTCCTCGCTCATCATCAAAGCCGAAGTTTATATTGGAACTCGCACACTGGCGAGCCTTTTTCCCTTGAAATCCAAGGCAGTAGACGCCTTCATAGTCCAGCACTTCCCCTTGTTCGTATGTACTCAACTGGCCCTTAAACAGCTTGAGTGCCTTGATCCCGCTGATGGGCAGTTGCAGCTTTTGCCACAGTGCTTCGGGCGATTCCTGCAAGTCAATTGAAGACTGTTTCGGCCTGGCTTTCGGCTCTGAGCTTTCCCGAGTAGTAGCCGCTCCCTCTGCCTGTCTAGCACTGATCTGCGACACGTTAAGACTGAACGGCGCTGCGTGGCTGGAGTCCAGCACAGAGGTGGAAATGGAGGTGTTCAGGGAGGCGTGTTCACTGGCTGTCTGTCCTGCGGGCACTCTTTGTCTAGCGGAGGTCATTAAGTTGGCTCGACCTGAGGCGTTGACGGAGGAGATTTTGGTGAGTGCGAGCAGTGGAACGGCCTTCTTGGGGACGGGCTTGACAGTGACTAGGGGCCTGCTGCTAGCCTTGGGTGCAGGGGCTGGGCGAGGCTTGGAGCCTAGCGCTTCAGCCAAAGGTTTGGGGCCTGGTCGCTGCGCCCGCAGTGCAGAGTGCTTAGTAGTGCTGCTAGTGGTACTAAGCAGGGAAGTGGAGGGGTCGTCTGTTAGCACTCGCAGCTTCGCATCGCACCGTCGCTGCATTATTATTTGAATGTGGCAACGTTGTGCTGGAGAGGACTGGAGATCTAGGTTGGTGAAAGAAAAAATTAGGCGAAATGGTAGACAAAGGTGCAATTTCTGGCGATAAGAGTCGTTTAGAGGAAAAAACAGGCTTATTTCGGCTGAATTCGAGATAAATTCGCAAGCATGTGAGGGAAATTTCTACTGTTTTCCAATTCCACCAAGTCGAAAGCTATTCCCATCCCAATTGCATCATTCTGAACGTTAAAATTCTCCGTCTCCACTAAATGTCTCCCAGCCGTCTTAAGAACTCCTGTTTGGACTGGAAAGATACATCTCCCAGAACTAACAATTCCTCTAGACACCAACAGGATTAGCGTCTGCCGGTATATCTAGCTGCGCTACTTACTCTGCAGTAGAGTGGAGACCAGCAAAGTCTTCATAAAGTCCCGCTTTCGGTTGTATTGCTCTTTCAGTCGCAGAGTGGCCGCTTCGTCCCGACTCCCGTCTTCCAGTTCCTTTAGTCCGTCTTCCTCCATCGTAGCTCTGCGAGCAGACGGGAGGCCCAGCAGGACCGGGTTGAACTGTCTCAGCATTTGCACATACACGCACTTCTCCGCTTCCTGCGAAGTCTCCGCGTGCTTCAAATGCTCCCCGAAGGGGTTGTCATTGGGGTCCCAGTTGACCAGCTGCAGGCCGCAGGCGAAGCAGATGCACTTGTCTTTGCCGTCTTGAGCGGGGTCGAAGAAGAACCCTGCAGCCGCCAATCGCTTCGGATGCAGCGTAGAAAAGTCCAAATGTGGCCAAGTCTGCTGGAAAAAGGTGTCTTCCCGGGCTCGTTGGGAACGCATGTGCTGGTGCAGGATCTGCTGGTCCATGGTAAGAAATGGCAGCACAGTGGGTGGAGCAGGACTCCAAGGCCCAGCAGGTCTTCAATGAGGAGCCCAGTTTGCAGCTTTTTGTGTCGGAGGACAGCAAGAGCGCCTCGCGGAAGTCACTGCCGTCACACCGCAGCGATGAACCGCCTTCTGATATAGCGCTGATGAGTGGGGTGTTGACTAGTCCTTTGCCCTTCTACAGGACTTTGTCTCCTTTTCACATTCCTATGAGCAAGATATTCGAAGTCTTCTCCAAGTCCAGTTCTGCGCGCAGTTTCCAAGTGATTGAGCAAAGTTCGACTCTCGCCACTGCTGTGCACAGGGACAAGCTACGCTTCCGGGACTTGCTCTGCTGTCTGTCGAGAGACTCTTGCGAAGTCAGGAAAATGACAGCTGTGCGCCTACATATTGGAGTGAATGAAAAGAAATGCGTGAGGACGATATTGATAAAGGGAATATACGGAAGCGGCCCCACAGTGCAAGGCTTCATCAACGCCTTTCAGACTAGAATGGAAAGTGTGGTAAAGGGCACTGAAGAGGAGTCAAGCAGGGCTCCGTCAGTGCAGGGCAGGGCTTATGAACATTTGAATAGTGAGAAGATTATGCATGAGGAGGACGGAGCCTTCACCATCAAAAACGAGAGTGCGTCCTATTACCAATTCCACAAGATTTTATCCTCAGAGGCCTACAGTCTCGGCAGCACAATCGCTTCCTTCGTGTCCAGCTTCACCCAGCAGTACCGCAACATCGAAGAATCCAGCGAGCTGCTGCCCCAGCCCGTACTCCCCACTCAGATGGACTCCGTCAAGTTGCTCATCGAAGAAACCGTCGAAGCCTTGTTTTCCCACTTCAACTTCGGCAAAGCACATACTGAGCGAATGATGCATTACTGTCGTCCGGCTGTAGAGAAGTTCCTGTATGCGAAGTTAATGCCGCAGTTAGTGGCGATGTACAGGTGTAAGATGAGGACTACGGATGAAGGCTTCGCTCAGAAGCGGAAAGAACTGCAGTCGCTGTCTCCGAGGGAAATCCTGGACCTGCTGGAGGTCAAGCCGAAGTGGAGACTTGGCGACCTGCCCACTCCCTACAAAGAAGCAATCGAAATGCTGTCCAAATTGAAGGAATTCAACACACCTACAGAGAAACTCAACTGCCTTTTAAGCGCTGTGGCAGCCATGAAAACAGCCGTGGTGGACTACTGGCACGCCAAAGAGGAACTCGACGCTATGGATGACCAGCTGCCAGTGCTCATTTTCATAGTGGTGTGCAGTGCTGTGGAGTCCCCGGCTGCGGAAGTGCGGCTTCTCCAGGACTACACCCGCCAGAGCAACGGCTTTGATAATGAATTACAGCTGCTCACTAACTTCGAAGTGTCTGTGCGGTACATAGCGCAGGAGTGGCAGCTGCCTTAATACAGATAACGACATGTAGAGAAGTAGGACTTCTAGGGAGGCAGAAAGGAATAGAGTGTTAGTCCTCAGTACTACCGAACTTCATAAGGAAGCCGAAGGGCCGCAGGTCGTGGTCACTGGGAGAAGAGAAGAACTGGCCCTCTGTGTGGAGAGAGGAAGGATTGGCCTTGCTCTGAAAGGCGAACTTGAGGTAGCGGCTTTCGAAGGGAACCAGCGCCTGGGAGACCTCCGCTAGCTTCAAATCAGCAGCTGAAAACACACTGTCTCGAGGAGTTGCTATGTGCTCAGAGTCGAAGAAAGGGTGGAGACCGTGGTACACCACTGCCCACTCTCCAGGCCCGCCCTCAGTTTCCTTCCAAACCTCACTGTTGTATAGTCCCGTCACTTTGAATCCGTACCGTTTCCAGCCATAGGGCGGGTAGTAGCCCTGTCCACCCACTGTTCCCGCTTCTCCGTAGTCTTCTTCATCTGTGAAGTCTTGGTCTGTAGAGGGGTCCAAGGCATCAGCAGGCAGTAGGAAGTAAGGATGTTCCTCAGCAACTACTAGGACTACCCAACTTCCATCTTTCACTGAGTAAAAGTCCAGCGGGTAGTTGTCTTCCAATATCCCGCCGCCGAATAGTAGTCGCTGCTGAGACATTGGGAAGTTCGTTCTGTCCTCAATCACTGCTTTCAGCGCAGCTACAGACTCGTAGGGAGAGATAGTGATGCTGAGACGTAGGCTGGAGATCACAGCGACGTCCAGGCGGATTTGAGTGGGCAGCGCTGCTTTGTTCCCATAGTCAGTCCTTTCCCCGTGCAGAATCAAGGCTCGAAACAGCTCCAAAGGGTTCAGAATGTTTGCCCGACTGAAGCCTTCCCACAGCAGTTCCTCTGTGGTTTTCTTAGTCGCAATGACTAACGTAGGCGCCAACAGGTGTTTCAGCACTGCAGTCAGTACCAACTGCCCGGAAACCCCATTCGGCCCTGCAGGGAAGGCAGGAGGCGTGCCCAGGCGTATTAACTCCATAGGGACTTCTTCGTGTATGCCCATGTCGCTTAGTTTGCTGTAGTCGTTCAGAGGCACTCCGTCCTGCACCAGTTGGTACCGGTCATAAGGGTTCAAGTTGGCTGAAATGGCGGCTTCGAAGCCGACTTTCCAGATCGTGCTGTGCTGGAAAGGGTGCAAGTTGATAGTCCCTGCAGAGGTTTGGATAGTGAAGGGCACTCGAACTTTCCCGTGAAAGTGCATGTTCGGGCGAATTTGGTAGAAGTCGAAGGTCAGGGAGTCCTTTAGTTCCTTCTCTTCACAGCAAATCGCTACTTTGTCGGCTACTTCCGGCTCATCGCAGATTTCATCTCTAATAACGCCCACAGGGTCCGAAGCCAGCACTTTCAGTGTCCAATTCGCTCCCTTTAGGGACGTCACCTTCACTGTAATCCTCAGCACAATTTGAAAACCCCCACTCGTCCCCAAGCCCAACTCCCTCATTTCCACTGTACTTTGTAGTACCTGTCTGCCTAAGACCATTTCATGACTGTGGAAAAGCTCGAAGCGGGACAGACGCTTCACCTTCTCCCATAGCACTCGCACTGTGTCGCTGCCCAGCACTTCCACTCGCAGTTCCTGGCCGCGGGGAGTGTGCACTGTGACGGTGACTTGCACTTCGCTCAGGGGCTGGGGAAGGAAGCGGCTGCGGGCGAATGGGTCTGATTTCCAGGGAGAAAGGAAGAGGGTTTCCCCTGCTGATATGCCATACATCTTGAGCGTTTTCAACTCATTCAGCCCCACTCCCTTGTAGAAGAAGTGAGCAGTCCGAGCATAGTCCGGACACAGCTCCAACACTCTCTTCTTCAACTCATGCACCGTCTCAGACTTGTGGACTGCAATTATCAGTTCCTTCCCTCGCTCCAACTTCACCACCAGTGCAATTTCCTTGTTGAACGCTGAAAACCGGGCGTTGCCCACAGGCTCAGACCGCATAGACTTCCGCGAGGCTATGGGACGCACGTGGCTTTCGGAGGACAGCAACTGCCGCGGCTTCATATTATCAGGCGGAGAACTAGGTTAATCGTTGATGCAGGCCAGGCCGAAGGCGCCCTCTAGGCCTATTACTCTCCTCACCCGGTCGTCCTCGTCATTTGAGTCTTCCAGTCGATACACACCCCCCAGACTGATATCTGCTACGTACACATATCCATCCCCGGTGCATATGCCTCTAGGACTCACGAAGTACCCTGCTGACTTGAGGTACAGGTTGGGGTCGCCGTGGTAGTCGAAAGCCCATACAGAGCCGTCAGCCCCTGATATGTACACGTAGTCCTGGGACAGGCCGAGTCCCTGTGCTCGCAAATTCGTGCGCAGTCGAGTGGCTATTGAGTCTGTATTGTTCCCGAGAGTAAAGGCCGGCGCACTATTGAGGACTCCCGAATCTTCCGGATCCGCGGAGTTGGCGAAATAGAGAGTATCACTGTCCTCCACTTCTACGCCTATTACAGCCCTCAGTTGCTCTGAGCCACTGTACAAAGTCACACTATTGCCCACCAGTCCCGACCACAGACTCAGGTAATCGATGAATTCAATGGTCTGAGTTCTCAGGTCTGCGATGTATATATTGCCATAGGCGTCTATGGAGCAGTCCACTGGCGCCAGGCCTTCGTAGACAGTCGCTACTTGGTCGTTTGCCAGTATGAATTGGTGCTTTCCGTCTCTATCGATTTCAAACTGGTATACTCTGCGCTGGGCAGAGTCACACACATACAGGAAATCGTGGTTCTTATCGAAGCATATCCCAGTAGGCGTCTGCAATCCGCCAATCAGCACAAAAGCGTCATCCCTGCGGCTTTGAGCCCTAGGAACAGCCCAGACCTGTCCAGACCCCATAGTATTGACGTCAAAGGCACTCACTAGCAGCCAGTCTGTATCTCCATCTATAGCCTCGTCTCCCTTGTCATCAGTGTCTTCAGGGAGATCGTCTGTATCCCGGTTCATAGGGTTCTGCTGGGGAGTTATGTCGCCCCAGGGGAAAACGTCGTCGGAGTCGGTCGTTTGGAGGAAGGAGGCAGCCAGGTCCAGGGGAAGCGCCTGGCAGAGAAGCCAGGAAGTCAGGAGAAGGAGGGTCACTTTCATTTTGGTATCCGTTTGGGAAAGGATTTCCTGCAGAGAGTTATTTCTGCAGTTCTCATATACCTTTCCTACAGACTGAAACTCTGGTCTTTTCTCTCATTTCCGATATTGCAGGTTCAGATAGAGGTAGAAAGCAGGAACTTATGTATAAAGCATTTACTTTAATTGCGTTTTCTATAAAGGGTACCTGTCAATATAGCGATGTGAAAATCTGGTCTTCTTTCTTATTGCTGTTTTTGCCCCATTCTCTCTTAACCGATTTCGCAGAGCTTCAAAGCTTTTCATTAGTCTAGTGGGGATTCAGATTTATTCACAAGAGAAGTCTCACTCTATGTCTTTATTGCGGTCGATCAGATCAGAACAAATCGATTAAATATAGCACTAATAATTCGAGGATATCCATGCATAAATAGTCCTTTATGAACTGAGTGTCTGTCACAGTGTCCACAACACTTGTCTTGATGAGAGAAAATACTACTAGGAACTGATACTGTCTTGTATTTATGAGTGGGCATCGCTATGATTTTCTTCTACCTGGAAACTTCAACGTGTTTTGTACAATTTCTTGGCCAAAACGACCCTTTGAATCCGCGTGGCCTTACACCCTTAGTACCTAGTATATGATTGTATGCATGAATGCTGGATGTCCAACTTTATTATTTCTAGTGAGTGGCTTTAAAATGCGAATTTTGGAGCAAGGTTGGCCGCTGGCCTGCAACAATATGTTAAAAAGCCACTGCACTTCTCCTTCAGTCCCTTAATAAGCTTGTAGTGCTGTTGGTCGCCAGTAGTGTGCCGCTAATGGAGAACTCGGCTCCCTCCAAAACAAGCAAACAAAGTCCCCGTGCATACTCGCTGAAGACTCATGGACCTGTAATAGCCCAGACTTCTTTGAAACACTTTATATTGAGGTATAAAGATGCACGCTGCTGTACCAGGCAAAACAATTAATCTAGACCTTATCGAAGATGCACGCAGCAGTATGCCAATAAACTCTTCGCCGACACTCACTTGGGAAATCAAACTTCCTCAAAACAGTGTGGAATCTCCGTACCCGAAGTGGGCTTCGTCTCGAAATATTCCGTAAGTTTGGAATAACGACAAGAAACGAGGGGTTTGTACAGACTTGGATATGAACTGTATGGCACATAGCAGTGTTGCAGCACTCACTGAGTTCTGACATACACAGCTCGAATTACCCATACTTAGCACGCTCCAAGAGATATAAAACTGAGACTAGGACTT
>Ga0247837_1004448_pt1 | contig 22501 bp, 12 predicted proteins | sample LaCtaG_2_FD_187115 | JGI IMG/M metagenome (GOLD analysis project Ga0247837, IMG submission 187115) | Freshwater microbial communities from meromictic Lake La Cruz, Castile-La Mancha, Spain - LaCruzMarch2015_14.5m | ecosystem: Environmental > Aquatic > Freshwater > Lake | place: Spain: Castile-La...
CTTGTTGCGGTGCGGTTCGACGTGCCGGGGCTGGCGACTCCGGGCCGCCGCGACCTGGCAGTACGAGTGATTCCGCCCGCCGTCGATCGGACACCGACCGACGACCGTCAGGTAGCCGAGGTCGAGGTCGTGGATCGGGTCACGCAGGTGCTGCTCATGGCTGGTGGGCCGAGCCGGGAATACCAATTCATGCGAAACGTGCTCGAGCGGGACAAGAGCGTGGCGGTGGATGTGCTGCTCGGCACCGCCGGCCGGGGCGGCTCGCAGGATGCCCGCCGGATTCTGCCATCCTTTCCCACCACGGCCGAGGAATTGGCCGAGTATGACGTGGTCGTGGCCTTTGACTACGACTGGCGGCTGCTCGATGCGGCTGCGCAGGCTCGTCTCGAGAGGTGGGTGTCGCGGGAGTCGGGCGGACTCGTCTTCGTGGCCGGCTCCATCTTCATGGACGCGTGGATCGCCGACTCCCAGACTGCGGTGATCCGCAACCTGCACCCGGTGGAACTCCGGCGGGCCGGCAGACTGACCGGTGACGGTCCGGCAGGGCTCGAGGAGCCGATGCCGTTGATGTTTTCCCGCGACGGACTCGACGCGGAATTTCTCTGGTTGGCCTCGAGCCGTATCGCCAGCCAGACCGTCTGGAGCGAGTTCAAGGGGGTATTTTCCTGTTTCGATTCGTCCGGTCCCAAGCCGGGCGCCACGGTCTACGCCCGCGCCGCCCGTCCCGGTGCAACCGCTGCGCCGGAATCCAACCCGATCTACTTCGCCGGGCAGTTCTACGGTTCGGGGAACGTCTTCTTCATGGGGAGTGGCGAGACATGGCGGCTGCGATCGCTGGACGACAGTCTCCACGAACGGCTGGCCACGCAACTGATTCGCCATGTGTCGCAGGGCCGGCTGCTGCGGGGATCGCGGCGGGCCCGACTGCTCGTGGACCGGGATCGGTTTGCCGTGGGCTCGAATGTCGTGGTCCGCCTGGTCGTGCCGGAGGGGGATGCGGCGGCGTCTGCCGAGTGCCGGGTGGTGGGGCCGGACGGCACGGTGCTGCGGGTGCCGCTGGCGGCCGAGCGAGAGCGGGATGGCGTGCTTCAGGGCGCGTTCGTGGCCTCGCGTGACGGCTCGTGGCGAATCGATGTCGAGCTGCCCGGTGCAGGGGGGGAGAAGGTGTCGCGGCGGATCCAGGCACGTCTGCCCGATCGCGAACTGGAACGGCCGCGGCTGGATCGCGGCCTGCTCGAGCAACTCGCCGCAGGCAGCGGAGGCACCGCCCGCTTTCTCGCCACGCAGCCCTGGACGGCTTCCGACTCGCAGGCGTTGGCCGCCGGCATCCCGGATCGATCACGCCGCGAATACGAAACCGGCTCGCCGGACGGTGCGTTCAAGCGTCGCCTCAACGCCATCCTGATGGCGGTGGGCGCGGGACTGTTGTGCAGCGAATGGATTCTGCGGCGACTCGTCAAGCTTGCCTGAGCATCGGATCACATCACCTCCATCCCCGCACCGTTTTGAATCTTTCCGGTTTGAATCTTTCGAGGCCCCGCAGTGACGCCTGTCATCGATCCGCCGCCGCTCGCTCCAGCCGCCATGCCCCAGCCGGCTGCCGCTGTCGACGTGTCGCTTTTGAAAGACCTGCTCGCCCGGCTCCGTCGGCAGGCCCGGGGCTGGATCTGGGTGGAGTCGCTGGCATGGGTGGGTCTGGCAGCGGCGGTATTTTTCTGGGGATCGCTCGCGCTCGACTGGTGGGTGGAGCCACCGCGGTGGGGACGGGCTGTGCTGCTGGCCGCAACGGCAGTCGGGCTGGCCACGCTCCTGGCCAGAAAACTCATTGGCAGGCTCAGCACGGATCTCAGCGACGGGAGCCTGGCGGTTGTCGTGGAGCGGAGCCACCCCGCATTTCGGGACAGCCTTTCAACGGCGATCGAACTCTCGTCGCGTCCTGACGACGAGGTCAATCCGGACCTTTTGTCCCGGACGGCCGCGGAAGCGACGGCCCTCCTGGAGCAGGTGCGGCCGGAGCGGATTTTCCGCCGACGGCAGTTGGTGATGCTTGCCTTCGCGGCGGCCGGGGCCCTGGCGAGTGTGGTCGCCGTGGCTGCTGCCAGGCCGGCCGTCGCCGGGCTCTGGGCGCGGCGGATGGCGCTCCTGGGCGACGAGCCCTGGCCGCGGCGGGTGCGGCTGACGGTCGATGACTTTCCGACCGGCGTACGGAAGGTGGCCCGGGGCAGCGATGTCGACGTGATCGTGCAGGCGGAGTCTGCCGACCGGCTGCCGGACGTGGTTGACCTGCGGTGGCGGGTGGCCCCGGCGGATGGTTTCGGCAGTCGGCCAGGCAGTGGTCGGCGGAGCAACTGGCGGGCGGAGCGGATGGGCACGCGGGGCGGCGGCGTGGCCGGCAGCCAGGCGTTCGGCCATGTCCTCAAGGCGGTCAACGACAGCCTCGATCTCGAAATCCGCGGTGGCGACGCCCGTCTTCGGAATCTTCGGCTGCAGGTGCTCGAGCCGCCGGCACTGGAAAAACTTCGTATCGAGACAACGCCGCCGGCCTACCTCGGGGGCGGACGGCGGGAGACGTCGCCAGCGCGGGTCGTCCAGATTCCCCGCGGATCAACGGTTGAAATCGCCTGCACCGCCACGAAGCCGCTCTCCGCCGCGACGATGGTGGCACTCTCGACGGGGAGCGCCGACGGCGTCGGCTCCTCGGCCGAGGAGGTGCTCGCCACGCTCCCCGCCGCACCGTCGGCGGGTGATGCCCGGCCGGCAGCGGCTGCGGGCCGCACGATTGTCGGCCGAATCGCTGCGCTTGCCGTCGATCGCACCGTCGTCGTGCGGTTTACCGACACCGACGGACTCGTGAATCGCGAGCCGGTCACCTTCCTGCTGTCGGCCCTGCCCGACGATCCGCCCCAGGTGTCCCTACGTCTCCACGGCATCTCGACCGCGGTGACGCCGCGGGCCCGGGTGCCGCTGGTGGGCACGATCTCCGACGACCACGGGCTGGGCGGCGCGACGGTGGTGCTGAAGGTGGCCGACGCCGCCGAGACATCGTTGCCGGTGGCCCGAGTTCGGGCGGGGGACGCGATCGTAGAACTGACGACTGATGCCGCTGAGGTCGTGCAACTGGAGCCGCTTGGCCTGCGTGTGGGCAGCAAACTCCAGGTGTCGGTCGCCGCCACCGACACCTGCACGCTCGCCGGTGAGCCAAACGCCGGCACGAGCGACGCCTGGTCGCTCGATGTGGTCGCGGCCGAATCGCTCGTGGCGATGCTCGAAGCCCGCGAAATCGTCCTCCGTCGACGGTATGAAAGCTGCGTGGCCGATCTGACGCAGGCCAGAGACGGCTTTGCCGCGCCTCGCCGGGATGCGGCTAGCGATGGCGATGGCACTGCTGGCGGCGATCATGCCGATGGGGCCGTCGGACCGATTGAAGCCTCCGGACTGGTTGAGGCGACGTCTCGCGCCGCGGGTGAGACGGCGGAGTTGGCCGAGGCCTTTCGCGGCATTCGGCTGGAGTTTGACAACAATCAATTGATCACGCCCGAACTGGAGGCCCGGCTGATCGCCCAGATCGCCGACCCGCTCTCCGCCCTGGCCACACAGGAACTGCCTGCGCTGGCTGTGGCCTGCCGGGCGGGAATGAGCCGACCCGAACTTGTGCGGCGTGCCGATCTCGTGCTCGCCCGAATGCGGGCGGTGCTCGATAAGATGATGGAGCTGGAATCATTCAACGAGGTGCTGGAGGTTCTGCGTGGCATGATCCGCTCGCAGGAGCAGATCCGTGCTGAAACACTTGAACAGCAGAAGCGGCGGGCTCGGGAGGCGTTGGAGCGGCCATGAGAACAACTTCACTGGGCAGCGTGTTGCAGGGCCTGCGTTCGCAGCGGTTGATGAGCCTCATCGGTTCGCCGTGGGGACGAGTTTTGAACGTGTCCCGTTCTGTGCTGCGCCGGTCGGGATCCCCAGACACGCTTGATTCGTCGTGGGGGCGAGTTTTTAACTTGTCCCGTTCTGTGTTGCGCCGGTCGGAATCCCCAGACACGCTTGATTCGTCGTGGGGGCGAGTTTTTAACGTGTCCCGTTCTGTGTTGCGCCGGTCGGAATCCCCAGACACGCTCCGTTCGCCGTGGGGACGAGTTTTTAACTTGTCCCGTTCTGTGCTGCGCCGGTCGGGATCCCCAGACACGCTTGATTCGTCGTGGGGGCGAGTTTTTAACGTGTCCCGTTCTGTGTTGCGCCGGTCGGAATCCCCAGACACGCTCCGTTCGCTGGGCGGCTCGGCGAATGCGCCAGGGGTGATAGTTCGGCCAGTGCGCCGAGGCGCCCTAATGCTCACTTCGGTGTCTGGGGATCCCGCCCTCGTTGTGGGTCGGGGTCGGGGCGATGCGACATGGGGGTTGTTCATGCTTCGGCGTTCCATCCTCTGCCTCTTCATGCTGTGCAGCTTCATGATGGTGAGCGTGGGGGGCTGGCCGCTGTGCGTCGCAGAAGAGCCGGCAGCAAAACCTGCAGCGACGTCGGCCGCGGATGATGGAAGTCTGGCCTCCCGTGAACAGCAGCTCGCCCAGCAGTTTCGTGACCTCGAAAAGACATTCCTGCGGCTCGCCGATCTCCTGGCGGCCGGCGATCCGCGGCGGGCTGCGCTGCTGCGGAGCGTATTCGAGCAGGCCCGTGAGGCCGAGGTGGGCGATCGCCTCGACACGATCGTGAAGCTGCTCGAAAAGGGACAGCTCCTCAAGGCTGGCACGGGCCAGACCAGTGCGATCGACACGCTGCGAGAACTGCTCACGCTGCTTGAGTCTGGAGACACCGACAAGCGGCTGGCGAGTGAGAAGGAGGAGGTGCGGCAGTTTCTGGGGCGGCTCTCGAAGCTGATCGCCCGCCAACGCGACGTCGAGGGGTCGACCGAGGCCGGTGCGAAGGGAACGCAGCTCGCCGAACGGCAGTCGGCACTGGCCGAGGAGACGCAAGGCCTCGCCGGTGACATCGACAATTTTGCAAAGCGGATGGAGCCCAAAGAGGCGACGGGAAAGGAATCGGAGAACGGAAAGCAGGCCGGGCAGAAAAGTGAATCCCCCGCTGAGTCTGGAAAAGAGTCTGGAAAAGAGTCTGGGTCTGGAAAAGAGTCTGGGTCTGGAAAAGAGTCTGGGTCTGGAAAAGAGTCTGGGTCTGGGGAGGGCTCGGATCAGGCCGAGGGGGATGCGGGCGAGGCATCGCCGCCGCAGGAGGAGTCGGACGAGGCTGCTGAGAAATCGGAGGGGATGGATGAGGCCTCGCGGGCCCGCCGCACGAAGAAGCGGCTCGGTGCTGCCGAACAACGGATGCGGAAGGCGCAGGAGAAGCTCGACGAGGCCAAGCGACGCGATGCGAGGCAGGAACAGGAAAAAGCCATCGAGGAATTGGAGACGGCCCGGGCGGAGCTGGAGGAGATTCTCAGGCAGATGCGGGAAGAGGAGGTGGAGCGGCTCCTTGTGCAGCTCGAGACGCGGCTGCGGACGATGCTGCGTGCCCAGCGGGCCGTGCTCGCCGGCGCCGAGAAGCTGGCGGCAGAAAAGTCGCAGGCTGATCGCGAGCGACAATTGGAGGCGGTGCGGCTGTCGCGGGAGCAGGCCGTGGTCGGATTCGACGCAGCCAAGGCCCTCACGCTCGTGCGTGATGACGGCTCGGCGGTGGCGATTCCGGAGGCACTCGAACAGATCCGCGACGACTCTACACAGGCGGCCGCGCGGCTGGCCCGGAGTGACGTGGGCGGCACGACTCGTGGCATTCTGCAGGATCTCGTCACGAGCCTTGAAGAGATGCTGTCGGCGCTTGAGAAAGCGCAGCAGGAACAGCAGGCACGGCAGCAGGGAAATCAGGGCGGGCGTCCGGCGGAGCCGGGAGAACAGCCGCTGGTGGACAAGCTCGCTGAGCTGAAGATGATCCGCTCTCTGCAGATGCGGGTGAATTCCCGTACGAAGCGTTTTTCCAAGCTGTTGGCCGAAGGCATGGAACAGGCAGACGAACCCGAACTGCTCACCGCGCTCGAGCGATTGGCGCAGCGGCAGCGGAAGATCGAGCGGGCAGCGCACGACATCGTCACCGGCCGCACGGAGTAGGGAAAGGCTTCCCCATGCCGAACTGGGTTGCCCCGGGGCCGATCTCGAGCCGGACAACGCCGTTCGGAAGGGGGCTTTCGCCGATGTTTCGCCCCGGCGGGACCGTGCGGATATGATTACGGCCTATGATTCAGTCGATTTGTAGTTTCGGCACACCGACTCCTTTCGGGGGCCAGATCCGCATGCATCCGAGCCGGTTTTTCTATATGGTCGCGGCGTTCGCGGCGGTCGCGGTGCTGCTGACGGCCGGCCAGGCCACGCTGGCCGCCCCGATGCGCGGGTCAGCGGCAGTCAGCGACCGCGATCTGGAAAGGCCGCCATCGTGGTCGATTCCTTCCCCCGCCGACATACGGTTGCGGATGGTCGGTTGGCTCGATGCCATGTCGGCTGCTGGAAAGCATCTGGAGGCCGACAGTGCCGCGGTTCGGGCGACCTGGCCCGAGGAACTGCCGGCCGATGCCTCGGCGGCCGACGTTCAGGCCGACATGCTCGACCGCGTGATCGATTCTTTTATCCGGGTCGATCCCCGATGCGCTGCGATCCAGAAGGGCGTTCTGGATGGCCGCGTTGCGGGAGAGCAGGGTCCTGCTGATCTCGCGTGGCTGGCCGATCCTGCCACTGCGGCATTTCAACGGGATGCTGTCCGCCTGTGGCTGGGACGCGCATGCGTCCGCCGCGACCGTTTCGATGAGGGGCTTGCACTGTTGGCCGATCTCGACCCCGCCACCGCCGTCGATCCTGCCACGCTGCTGTTCCACCGAGCCGCCTGCCAGCACTGGCTGCTCGAGTCGGATGTCGCCGTGGACTCGCTCGACCGCTTGCTCGAGCGATCGGGCGAGATTCCGGTGCGGTACGAACGGGTGGCGCGGCTGCTGAAGGCCGACATCACGGCGCTCGAGGACGAGTCTCTCGATCACATCGCCCGGCGGATGCGGGACATCACCCGTCGGCTCGATCTGGGCCGTCCCGGTACGAAAACGCTGGCCGTGCAGGATGGAGTGATCGATTCACTCGACAAGATGATCAAGGCGATCGAGGAGCAACAGCAACAGCAACAGTCTCAGTCTTCGAGTGGCGCCGGTGGCGGCGGACGCGGCGGCAACGGCACTCCGATGGACGACAGCCGCATCGCAGGCGGCAAGGGGCCTGGCGAGGTGACCAAGCGGGATATCGGCGAATCGGACGGCTGGGGAAAGCTCCCTCCCCACCAACGTGAGGAGGCCTTGCAGCAGATCGGCAGGGAATTTCCAGCCCATTACCGCGAGGCGATCGAACAGTATTTCAAGCGGCTGGCCTCCGGCGAGGAGAAACGCTAGTGCAGAGTCTTGCGGAGCGTAGCCCGTCGATGGGCGGTCGGTGGCTGGGCTGTATGAAGCCGGCCTGCATGGTGCTGGCCCGCATGGTGCTGGCCTGCATGGTGCTGGGCACCACGGTGCTGGCCTGCACGGAGGCGGTGGCCGCCGATGGGCCGCTCCTCGTGGAAGTGGAGCAGGGGGATGGCAGCGTGACGAAAGGCCGACTCGAACGTATCGACGCCTCCGGCGTGCGGGTGGTCGACACGGCGGGCGGCGTCGACGGTGTGCTGTCGCTGCCAGGCGAGCGTGTGCGTTCGGTGCGGAAGACGCCGGTCGCGGTGGACATGCCGCATGCGGTGGTGCTGACGCTGGTCGATGGCTCGACGCTCACTGGGGATGACTTTACCTGGAACGCGAACGGGGCCGTGATCGGCGATGGCAAACAGCCGGCCGTGTTGATGCGGCCGGAAGGACGGGTCGAAGTGCCAGCCAGCCGTGTGCGGTCGATCGCCTGGCGCAAGGAAGGTGCCGCCGCGGCGGCAGCGTCGCCCTGGCAGGCAGGGATCCCCGAGGGGACCGAGAGCGACCTCGTCGTGGTGGGAACCGACGAGAATCACGAGTTTGTCGAGTGTGCCATCACGGGTGTTTCGGCAGATGCCGTCACCGTGGTGCTCGATGAGGAGACGATCCCTGTCAAACGGTCGAAGGTGATCGGACTCCATTGGCTGCGGGCCGCACCGACCGCCGAGGCGACTCCTGTCGGGCGGGTGCTGGTCGCGGTGGCAGGGGGCGGCTTGCGGGCCAACAGGGTGGAGTGGTCCGGCGACGGCCTTGTGATCGATGGCGAGATCCGCCTGCCGTCGTCCATGTTGGCTGGTGTCGATTATGCCGCAGGCCGGACCGTGAGCCTGGCCAGCCTTGTCCCCGAAAAAGTCGAAGTCGAGCCTTGGTTTGGCGGGTTGGTGCTGGGGGAGCAGGGCCGGGCCGCGGGACTCGCGTCTTTTTTCGCCCCTCGGACGATCGAATCGGGAGCGGGGCAGGGGGCTCCACCGCCTGCGGTGGGAACCAAACCGCTGGTCGCCGGAACATCGACGCCAGGCATCATCATGCGGCCGCGAACCGTCGCGGTCTGGCGTGTGCCGCCCGAGAGTCGCAGGTTTCGAGCTCGAGTCTCGGCCGCTGCCGGATCGCAGACCGTAGACGCCGCGGTGGTGATTGTGTCGGCTGACGACCGAGAGCTCTTCCGACGGCAGATCGATGCCTCCTCGGGTGTCATCGGGGAGGGAATCGGCGGCGTTGCCGAACAGCCCGCAGCAGGTCCGGTCGCAGGCATTCCGATCGACGTCGATCTGACGTCGGCACGCAGGCTGACGGTGACTGTCGATTTCCTGCCGGGCAGCGGGATCGGCGGAGCCGTCCGGTTCATCAATCCGGCGATTGAACGCTAGACGCCAGACACCAGACACCAGACACCAGACACCAGACACCAGACACGCTCGACATCGAGAAACCCCGGGCGGCACAAGGCACTCCTCATGCAGCGATTGAACCAGCCACGGGCATTCCGGCGGATGCCCCCGGGAATCGTGGCATGCGGGGTGGCCTGCATGCTGGCGATCGCGGGCGGCTTTGCCTCGGCGGGGGAGGTGGCGTCGGCGGTGCTCGACGCCCAGCAGCAGCGGATCGATGCCATGCGGCGGGCGTCGGCTGCGGCCGTCGCGATCTTCGCTGGAGAGGCGGGGGGGGGCTCGGGCGTGCTCGTCAGCCCCGATGGCTATGCGCTCACCAACTTCCATGTTGTGCAACCGGCCGGTGTGGCGATGAAGTGTGGGCTCGCCGATGGTCGGCTCTATGACGCAGTGCTGGTCGGCCTCGATCCGACCGGAGACGTGGCGCTCGTCAAGCTGCTGGGCCGCGATGACTTTCCCTACGCCGAACTTGCTGACAGCGACGGGGTCGAGGTCGGCGACTTCTGCTTCGCCGCCGGGAATCCGTTCTTGCTGGCGACGGATTTTCAGCCGTCGATCAGTGCCGGCATCGTGTCGGGCACCAGACGCTACCAATTTCCAGCGGGCACGATTCTCGAATATGCCGACTGCCTGCAGGTCGATGCGGCGATCAACCCCGGCAACTCCGGAGGTGGACTGTTCGATGCACGGGGCCGGCTGATCGGCGTCAATGGCCGGGCATCTTTCGAGAAGCGCGGCCGCGTCAACGTCGGCGTCGGCTACGCCATCTCGGCCAACCAGCTCCGGAATTTCCTCGGCCTGCTCAAGGGCGGCCGTCTCGTCGACCATGCCACGCTGGGGGCGACGGTGGCGACGAGCGCCGACGGTCGCGTGGTTGTGTCCGACATCCTCGAATCATCCGATGCTTGGAAGAGAGGGCTGCGGTATGACGATGAGGTCGTATCGCTCGCGGGCCGCACCGTTCGCACGGTCAATGCGTTCAAAAACGTGCTGGGAACGCTGCCGGCCGGCTGGCGGGTGCCACTGGTCTATCGTCGCGGCGGCCGCCGTGAGGAGATTCTTGTCCGCTTGGCGGGCGTGCACACCTCGGCGGAACTGGCGAGCATCGTCGAGGGAAAGCCCCGGCCTCCTGCCGGCGGGCCTGCTCCGCCGCCCGCCGAACCGGAGTCTCCCCGCAAGGAGCCCGGTTCCGGCGATGGCGGCACAGACGAACCCCAGCCACAACGGCCCGACGGCGCGTCGGGAGCCGTGCCGTTGCCCGCCGCCGTGCGGTCGGTGTATGAGGCACGGCGCGGCTTCACCAACCACCACTTCAACGCCGTGGAACGCAACCGTGTGGCCCGGCTGGTGGCAGCCGACGGCATCTATGCGTCGCTCGGAGGCCGCTGGATTTTCACCGGGCGGCTGGCCACCGGCGAGGACTTTCGGATTGAGCTCTCCGATACGGAGGGGGTGATCGATCTTCCCACGGGCACGACGCGGGTCGATGCCACCGGGGAGTTGGATGCCAACCCGAGTCCGCCTGGCAGCGGCGGCATGCTGGCGGCGTTACTGCTCTGGAGACGGCTCCTGCGGGAAGGGCCGGAGCCCCTGGGCCGCACCAGCTACGGAGGCACGACACCGCTCGATCCCAGCATGTTCGGGGATGCCGGCGGGCCGCGGCTGGTCGACATGCTTGAATCCTCCGCTGCGGGGGTCGAGGCCCGCTTCACCATTGGAGATGGTGGAGCCGTGGTCGGCATCGAACTCTGGACGGCACCCGATGCTGATCCCTGCGAGGTTCGCCTTGTGGCAGCCCCGCCCGATCGTCTCCAGGCTCTTCCGGCGGGCATGCCAGCCACGATCGAGGTGCGGCATGGCAACGATCTCTTCGGTGAGTTCCAGGTGGAGCAGGCGGTCTTTGAGGTGCCGGCTGACGAAGCGGGCCGCAAGGATCAGCGAGAGGATCAGCGAGAGGATCAGCGAGAGGATCAGCGAGAGGATCAGCGCAAGGATCAGCGCAAGGATCAGAAGGCGGGGCCTGGTCTCTTGCCAGGAGGGGGCACATGAAGCGACTGGACGCTTTGAAACTGTGTGGAGCCGCGGCGGTGATCGGCTTGTTGGTCTGGTCGGGCGTGCTGCCCGTCGGCCTCTCCGCTGGCAGAGCGGAGGCCGCATCACCGCAGGAAACAATCGCCGGTGCTGCGAGGAAGGTGGTCAAGATTCACGGTGCCGGCGGGGTGCGGGGTCTCGAGGCCTACCAGACCGGCATCCTCGTCTCGCCGACCGGGCATATCGTCACCGTGATGAGCACCGTGCTGGATGCCGACGAACTCGATTGCGTGCTCGATGACGGTCGGCGGTATCGGGCCACGATGGTGGGCGTGGACCCCCGCCGTGAACTCGCCGTGCTTTCCATCGAAGGAGAGGATCTGCCGGCATTCGCGCTCTCGACCAGTGATCCCGTGCCGCCCGGCACACGCATTTTCGCGCTCTCAAACCTCTTCGGCGTCGCGGTGGGCGACGAGCGTGTCAGTGCGCAGCATGGCGTGGTGTCGGCCCTCGTGCCGCTCGAGGCTCGCAGGGGCAGTTACGAGGTGCCGTATCGCGGCGGCGTCTACATCCTCGACTGCACGACCAATAATCCCGGGTCGCCCGGTGGGGCGGTGGTCGATTGGCGGGGCCGCCTGATCGGCATGCTCGGCAAGGAGCTGCGGGCTTCCGGGAGCGGCATCTGGCTCAACTACGCCCTCCCAGCCGAGTCGCTCGCCAGCGGCTACGCCGAGATCGTGTCGGGCACTGCCGCCGCCGGCGGCGACATGCCGGCGGACGGGCTCTCCGGGCCAGGCTTCGATCCGACGGTGTTGGGGGTCGTGCTGGTGCCCGATCTGCTCGACCGCACACCCCCCTTCATCGAGACTGTCGCGGCCGACTCGCCGGCAGCACGCGCCGGCCTGCGGCCAGACGATCTCGTGATTGCCGTGGGCGGTCGTTCCGTGGCTTCGCGGGCGGCGGTGCAGCAGGCGCTCTCGGCGGTTGCGGAAGGGGATGCAGTCACGCTGTCAGTCGTCCGCGGTGGAGCAATCCTCGAGTGCGATCTCGGGCCACGGCCCGCGGCGGGGAGAAAACGATGACGCATCGACTGGCGCTGGTGTCATTGTGGCTGTGCATGGCGGCGGGAGCCGCGGCATCATCGGAGGACCTACCGCTGGAGGAGGAGGCGGCGATTCGGGCTGCGGTGGAGCGGGTGGCTCCTTCGGTGGTACGGATCGAAACGGCGGGTGTTTCGGAAGCATCGCTCGCGTCGCCGGCCGAGGCCAGCCCTGCCAGCGGACCATCCACCGGGCTCGTCGTGGAAGAGGGCGGCTGGATCATCGCCAGTGCGTTTGCGGTGCCGAAGGATGTCAGCGAGGCGATCGTCGTGCTGCCGGCGATCGCACCGGAGGCCGATACAAGCGAGAAGACACTGCCCGGCAAACAACCCACAGGCCGGCGCCAGGTGGCCCGGGTCGTAGGCCGTGATCTGGCCAGGGGGCTCGTGCTGCTGCGTGCTGACGGGGCTACCCTGCCGCCGGTGGCCGCCTGGGTGCCGCGGGCCGAACTGGCCGTCGGCCAGTGGACGATCGCCGTGGGCCGCGTGTGGGACGCGGCGGTTCCCAGCGTGGCCGTCGGCATCCTCTCGGCAACGAACCGCTCCTGGGGCCGTTCCGTGCAGACCGATGCCTCGATTTCGCCGGCCAACTACGGCGGGCCGCTGATTGATATCGAGGGCCGCGTCATCGGTATCCTCGCGCCGCTGCCGGCTGACACCGCTGGGATGAATCTGGGAACGGAACTCTACGATTCCGGTATCGGTTTCGCGGTGCCCTACGACGACATTCTGCGGGTGCTGCCCCGGCTGAAGAACGGCGAGACCCTCGCCCCCGGTGTGATCGGCATTGGATACAGTTCGCGGGATCCGTTTACGGGGGAGGCCAGGATCGCCACCTGCCGGCAGGGCTCACCGGCGGCGAAGGCGGGCCTGAGGGCGGGCGACCTGATTGTCGCGGCCGATGGCCGGCCTGTGACCCGGATCGCCGAACTCCGCCACGTGCTTGCGCCGCGTTATGCCGGCGACTCCGTGAGCCTGACCGTGGAACGCGGCAATGGCGTTGCGGTAGTGAAGGCGGACAGCGAGGGCAGCGGTCAGGGCAAGGATCAGGGCAAGGATCAGGCAAAGGATCAGGCAAACGGTCAGGCAAAGAGCCGAGTAGACGTCCGCGTGGAATTGGTTGAGGCGTTGCCTCCGTGGCGACGGCCCATGCTTGGGATCGTGCCGGCCCGTTCGTCCGCCCGCGATGAACGGCCAGGGCCGGTCAGGGTAGCCTGGATCTGGCCCGGCAGTCCCGCCGCCAAGGCAGGTATCGTGGCCGGTGATCTTATCGAAGCGGTCACGCTTCCGGCGGCGGACGGAGATACGTCGGGCTCGGGTGGTGAGGAGGTCGTCGAGTCGGCTGCCGCACTCGCCGGCATCGTGGCGGGCCAGGAGGCAGGACGGACGCTCGGGATCGTTGTCACCCGCGAGGCAAAACGTCAGACGATCCCTGTCGAATCGGTGGCGATGGCGGCTGATCTGCCGGCCGATCTGTCGGAGCAGATCCCTATCTTCGTGGTGCCGCCGGTCGGCGGCGTCGTGCCGGCCGGGGATGCGGCGACGGTCGAACGGCTGGAGGCTGTGGAAGTGGCCCGGCCGCCGCTCGTCGTGCTGCCCGCAGCGCCGCCGCGGGAGCCGCTCGGTGTGCTCATTTACCTCGACCTACCGCGGGGCCCCATTGCAGAGGCTCAGGCAGCCGAGTGGAAGGCTGCGGCGGCGCGGCATGGAGTGGCCGTGATCCTGCCCGGATCGACCGATCCGCAGCGGTGGGGCCGCGAGGACATCCCCGGCATCAAGCGGGCTGTCGCCACGCTTGCCGCCAAGCGAGCCATTGATCCGGCGCGGATTGCGGTTGCCGGCCGCGGGGCAGGGGGGGCGTTTGCATGGCTGGTGGCCGAGTCGCTCGGACCCGCGGCCCGCGGTGTGGCCCTCATCGAAGCGACGCTCCCGAGGCAGGCCGCCGTCGAGCCCGCCGAACCCGGCCGATCGCGGTGGGTGCTGTTCGGCAACGCCGTGAACGACAAGGCCGCAGCACAACTTGCCCCCCGAATCACCTCCGACCGCCGGCGGCTGGACGAGGCAGGCTTTGCGACCGGGACACTCCCGCTGGATCAGGCCGCGGGCACACCAGCGGCAGCACTTGCAGCGTGGGTCGAAGCACTGGGATTGTTGTGATTCCGTCCGGTGGCGGCTCGATCCGTGTCGTGTTCGTCGATGCCGACCTGATCGTGGTCGACAAGCCGGCCGGTGTGCCGAGCGTGCCGGCGCGGACGCCACTGGATCCGCCGTGCGTGGCGACAGTGCTGCGGCCCGAGTTCGGCCCATTGGAAGCGGTGCATCGGCTCGACCGCGATACCTCAGGACTCCTCGTGCTGGCGCGGTCGACCCCGGCGCGGGCGGCGCTTGGCCGGTCTTTCGAGGCCCGGGCGGTGCAGAAGCGGTATGAGGCGATCGTGCACGGCCAGCCAGACCGTCCTGCAGGCATCGTGCACCTGCCGCTGGCGTCAGATCCGCAGCGGCCGCCGCGATCCAGGGTCGATCCCATTCACGGGCGGCCAGCGACAACGCGGTGGCAGTTGCTGGCGGCATCACAAGCGGGAGCGCAGCCATGGTCGCTGTTGGAATTGGAGCCGGTCACCGGCCGATCCCATCAGCTCCGCGTGCACCTCGCCTGGCTCGGCATGCCGATCGTGGGTGACCGTCTGTATGGACGTTGGGAGCGCGACGGGATCGGGTGCTCCAACCCCCGGCTTGCACTCCATGCCAAGTGGCTTGAGTTTCCGCATCCCCGTGATGGCCGGCCGATCGAGGTCCGGGCTATATCCCCCGATTGGTTTGGTGCGCATACAAGCCCGGAGCGTGAGCGATGGGACTCCCCGCCCACGGATCACCTCTGATCTATCGCGGTCGGCCTCATGGCCGAGTGTTCGACCTCCCGCCAATACCGGGAAAAACGCCCGAGATCCCTGACCCGGGACCGATCGCAGAATCGTGGCCAGGGCACCACCGCCACCGGGAGCGGTTTCCGTCCCTCGGAAAGGTCTGCCGATGCCGATTCGATCGCCGCGACGGCACGACGGATCCGCGGGCAGGGCGTTTCCGTCATCACGATCCGCTCACAGCCGTGGGCCCTCGCCCGCGCGGGCACCGCCTCGTGCGGGTCGCCAAGCACCACTTCGACGCCCGGGATGTCGGCCAGGCATTCAAAGAGAAATATCAGTCGGTTGAGCGAAGGGCGTTCCTGCGAGATCCACTCCGGATCGATCACAAAGAGCCGCGGTGCCTGCGGGTGGGCCGTGGCCGCCGGACTCGTGGCCGCCACCGAGTCGAGTGTGAGCCAGACCAACGGCTCGGCCGACTGCTCGGCCGACTGCTCGGCCGGCGCCTGGGCTGGCGTCTGGGAGTTCTCTGTGAATCTGTCCTCCCGCGGTCGAATCCGCAACGGCTCGCGCGACACCGGCCCGCCCGAGGCAAACCAGCGGTCCGCGAGCGACTCGTAGGAGCCCTCGACATCGCATGAGCCGCGGAGCCCGCACGGCTGGCAGTGCGATCCGCCGGTGAACGACTCCAGGTTTTCACGATTAAAAATATAGGGCTTGGCCGAGAATGTGCCGGCCACCCACTGCCAGGAAAGATGATTACTTGCCGGATCACCATCGAGGAGGTGTGTGAGAAACCAGTCGGCACCCGCCTGCCACCGCACGCCGCGGGCATGCACGAGCCATGAGGCCAACCACATCCGCTGATGGTTATGCAACCAGCCGGTCTGGTGGAGCTGTCGGACGAAGGCGTCGATGCAGTGCATGCCGGTCTGGGCTGCGAGCACATCCGCAGGCATCTGGTCAACTTGCTTCAGGCGTGACTTGTGCGCCGGCGGCTCGATTGGCTTGCGAATCCGATCGCCCAACGACGCATAGACCTGCTGCCAGTAGTCCCGCCAGCCGAGTTCGGAGATCAGCTTGGCAGCATCCGCAGGACGCTTCACGTGGGCCAGGGCGGCGTCGCGAACCTCTGCCAACGACAGCACCCCATGCCGCAGCCAGGGAGAGAGTCGCGTGACAGCGCCCCCCACATGGTTTCTCGTCCGGGCGTAGTCGACAGGATCAATCGCCGCTAGCCGCTCGAGGGCGGCGGCACGGCCGCCTTTCCAGTCGATGTCGGAGGCGTTAACTCGGGCGTCTGCCGTGCTGCCACATGCCGGAATGGTGCGGGTGATTGCCGCGCCGCGCTCAATTGGCGGCAGGCTCAGAATTGAGCTCAAATCGGTCATGGGGTCGGCTCCAGGCTATGAGGGTCGAAGCTTTAAGGAGGTTCCAAAACTTTAGAGCGAACGAATTAAATCCGTCACAAGCGTACAGGAACACACTATGCGCCTGTTTCTCGCAGCCCAGCAGTCGCTGCGCTTTTCGTGTGCAGAGGTTTGCGCGAAAACCGTGCGAGTGAGGAGCAGATCCTGCACGCTCGTTTCTGGTTTAGGAAAAACCCATGCTCCGGTGGGTTCTTACGAATCTGCAAAAACACCATTGAAACACGCTCTTTGAGCGTTCCACACAGGCTGAACTCTAGGCCAGTGAGAAGTCGTGCTCAGTCTTTGGCACACCACTTGCACCGCTAGCAGAACGTCCTACGGCGGCCAAGGTGTGGCTTGGCGCCCGGTGAGGTTCGCGGTGCGGAGCCGTCCCTCTCCGGATTCTTTTCCTTCTGGAGTCGCATAATGCGATCGATTGTTTTTTCCTCCCTTCGAAGGGAGCTTGTAGACGGTTGTGGTCGGCTGTCTGGTTGGCTGTCTGGTCGGCGTGGCCTTGCTGCGTGGTGTCTGCCGCCCCGAAAAGATAGCGGCCGGCAGATGGGGAGAAACCTTGTGACGGTGATGGCGGGGCTTGCCATTCTGCTTTCACTTGCCTCGCTCACGGCGTCGATCGCATTCTCGGCGGATGAGGTGGTCGCGGAGCCTGTGGCGGCTGCCGCTGTTGTCGATGCCGGGGTGACCGCCACCGGCTACAAACCGAATCTCATGTCGGTGGAACAGATGGTGGAAAAGCTCTGGACGGGGGCCGACACCGTCTGGGTGCTGATCTGCAGCATGCTCGTGTTTTTCATGAACCTGGGTTTCGGCTGCGTGGAGACAGGCTTCGCCCGGTCGAAGAACTGCGTCAACATTCTCTCGAAGAACTTCATCGTCTTTGCGGCAACATCGGTCGCCTTCTGGCTGCTGGGCTGGGACCTGATGTTCGGCTCGGGTGACGGCGGCTGGATCGGCCAGTCGGGCACCTGGATGGTGGGCGGGTTCGATCCCAAGTACGACAACAGCCCGTTGATGGGCGACAAGTATCAGGGAGTCTACGGCTCGATCAGTTGGACGCATGTGCCGCTCTACGCAAAGTTTTTCTTCCAACTCGTCTTTGCAGGAACGGCTGCGACGATCGTGTCGGGGGCCGTTGCGGAGCGGATCAAGTATCACTCCTTCATCATCTTCTCGTTTATCATGGCGATCGCGATCTACCCGGTCGTGGGCCACTGGATCTGGGGCTTCGGCTATCTCGCCAAGGAGTGGAATTTCTGGGACTTCGCCGGCTGCTCAGTGGTGCATTCGGTGGGCGGCTGGTCAGCTCTGACCGGTGCCATCATTCTCGGTCCGCGAATCGGCAAATACGGTGCCGATGGAAGGATCAACGCCATCCCGGGCCACAACATGACAGCGGCCTTCATCGGCACTCTCGTGCTCTGGTTCGGCTGGTTCGGATTCAACCCGGGCAGCACGATGGGCGTTGCTGGTGACGGAGGTGCTCTGGCTTCGCAAGTTGCCGTGAATACCAACTTCGCCGCTGCAGCCGCGACCCTCAGCGCCACGCTCACGGCCTGGCTGCTACTGGGTAAGCCGGACATCGGCATGACGCTCAATGGATGCCTGGCCGGCCTTGTGGCGATCACGGCCAGCGCGGCCTACACGAATGCGGCCTGCTCGCTCCTGATCGGGGCAATCGCCGGCGTGATGGTGCTCTTCTCCGTGCTGTTCTTCGACAAGATCCACGTTGATGATCCCGTGGGTGCCACGAGCGTGCACCTCGTCTGCGGCATCTTCGGCACGCTCTGTGTCGGCCTCTTCACCACCACCGACCTCTCCGGCACCGTGCTGAACACGCCGTTTGGCACGGCTGAAGCAGGCGGTCCGAACGCGGGGCTCTTCTTTGGCGGTGGCACCAAGCAGTTGATCGCCCAGTTGGTTGGAGTGCTCATGGTTGGAGCCTACGTGGTACCCGTCTCGGCCATGTTCTGGCTGCTGATCAAGGCGACTGTCGGCCTACGCGTCTCGGCCCAGGAGGAGATCGAGGGTCTCGATATCCATGAGCACGGCAACGAGGCCTACCACGGCTTCGTGATGGTGCGGAACGAATAGCTACGATCCAGAAGGATGCCCCAACGGCTTGGGTGGGCACTCCGCCTAGCTCACCCAGGCCGGGGCATTCCTTAGGGTGCGAGCCCGCGGTCGGATTCGCGTGGGCATACCCCAACTCCCACCAACTCCGACTCCTACTTCGTCTGGAACTCCCGGCTCTGAACGATCGCATGCAGAAAGGTTCGCAGTGCGTAGTGATCGTGCTTCGCGGCGGCCAGGATTCGATTCGCCATATCCTCGTCGGCGAAGCCAAAGGGTCGGCCGAGGGCATACTCGATCAGGTGCTTCGTGAAGCCGCGGGCAAAATCATCCTCCCGGGCGGCGATCAGATCACGCAGTTCACGAAAATTGGCGAACGAAGAACCCTGAAACAGCGTGTCGGCGGCCTCGATCGTCCAGGTCTTTCCACCGTGCCGGTCGGTGGTTCGCCATTTTCCGGCGGCGTCAAAGTTTTCGAGCCCAAAGCCGATGGGATCGATCTTCCGATGACAGCTCGCGCACTGCGGTTGTTCTCGATGGGCCGCGAGCCGCTCGCGGGTGGTCAGCGGCTTGTCGGCGAGTCGCGACAGCTGCGGCACATTCGGCGGGGCAGGGGGCGGCGGATCGTTCAGCAGATGTCGCAGGACCCAGGCACCCCGTTCGACGGGGCTACTCTCGACACCATTGCTCCCCATCGCATGGATCGCGGCCATCCCCAGGAGCCCCCCGCGGGGTGAGTCGGCGGGCAGCGCGACTCGGCGGAAGCCTTCGCCGGTCACGCTGTCGATACCGTAGTAGGTCGCGAGCACGTCGTTGACGAGAACGTAGTCGCTCTTGAGAAGGTTTCCGAGCCGCCCGTGTTCCGGATCGCGGAGCAGGTGGGCGAATGATTCGTAGACTTCCTGGCGGGCCGCCACGCGGGTGCTCTCATCGAACTCGCGATGAAGCACCAGGTCGAACTGGAAAAAGTCGAGCCGCTTCATGTCCAGCCATTGGTGTACGAACCCAGAGACGAATTGATCTGACCGGGCATCGTCGATCATGCGATCGACCTCGGCTCGGAGGACCGCCGGCCGATGCAGTTCATCGCGTGCTGCCAGCGTCAGCAGCCGTTCATCTGGTGGTCCGCTCCAAAGGAAGGCGGCAAGCCGCACGGCAAGTTCCCGGTGTGTGAGCGTTCGCGGGGCATGCTCCGTTCCCGGCTCGAAGAGATAGAGAAAGCTGGGCGAGGCAAGAATGATGCTCAGCGGCGTGCGAATGGCCACGGCAAACGGCTGCCCTGCTGCCAATTCCCCCTCGAGGATGTCGACGAGCTGGTCGATGAAGCTCGCCTCCGGCTCCACGTCGCGAAAGGCAACGCGGGCAAACTCGGCGAGCAGGTCTCGGCCGCGTTCGGCAGCCGCCCGGGCTGGCAACCCGTCTGGCACCTGCAGGTCCATGATCTTCTCAATCGCCGCCGTGCCGGGTTCTGGCAGCGGGCCCTCCAGTTCGATCCAGTCGATCCAGATCGAAGGCTCATACCCATACCCAGTCGCCTGTTTTTCCCGGTGAAAAATATGCTGGAAAAACTGCTCGAAGTCTCTGGGCTGCCGTTCTTGAAGCGAGAACTTCCGAAGGCTTGACGCCCGCAGTTCCACGCGTGTCTCGACGATTTCCGGATGCTCCACCGTTCCATGAAGCTGCAGGGTGGCGATTGAAACACCTTCCAAACCGGTGGGCAGATTGTTTGTCTGCTGGGGCAGGCCGACCTCCACGAACGTCCTTGCGGCTTTGACACCCTCGACGACCCCAGCCCGCAGCCGCAGGATATACCGGCCCGGTGGAAACTCCGCGGGCGGCTCGACATCGATCCGTGAGCGGAACGAGGCGCCATGGTGGGGCAGCTTCAGGTAGGTGCCGAGCTGCCGGTGGGGAAGATCAAAGTAGTGCCGATAGAAGGGATACAAATGGAGGTATTGCTGGTTGCTGAACGCCGCACTGCTGGCATCCTGAAACCCGAATTCCTTAGGGTCAGGACACCCCTTCAGCAGATTGGCGTGGTAGTAGATAAAGATGTCGGGATGCTTGACGATCTCCGGATGTTTTTCGCGGAGTGACGCCACGAGGCTCTGATTCTCGGGAGCTGCTGCCGCCTGATCCACCAGTGCTTTCCAGCGCAGAAAGCGTTCCTGCGATTCCTCAAAGTGCTTCACCTCCCGGTCTTCCTCCGGAGTAAGGGCCGTTTCCGGTTCCAGGCGGAACACCGCAGGCTTTGTGGTCGAGGCGGCATGCCGCGTGAATGCCTCATCGATCGCGGTGCGTCCGAGCTTCAGGTATTCCTCGAATTGGTCGCTGGAGAGAAAGAGCGACGCCCCCACCGTATCGAATGAGCCGGACGTGGCATCATCGGGAAGCGATTCACCGCGGACGCTCGTTCCCAACAAGTGCTCCAGCGTGTTTCGGTATTCCCGCCGGTTGAGCCGGCGGAGCGTGATCGTGCCGCCTGAATCGGCCAGTGACCTTCTGGCCGCCACCATGGCCTCAGCCAGATCGGCCAGGAAATCGGCCTTTGCCGCTCCGTATGGCTGCGGCTGCTCCTCCGGGGGCATCTCCCCCGAGTTCACCACGCCCAGCACCTTCTGCCAGACCTCCGCCTGCTCGATGGTGGCGATCCGGAGCGGCAGGTCTGCAAGATTGACTTTTCCCTCCTGCACATCGGCATCGTGGCACGCGAAACAGTGCGCAGCGAGGAAGGGACGAGACGAGTCCGAAAGACTGGCATCGCCCGGTTCCGCTGCGGCCACGCCAGACACGCCCGCGGCGACAATCAAGGCACAGAGGAGACGAAGGGGCATCGTTGGCAGCGATTGTGTTGGATGGCGACCGGCATCGTGGATGGCCGCAGGAATGGTCACGCCAGCAGTTCCGTCACCACGCCTGTGCTATCGCCATGGCGATCCACGGCGACTCCGGCACCCCGCAGCATCGTCAGCCAGACATTGCACAGTGGCGTATCCTTCGGGAGGACGATGTTGTGGCCGAGTGCAAGACTGGCGCCACCACCGCTCACGATCGTCGGACAGTTGTCGAGGTAGTGAATCGACCGGATGTTCGTCCCATACGCGAGGGCGACATGATCGAACAGGCTCGACCCATCGGCTTCCTTCGTCGCCTTGAGCTTGTCGAACAGGCCGGCAAGCAGTTCGCTCTGCGCGAGATCACGCTTCTGGGCCGCCTCCATCCGCTCCCCCGGCGTGTAGTGGCTCATGTCATGAGGGTTGACTCGGATGCCGAGGCTGTTGAGCAGCGACGTGACCGGCTGACGATAGGTCATCACGCGGGTGCTGTCGGAGAGGAGAGCAGCCACGATCAGATCGTACATGATCTCGATTTCCGCCCGTCCCTTCAGTCCGGGGCTGGGTTCAGGCAGTGGCGGCTTGGATTTGGGGATTGCCAGCCACTGCTCATCTTTGTCCAACCGCTGCTCGATGCTCCGGATGCCCTCGAAATACTCCGACAGTTTGTCGGAGTCGGTCTTGGTGAGCCCGCGTTGCACCCTTTTGGCGTCGGTCAGCACGGCGTCAAGCACGCTCCGCCTGGAGGCGATGGCCGCCTTCCGTTCCTCGAGGGACAATTCGTCGGCAGAGAACAGCCGGTGAAACAGTTGCAGCGGATCACTCGGCCCCGCCAACGGTTTGCCGTGATGATCCCAGGCGAGAGACCTCCCCGGCCCGTGGCCGGAATTTCCGTCGTCGCTGTCGAGTTGGATCGACGCAAACCGGGTGCCCTGACCAAGTTGCCGCGCCGCGACTTGATCGGCGGAGATCGTGTTTGAGAAATTCCGGCCGGGAACCGCATAGCGATTGGCGCCCGTGAGCCAAAAGGTGCTGCCCCAATGAGCCTCGTTGCTGGAGCGGTGCGAACAGCCCTGCACGACCGTGAAATTAGCTTTGTGCCGCGCAAGTGGCGCAAGCCCGGGTGGCAGGGTGTAGCCGGCCCCGGTCTGGTTCGTGTCGGGGAACCAGGTTTCCTGGGTCACTCCCCAGCCGATGCCCAGGAAGACGACCCGTTTTGGTGGCGTGGCCACCGGGGCGGCGGAGGCGTGCCGCCGGAACCCGAGCGATTCGAGTGCGGGAAGTGCGATCATCGCACCTGTTCCGCGGAGAAAATATCGACGG
>Ga0247837_1004453_pt1 | contig 22483 bp, 17 predicted proteins | sample LaCtaG_2_FD_187115 | JGI IMG/M metagenome (GOLD analysis project Ga0247837, IMG submission 187115) | Freshwater microbial communities from meromictic Lake La Cruz, Castile-La Mancha, Spain - LaCruzMarch2015_14.5m | ecosystem: Environmental > Aquatic > Freshwater > Lake | place: Spain: Castile-La...
CGAGGTGCTCGCCGTACTTGAAATGCACGGACTGATTTCGCCAGTCCAACCAGTGCGCGGGCCGATCGCCGTTGATGCGTTCGGTAACTGCGCGCCAGCGGTGGTGCTTGCGGCAACACCTAGCAGCATTTCCAGCCGCGAAATCTTCAGCATCTCCCGCACCGGAACGCTGGCTTCCACAATCACCAGCGTTCCGCCAACAGCACGGAAGCGCGAGAGCGCCTTCAGCAATACACCAATACCGACCGACGAGATGAAGCTCACCGCGCACAAGTCAAGTTCAATGCGCGAACGACCCGAGCGGATCGCCTCTTCAAGCGCAGCGGATGCAGTGGGCGCCCATGATGAGTCCAGGCGACCATCCATCGCCACCAACACCGCTTCAGGAGTTTGTGTGGAGGTGATCTTCATTTGGAAGCACCATCACCTTCCGTCACTGCGCGCGCGGTGTCAAGCATGTCCTTAGGAAGCACAATTCCGAATTGCTTCATGCGTTCGGGGTTCACCAAGAACACAGTCTCTTGCGGATCAGCAAACGGCAGGTTGCCGGGTGATTCGCCGCGCAGCACTTTGTCCATGAGTCGTGCGCTGATGCGGCCAACTTCTTCAAAGTCGCGCGACACTGCAATGGTGGCACCGGACTTCATTGCGCCGGGCGCAAACGCAAAGACCGGAATGTCGGCGCGATCGGCAGCCTTCACAATAGTTCCGAAGCCTGTGCTTGAAGAACTGTCAGAGATCTGCATGATGGCCTGCACGCCTTGCGTGGCAAGTCCCTCGGCGGCTTCCGGCAATTCCGTCGGGCGGTCGGCGCCCACGGAGACCAGTTCAATGCCCGCTGCCGCCAGAGCCGTCTCCCATTCAGCGCGCGAAAATACGCTGTTCACCTCACCGGGCGCGAACACTGTTCCAACGCGCCGCAGGTTGGGAATGGCGGCTTTGCCAACGCGGATCATGTAATCCCAATCAAACGTGATGAGCGCGCCAGTCACATTCGGCAGGTGATCGGTGTTGCTCTTGCCGGCGCCCGAAGCAACGCCGGAAGCGATCATGCAGAACACCACCGGGCGATCGGTGATCCGCCGCACTACGGCCTGCAACGCGGGCGTGGTGAACGGCACCACGACGTCGGGCTCCTCTTCGTCGATCGCAGCGATGATGGTGCCGAGCGTGCCAACGTCCAGTTGTGCATCGCGCAGTGAGAGGTAGCAATTCTTTCCATCCACGTAACCGAGTACTGCAAGCTCAGCAAGAAAGCCGCGGTACGACTCTTCAAAGTTCGGCGTGCGGTTGTAGGTGAGCACCGCGATGGTGGGGATTCGCGGAGCAGCCGGAGTCTTTGATGCTGATCCTGCAGCAGGCAACGCCGCAAGCAATGCTTCCACGCTCTCAGGAATCATTGGTCGCTCAATCACGCGCGTGAGCGGCGGAGCGGGTTCGTCGTAAATCATTTCGGCCTGCTTCGCAAGCGCAGGAATGTGTGCCCAGCCAATGCCGAAGCCGTCGTAGTTCAGTTGCAGGCCAACCGGCACAAAGTTCTCGCACGGGATGTCTTGCGGTCGCGTTCCGCGCAGAATCAGTTCCGCGATAGCGCCGGTTGAGATGCCCATCGCGCGGTAATCCGCGCCGAAATTGATGGCTGCGCCGAGCTTCGCCATGGCCGGGAAGTTGGTAATGACCGGCACGCCCGCCTTGCGGCAGCGGTCCACCACCGTGGATGCAGCGGCAATGACGTTTGTATCCGCAAGAATCCAGAAGCATTCGATCCCGCGGGAGAGCAGCACATCTGTGGCGGTGGAAACCTCGCTGACGTTCGCGCCGTTTGCTTCAAGCAATTCGACACCCAGCTTCGCGCATGCTTGTCTGCCAAGTTTGACTGACGCCTCAGCGTTAGGCTCCGCCGGATTCCACACGCATCCGATGGTCTTGATGTGCGGGGCCGCATCATGCATGGCGCCAAGCAAGATTTCCGCCGGCTGCAACGTGCCGAAGCCCGCAACATTGGCAGGGCGTGTTGAACCCTCGGACCACGGTCCAAGCGGAATCCCGATCGCTGGCGGCGAGGCAACCAGTCCAAACACATGGGGCAGGGCGCGCTTGTTGGCACGTATCACTGCTTGCGTTGCCACGGTGGAGAGCGAGACCACCATGTCATAACTTGGCGACGCGCTGCACACGGCGGCTGCCATCTGTCCAAGTGTGCCGATGTCACCTTCAGCATTGAAGAAATCGAAAGTTGTTCCGGCATCCTTCCCAAAGCCAGCGGAGTTGAGCCGCTCCAGCATGCCATCGCGGCCAACATTCATTGCATCGATCGAGGAGATCTGAATGACCGCAATACGCCGCGGCCGCGCAGCTTCGGCGGCAATGCCTGCGGCGTCGTTGCGCTGACGACTGTTTGATTTATCGCTCAATACCAACACCGCGGCTGCCGCCACGATGAGGAGGATTCCAAGAATGAGTCGCTTGGCGGAATGGAGCACCGGGGGAAACTACATGAAGGGCGGGGGTGCCATCACGCTCACGCCGAATCCGGTGCAGCAGCTCATCCGGCCGCACCACGCGAATTCCCCGCGCCTTCAGCCGTTCGGCCAGCGCGGCGGCGGCGCCGACGCCGGTCACCTTGGTGCCGTCCGCCAGTTCGTGGCTCGACCAGACATGCACCGAAACCCAGCGCGTGAAGGGCGCCGTGCTTGCCGCGGCATCGCGCGCGATTGCATCGGCCACTGCCTCCGGGCCGCCGATCCCGGGATGTTGCGTGTCCAGGCCAGCCCACAAGCAATAGCCCGCAGTGACGAAGGGCACCTCGCCGCCGCGACCGTCTGATGCCCAGTCGATGCGGCCGCGGCCCGCGTTGTACGGCGCGTAGTCGCACACGAAAGCACCAAGGAGCGGGTGAAGTCCTTCCGCGATCCATCGACGCGCTTCTGCGGCACCCGGCGTGTTCGAGTGCAGCATCAGCATCCCCGCCATCACCGCACCGGTGCGATGATTCTGCGCATCGAGCCGCCGCATGAACTCGCGGAACAACTCCTCGCGCCGACCGGTGTTCTCCGCGAATCGATCCGGATACCAGTAGCCCGCAAACTGTTCGATGAGCGCGGTGCCGACTGGCTGCGTCTCGCCGATCCGCTCCAACACGCACGGCGCTGCCTGCGAAAGCGACGAGAGGCACGCACCGAACCCGATGGGAAAGCTTCCGTGCAGTGGATGATCCCAGTACGCGGGAGGCTTCACGGGCGGCGTTCCCGGCGGCGGCGTGGCCGGCATGTTGCGCGGCGCGCCGGGTCCCCAGAAGGCGCCGGAGAGCCACTGCAGATTGTCGCCATCACTTAAGACCAGTGCAACGCATGGGCGACGATCGGCAAAGTCAACAGACGATGCCGGCATACCTACCACTGCCGGAAAGCGCGCATCAAGCGCGCCGGCGGAAAGAAACGGTTGGTTGCGCATCCAATTGCTCGCGGTATTTGAATGCCCACGCACCGAGACGGTCATCGTGTGCATCGCCTCGTCGCCCTCGTCCCAACCGAAGGTGGGCGCCAGGTCATCAAGCCGATCGATCATCGGCCATGCTTGTGCACCGGCGCCGTAGCCCACCCAACACCGCTGCGAAATGGCAACGTCGCGATTGCGCTGCACGCCGGGGTCGAGCATCGACAACGTGCTCCGCGAAAGTTGCGCTGCATCTTCCGGTGACATCGGCACACGCCCATCCGCCAGCATGCGCAGACCGAGCGCTTCCGCGCGCGGGATCAGCGACTGTTCAATGAGCACCGCACGATAGATCCCCGCGAGGCTGGTAGCCACGTTCACGGATTCATTGGTTGATGCGTTCTTTGCGGTGTACGCCTTGCGTCCGCTGGGGTCGCGTGCATACGCCACGTAGCCGCGCACCCATCCCGCGCGCATGCCGTGCTCCAGGAGTTCCCACGGCGTGAAGGTGCCACGGTCTTCCAGTCCCAGCCGCGCCACCGTGCGCGCCTTCCATTCGCCGTAGCGCTGCACCACGGTGTCGTTCCACACCAGTTCGTCCGCTTCACCGCAGTTCACAGCCAGCGCCGCTAGTCCGGCGAGCGACGCAGAGAGCATCTCCTCACGCATGTCGACGGTGAGGGCGGTCGCCTTGGGTGTTGGAACTCCTTGAACCCGCACCGTGACGAATCCGCGCGGCGCACGTTGCGCGGGCCACCACGAGTCACGAGCCGCCCGCGCAGGGTCCGAGCGTTCCATTGATAACGCCGCCAAGAACGTAAGGAGGACGGCATAGAACATCACGGGGCGCACAGGATTATTGTGGCACAAGTTGCGGCCGCATGCACGCACTCACTCACTCGAGGGGCGGCAACGCCCGGTAGCCATCGGCAACGCACCTTTCGAGCCGATCGACCTCATCATCTCGAAGGGCCATGAAAGTGGAATCACGCTTTGCTTTCGACAGGCTTCCGTTGTTCTGCAGACAAAGGCGAATGAATAGGTCAAGGTCACGGTCGGGTAGGTCTACCACCTTCTGCATCGCGTGCTTCGTCCGGTCGTAGCTCGCGAGGAACGACAGCTCCTCGATGAGTTCCGTCTCGATCGTCTGCTCGATGAACGCGAACAGCGATTCGACCTGCGCGGTCATGTCGGGGTAGCGGTAGAGCGGAACGAGATCACTTCCATTGCGCACGTTCATGCGGCCTGCATCATCGAGCTCATAGTCGGCCAGCTGAATGATCGGCTTCGAGAACGCCTCCAGCGAGGCGTCGTACTCCGTGGGTCGCTTGAGCATGACCGCGGACACTGGGAAGACCATGCCCGAGGGGACGAAACCACGGCGCGCGAGAATGTTGTGGATGAGGAGGCGGTGGATGCGGCCGTTGCCGTCTCCGAAGGGATGCACGAATACGAAGCCGTAGCCGACGAGCGATGCATGCAGCACGGGGTGCAGCCCAGCCGACTCCATGCGGCGGTGTGAGGCGATGACCCCGGACATCATGCCATCAACGAGCTCGGGGCCCGGACAGATGTAGTGGATGCGCTCGTTTCCACAGTGAACCGTCTCGCCCACATAGTTCTGGTCGGTGCGGTAGCCCGTCTCGCGAAATCGCGCATCGACGATCTGATTTTGGATCTCGACGAGCCGCGACTTCGTGCACAGGTCGTCGCTCGTGGCGGCGTGGAGTAGCGCCACGAACCGCTCGGTCCGCGACGCATCGGGCTTGATGTGCTCAATCTCGAAGGAAGACTTGGTCTCCTTCGCGTACAAGTAGCTCATCGCGCGCTTGAGCAAATCGGGCGAAAATCCGGACATGAGTTCGCGGCTGCGGGCGGACAGGTCGCGCTCGATGAAGGCGGAGATCGCCGCAGTCCGCCGCACAGTCGGGCAGAAATCGCCATTGCCCAGCAGGTTGTCGTTGATGCGCTGGCGCCGAACCTGCGTCGGCGTATCGAGCACGAAATACTCGTCGGGCTCGAGGAGGTCGACATAGTTCCCCGCCGTCATGTCGGCGAGCAGGAGCCGCTGGCCGGTGAGCAATTCGAAGAGGTACCAGATCCGCCGCGTGTACTTGCCCTGCGGAGTGGCCTGCACCCAGCGCGTGATCGAGTCGGCGCCGATTGCCGGAAGCAACTTCGCAAGCAGCGCGAGGTCCGTGCCGTCGTACTTGAGCGCAAACGCAAGATGGTCGCAGGGGTCATGGCCCGGCCAGTACTGCGCAGGAAAAGTTTCCGAGATGCCTCTGGCGGATATCTCGATCCGCTTCGACGCACCGTCGTACACCGACGACTGGTGCCATGGCAGCAGACCTTGGACCCGGTACTGCTCGATCAAGGCGGCGTACCCCGCAGCCCGGCATGTGGGTTCGGTCGGCATAGTCCGCAATAATACTGACAGGCGTTTTATAATGCTTATAAATACACCAATTTACGATAAAATTATTACAGAACTGCCGAATTTCGCGTACGGACGTCCCAAATTGCTTACAAGAAGGGGTCTAGGCCGCAACACGCGTATCACGCAGGCTCAGGAGCTTCTTTGGCTATGGGGGCGAGGTTCTTTGCCGCTTTAACTACCCCGCCTTCCGCGCCGTCATATCAAGGCTCGTGATGAAATCGCTTGGCGTGGTGCCAGCCGGCAGCGCTGCCACGATTTTGAGGTAGAGCGGGTCTTGCCAATCGGTCATAGCGGCGATGTATTCGGGCTTCGGAGTGAGCACGATGTCCGTGAGACCCGCGGCTACTGCTTGGGCGCGCGACTCCTCAACGAGGACGGCGCCGGCAACGCAGCCGACCAGCGCTTCGACATCGTGAAGCACCGCCGGTGGGAGCGGTCGCAGCAATGCCAAGTCCGAAACCGCCACGCGTCCGCCGGGAGCGAGTACGCGCGCAATTTCTTTCCACACGCGCGGCTTGTCCGGCGAGAGGTTGAGGACGCAGTTGGAGATCACCACATCAACGCTGCCGTCGGCAACCGGAAGGCTTTCAATCTCACCCAGGCGGAACTCCACATTGGTGAGCCCGGTCTGTCGTGTGTATGCAGCCATATTGCGGCGCGCTTTGGAGACCATGTCCGGAGTCATATCGACACCGATCACTTTGCCAGTGGCGCCGACCTTTGGGCCCGCCACAAAGCAGTCGAACCCGCCGCCTGCGCCAAGATCCAACACCACCTCACCAGTGCGGAGTGATGCGATCGCGGTTGGATTGCCGCAGGAGAGCCCCATGTTTGATTCGGCAGGCGTACTTGCGAGTTCGCCCGCGGAGTAGCCGATCGCTGCGGCAAGTTGTTCGGGCGTAAAGGTTGCCGGTCCGCAACATCCGCCGCCTGCGGGCAGGGCGGGCTTGGCGGCCGAGCCGCCGCAACAACTGGCGACCGCGGGTACCGCGGGTTTCGCCGCAGCACCGCCATAGCAACTTGCGACCGCCGGGGCCGCCGGTGCCGCGGATTTCGCCGCTGCCGCTTGCGCCGCTGACCACGAGCCGCTCTCCGCAATCTTTGAGTATCCAGCACGCACTTGCTGTCGCAGCTGATCAGCCTCGACACTTGTTGCCGGAACCGCTGCGGCTGGCAAGTTGCATCCACACTGGCTGCCCGAGCAACACGCATTGCCCTGCGGAGAAGGATTCTTACTGTCTTGATTTCGATCATTGATGGTGTTCATATGGATCCTTGTTGGAGTGAGAGGTGTTGTGAGATGTGAACTTTGATATCTATCAATAGTGCACGTTGGTCATCGCGCCCCGCAACAGCCGCACGCGCATCCGGGCAGTTGCTCTGCGGGGCAACATTGTTCAATGGCATCAGCAATCGCTCGCATCGTGCGGCACAGGTGCGCATAGTCCACCACGTAGTGCACGGTTCGCCCGGTCTTACTTGACTGCACCACGCCGGCGCGTTCAAGAAGACTTAAGTGCCGCGAAACCACGGAGAGGTCCACTGCGCAACATTCACCCACGTCGCTCACCGTGCATGCGCAGCCGCACTTCACCAAGCATCCCAAGAGCCGGGACCGCGTTGGGTCACTGAGCGCCTTGAATAACTCCGGGTCAAGCAGGTCATCAATCGGCCTGCAACATGCGGAGGCCTGCACGGGGGTCATTGTCCGACGTTTGCGTACTTGCACCATAATGCAAATATACATTCGCCAGCGCTGAATGTTCGATGAATTGCCAATTATTTACGAAATTGCTCCCCGGCTCACGCAAACGACGGCAATTCAAAGCCCGTGCGGTACTCGCGCCGCACGATGCTGGCGGTGGCCTCTGGGTTGTTGGTAAAGCTCAGAGTGGCCTTATCCCAACGCAGTTCCTTGTTCGGGTAGCGCGCTGCCTTGGAGCAGAGCAGACCAGCCTCCGCCATGCGCGCGCCGGCCGCAAACGGCGTCTGCACGAAAGCGTCCGGCTTGCCAATGATGCGATCAACCCAGGAGTGCCAGTGATTGCGCGCGGTGATCTCGCCTTGTCCCGGAATCTTGCTCCACTCGACTGGCTTGCCATCCTGCCAGACCTGAATCTTTCCTTCCGGCTCCACCAGCAACACGCCGCCTTCGCAGACCACCATCGTTCCGGTGTTCGGCCAATCACCAGCAGGAAGCCCCAGCGCAGCGCGTGACGGAGCCTGGCTCTTATCACAGTAATTCACAACGAAGCGCGGTCCCGCGAAGCGATCGCCTGACACCGGATAGGTGAGCGTGGAATGCACATGTTGCGCGTGATAGAAGTCCGATGGAGTGCGCGTCTCGGCCATCACCGCGATCGGCGAAGGAAGGTCATAGGCAAAGTGGATGACATCCAGAAGGTGCGTGCACCAATCGCCCAACTGGCCGGTGCCGTAATCCCATGAAGATCGCCAACGCAGGCTGATGAGACCTTCGCGACACGGTGCATCAACAGCAGCACCCAACCACAGCGGCCAATTGATATTCGCGGGCGGCGTGATCGGCTCCGTCAGTCCGCCGTAATAGAAGTATCCGTCGCCTTGGTCCGGCGGTCCGCCGATCCACACGTGCGCCTCAATCGCTTTGCCAAGCAGTCCGCGCCGAAGAATGTCCACTGCATGCTGTCGTCCTGCAGGGCCCATGCGCTGATTGCCAACCTGCGTGATGAGCGATGGACACGCCTTGGCCGCGCCTTCAATCGCCGCCACTTCAGAGAGTTGCTGCACGAGCGGCTTCTGCCCGTAGACATGCTTCCCAGCCTTGAGGGCAGTCATCATGATGAGTGCATGATTGTGGTCTGGGGTGCACACCACCACGGCATCAAACTTGCCGGCGTGCTTGTCGAAGGCTTCACGGAAATCGCTGCAGATGAACGCAGCCGGATGCTTCGCGGACACTTCCTTCAGCGCGTCCGAATCAACATCGCAGAGCCCTGCAAAGTTCACATCCGGATGCTGCGTCAATTCATGTCGATCCGCCGGAGCGATGCTGCCGCCCACGCCGACCTGCAAGATATTGAGCTTTGCAAGCCTTCCACCAAACACGCGGCGTGGTGCCACGGACGGAAGCGCGAACGCACCCTGTGCAATCAGAGAACTTGCGGCGAGTCCGCCGGCAGCCAGGGCGGTGTTGGTCATCATGGTGCGTCGGTCGATCATTGGTATTCCTTCAGTGGAGTGTGCGGTTGCCAGACGTATCACGCGATGCCATCAACAAGCCATCGCTCAAACTCAATCTCGTCACGAATTTGAATTCCATCCAAGCCTACGAGCGGATAGCTCGGTTCAATCTGCCGCACCCGATCGACAATACCTTTATACAGCGCAGAAAATCGCCAGCCCCTGCGCTGATAGAAGCGAATGGCGTGCGCGTTGTCATTGGTGGTGGTCAGATAGATCCGCTTGCAACCCTGATTGCGCGCGTGTTCTTCTGCGGCCGCAAGGAGTGCCGCGCCAACGCCGTGGGCGGGCGAGCGGCTACTCAGGGTGATCACTTCGCACTGCCATCCACCTTCGACCATATTCAAGGTGAGGAGCCCGGCAAATACACCGTCGACGTCAGCCACAAAGCCGGGCAGCTGGTCGGCTTGATGCAGCCGGCCCAATGACCAGATGCCGTTTGAATGCCAGTGGGTATGCAGTTCGGCGCGCACTTCAGCTTGGTCGCGTGGTTCGATGGGTCGGATGACCATGGGCATGATGGGGAGGGTAGCCACAGTGACCGCCGCCACCGGGCATGCAAGGAGCCGCAACTTCATCGCCTGCGAATTTTCAGTCCCTAAAAACGGAGTAGGCCTCGATTCCTCGAGGCCACACTCCAGATGCCTGTGTTGGTGAGCTCGGTTTCCCGTCGAGCCCGCCGCAGGCGGTTTGGGCATCTCTGAGTTTCCCGTTCAGAGGCGCCCGCATTGTCTGCTTGCTGGTCGGTTTCCCGTCGACCATCAAGCGGTTTGTCCTGCAGGTCGGTTTCCCGTCGACCTTCAAGACTGTTTGTTCTGGCGGCCGGTTTCCCGTCGGCTGTCAGAACTGTTCCTTCATAGATAAGAACGAAATTGGGGTGCTGCAACCATCATGGCAGCGAGAAAAATCCTCGATTTGTTTCAAATGCCCGTTCCTGCAGCGGAAACGCAGTTTTTCAGTCGTGCGGCTGGCGAGAATTACCAGTATTCGGGAACGGGCGCCAGGGAGCGCAGCCGGCTCGTTGGAGCGGGGAGCAATTCAATAGTCCCTAAAAACGGAGTAGGCCTCGATTCCTCGAGGCCACACTCCAGATGCCTGTGTTGGTGAGCTCGGTTTCCCGTCGAGCCCGCCGCAGGCGGTTTGGGCATCTCTGAGTTTCCCGTTCAGAGGCGCCCGCATTGTCTGCTTGCAGGTCGGTTTCCCGTCGACCTTCAAGACTGTTGTTCTGGCGGCCGGTTTCCCGTCGGCTGTCAGAAGTGTCTCCGTCACCTCTATCAACGGAAACTACGAGCCTCAGCCATCACAGTTCTTCGACATTTCTTCAAATTGCTGCGCTCGTGCCAAAAAGTGGCTTTGTAGCGCCCCTGAGCCCCCATAGGTACCCTCGCCGACCATGTCGCCCTCCGATCCTCCAGAAGTCGTCATCGAGAACCTCTCCAAGTCCTTTGGCGGCAAGGTCGTCCTGGCGGGCATCGATTTGACCATTCGCAGCGGAGAGATGGTGGCCATTGTCGGGGGATCTGGGTGCGGCAAGACCGTGCTCCTGAAGTTGATCATGGCGCACTACCCACCCGACTCCGGGCGGGTCTTGGTGGCGGATCATGAATCGGACCCGGATGGCTCGGGGGTCGCCCCGCTGCGGGACATGTCCACTTTGGACGAAGCGCAGCTTGACCGTATCCGCATCCACTGGGCGATCGTCTTCCAACGCAATGCGCTGGTCACCGGAGACGTGTTCCAAAATCTGGCCGTCCTGCCGCGTGAAGTGAAGGGCATGACCAATCAGGAAATCCTGCCCCTGGCGGAGAAGGCGCTGGTTGATGTGGGGCTTGATCCGGCGCTCGTCATGCATCGCGACCGCGAAGACCTCTCGGGCGGAATGGCCAAGCGCGTTGCCGTTGCACGTGCGATCGTCATGGATCCCGTCATCGTGATGTACGACGAACCGACCGCGGGTCTGGACCCAGAGATGTCCGCGCAGATCGATGAGTTGATTGGCGAAACGCACCGCGCCCAACCACCCTTTGCTGCCACGCGTGCCGGCATCAAGCGAACCAGCATCGTGGTGACGCACGACACGGAACTACTGCGTCGACTTCGGCCGCGCATCATCATGTTGTTTGGCGGCAAGGTCTCCTTTGATGGAACCTTTGACGAGTTTGTTGCCAGCGACGATCCGCATATTCGCCCCTACCGAGCGCAGATGGGGCTGCTTCACAACGGGGAGAATAAGTAGCCTCCACCACCATGAAGGACAAGTCCGACATCGTGCGAGATTGGCTGCCGCGCTATACGGGTCGCAAACTGGAGGACTTTGGCCAGTACGTGCTGCTTGTCAACTTTGCCAACTACGTGGAGTTGTTTGCCGAGCGCTTCGGGGTAGAGGTGTGCGGGCGTGATCGCCCCATGCTGACGGCGACTGCAGAGAACATCACCATCCTGAGTTTCGGCATGGGCTCCGCCATGGCTGCTACCACTATGGATCTGCTCTCTGCCATCGCTCCGAAGGCGGTGCTGTTCTTAGGTAAATGCGGTGGCCTCAAGAAGACCAAGGTTGGCGATTTCGTCTTGCCGATCGCTGCCATTCGTGGCGAAGGCACCAGCGACGAATACATGCCACCGGAAGTGCCCGCATTGCCAAGCTTCCGTTTACAGCGCGCGGTGAGTGCGTCCATCATCAAGCACAACCGTGATTACTTCACCGGCACCGTCTACACCACCAATCGCCGTGTGTGGGAACATGACATGCGTTTCCGTGAGAAGCTCCTCTTGATGAAAGCGGAGGGCATCGACATGGAAACGGCCACCATCTTCTTGGTTGGCTTTGCGAACGGCATTCCCAAGGGCGCACTGTTGCTGGTGTCTGACAATCCCATGACTCCCGAAGGCGTCAAGACGGGGGAGAGCGATCGCCATGTCACGGATCGCTTCGTGCAGTTGCATCTTGACATCGGCCTTGACGCACTGCGTGATCTGCGCGACAAGGGCGAGAGCGTCAAGCATTTGCGCTTTGAGTGAATAGCCCGCGGATCGATCAATGTTGATTCGAACGCGCGCGCAGCCGCGTGCGTCGCTTGCTGGTTGTTGTGCAAAAACACGCTCCCCCTGAAATGCACTTGGCACTTCAGGGGGAGTTCATTTCCACGGCGTCCCCACACATGGATAGAGATTGTTGATTCGGCCAACCCGCGTCCCCCGGGAAGTGCCTATCGCAATCAACACCGTACCTTTACACGCGCACAAATCAAATGATTTGGGGTTGATTTTAAAATTAAATCCGCTATGAAAGCGGATAACCGCAATTTATTTCAAATAGTCCACCATCACCGACCTGCCGGAGCCGCTTGCGAGCCCGCAGCGCTGGGTTGATAGGCGATGCGAGTGAAGCCCGCGTCCCGGCACGCCTGCAATGCGGACGCTGCGCCTTCCACGGTGACATCATCCGCAACCCGCACTACCACGCCGGGCTCCTTGGGGAGCGGACGAATGGCATCGCGGAGCGCATCGCGCCCGGTGAAGGTCCGTGTTCCAATGCGGTAGGTGGTGCTGCCGTTGGCCATCGTCACGTCCACCACTTGCGGCGTGAATCCTCCGGTGTCGCCGGCCGTAGCGCGTCCGCTACCAAGGGTGGCGGCCAGTTCGCGCTCCTCTGCCTCCATGCTTCCGGCAAGCAAGAAATACATGAGTAAGAACAAGATCACATCAATCAGTGCGATCAGTGGAAGCCGCATCTCTGAGAGTTCCAACAGTCCGGTGCGGCCGCGCGAAGTCATGCGCATCAGGAACCCTCCGGCGCAACCGCCAGCGACCAGTTGGCGATCTTTGCTTTCGCCAATCGTTCCGCCAAGCGATTGAGTGACGCAGCACCTGCCGCGCGGTCAGCGCGCACCACAATTCCACTGTGTCGCGTTCCGGTACCACCTTGAGCGGCGGCGATTCGTGTGGCAAGCGCGTCGAGTGAAACACTCTCACCAAGAATGGAATAGTTTCCGGCGCGGTCGACATCAATCACCAACTTGGCAGAAGCAGATTCGCTTGGTGGAGCCGCACCCTCTTGGTGAGGCAGGTCTACGGGTCGCAACTCGCTGGTTGCAAACTGTGATGACAGCATGAAGAAGATGATGAGCAGCAGGATCACATCGATCATCGGTGTGAGATCAAACGATGCATCGGATCCATCTGCGCCGCCGGCCATCAGGTGCCCTGTGCCGGCGAATTTCGCGGCGCTGGCGCGCCTGGCGAGGTGCCGGCGCCTGGGTTTACTGCGGCTGGACGTGGAGCTTGCGCGCGTGCTGCTGAAAGTGCAGCCGCCAATTCTTCAGCCATCGGTTCAAGATCATCAGCCGCTACGTCAGTGACAAGTCGATCGATGCGTTGGCGAAAGAGTGCAAACGCCACCGTGCACGGCACCGCAACCACCAGTCCCTGCGCGGTATTCACCAGTGCGAGCGACATGAACCGCGCCAACTCGGTGGAGCGTGCTGCACCCTGCAATGATCCAATCGCATTGAAGGCGCCGATCATTCCGATCACGGTCCCCAGGAGTCCAAGCATGGGACCCACTGCTGCTAACACACCAAGACCATTGTTGAGGCGATGCAGTTGCGCAGTGGCAACTTGGCCCGCTTCCTCCACTGCTGAACGAGCTTCGAAGGCGCCCATTGGATTTCCGGTGCAGCGCCGAATGGCGCTCGCCATCACGACCGCAACGAATGAATGGGACGAATCGCTAGTGCACGCACGCGTGGCGCCGGCAACATCACCAGCACGGAGCGCAGTTGAAATAGCAGTGACTACGGCCGGCGGTGCCAGCTGTCCACGACGCAGCGAAAGCAAGTTGCGAACAATGAGCGCCAGCGCCAACACTGACAACGCGATGAGCACGTAGCCCAGGGCGCCGCCCGCGCGCACGTACTCAAACAAACTCATCGACGTGCCTTCATCGGCAAGCGTCACAGACAACGGCATGAGCACACTGGTTGCATTCATTGGAGACGCAGGGTAGCCGCGCGCTGACAAGAAAGCCGCCCCGACGGGTGAGCCCGTCGGGGCGGCAGGAGGTCAATCGATCAGCAGTGCAACTCGGCCGTCAGGGGCAGGAGCCCCATGCGCCAAGGATGACTGCAATATCAGCACCATTCGTGGTGCCGTCACCGTTGAGGTCGCTGGTGACAGCTCCGCCCCAACCACCCAGGACGATGGCCAAGTCGCCACCGTCAACAGCCCCGTTGCCGGTGATGTCGGCTGGGCAGTTCACTGCGGAAGACAGCGTCAGTGTTGCGGTGCCAGAGGTTCCGGCTGCTCCGCTACCAACGCGCACGTACCAGATGCTGCCAACGCTCGCCGACCATTCCGCCTTGCTGGTGCCGCTGGCGCACGTTGCGGAGTTGTCGCTACAGGCAACCACCGCGGTGGTCGATCCTGGGCAGGCGTCGCCGGCATAGACGGCAATGCGCGTGTCGAACGATGCTGCGTTGCAGGTGCTGGCAGTCATGCGGCCAGTGATCGGTGCCGTGAAGCGGTACCAAAGGTCCTTGGTGATGGTGACGCCGGAGCCCTCATCGCATGATGCAGGAAGTGCCGGAGCAGCATTGGTTGCCAACGTGTTGGTGAATGGAAATGCTCCTGCCCCAACCGCGGTGGCGGTGGCACAGGCGTCATTCGCCGGTGCAGGCGTCGACGTACTGAACGTGAACGAATACTCGTTGCGAGTATCGGTGGCCAGGAACACGCGCATGTACACGGTGCTGGAAGCGCTTGAATTCACAAAGGTGAATGACTCGTTGTTGGTGTTGCCAGCGCGGCTCAGTGCAATCGCGCCGCCGCACTCGGTGAACAGCTCGACATCCACGTCGCCGTTTGCGTGCGTGAAGGTCATGTTCATGGTCAGCGTTGCGCCGGAAGCAATCGGCAATGCGTACCAGTCTTCGTCGAGTCGCTTGACCACCAGGGTGTTGTAGGTACCAGGCACAACAGCCTTGGCGTTGGCGCAGGCGTCGTTGGGCTCTTGCGTGTCGTCGGTGCCTGCAGCAAGCCGGGTGGCGAAGTTGCTGCTCGCCGTATTCACCGCCAAGTCCCAACGGCCGTAACCGTCATCGGCTCCGGTGTTTGAGCACGCGCTACCACCGCAGGTGAGCACGCCGAACATCTTGTGGTCGCTGTTAGTAAAGATGGCAGAGCCCGATGAACCGCCCTCAGTAATGCCTTGGTTCCAAGACAGCGAGTTCCAGTTCCCGCTGGGTGATCCGCAGTTGTAGGCAGAGGAATTCTTCACACCGAAGGAGATTGCCTGCGGCGTTCCGCTCGGGTGGTGAATGCCGGTGCAGGCAGAGTTCACCGCTGGGTTGGCGTTCGACCAACCGTCCCAGTAGCAGCCGGCTGGAAGGGCGCCCCTCACCAGAAGCAGCGTGCAATCGCTTGCGAGATACGTTGCTGACAAATCTGAACCAGAGACCAATGTTCCCGGGGAGTTTGTGCCCGTGCAGGGTGATCGATTGAAGAAGTAGAACACGCAACTGTTCGCTTCAGCGGTTGTGCTAATGCAGTGGTTGGCGGTGGCGAGATAGGGGGTCTCATCAGCGGCCGTGGTAGCCACTAGCTGTCCCGAACAAGTGTAACTAGCGCCACCGCTTGTGAACGCCATGCGGGCAGCGGCGTTCGATTCGTTGAGCCACGCTGCGTAGCACGCAGGATTGAGCGAGCAGGTGCCGCCGTTTGAAATATCGCTGAAGACCGGGATGTACCCATAGGAGTAGCCGACCGCGTCAAAGGGAAGTTCCTTGGCGGATTGACCCGCGGGAATGAACCATTCGATTTCCCCGCGGGCTGTTGGTGAGAAGGGGCCGTAGGCCTCGCCTGTTCCAAAGTCGCCGGTGCCTTCAAGAATGCCAGTCATCTTCTGCTCCAAGTCCGGGCAGGTGATGGCGAGTTCCTGACCCGCTGGCAAGTTGAGTCCGCTGAGATGGAGGCGTGAGTTGAGTGCACCGATGGCGTCGATGCCGACGCGCCACAAGCGTCCGCCGGCAACGTCCATCCATTGTCCGTCGTTCAGTGAGATTTTCACGCCGCGTTCAACGCCGAAGCGGAACGGCGCGGGTTGCACGGTGGCTTGATCTTCGGCCATCAGTGCGCCGTGATCCATCGCATCGAGGGTGATCATTGGCACCGGCACAAACCATGTTCCGAATCGTTCGGAGAGCGTGGCTGGCGTTGGCTTCTGCACAGCGGGTGCAGGCAGGGGGCCGTGACCGTTGGGACCAGTGTCCACGTCAGCGAAGACGCACGCGGTGAGACTGGCTGCAACAACGAATCCGACGGTTCGGGGGTGGATGTTCAAGTGTGGCTCTTCAAGTGGGGGACAAGAACGCGCTTTCGGTGAAACGCTCCAAGGAACATAGCCGCGAACGGCGCTGAGGCGATCATTACTCTCAATTCAAGGCAGGATTCACGTCATCACGCTTGCGGTTATCAGACTTATGGAGCCGTTGGGGGTGGAGTCGCCGCTCCAGAAGTGGCACTCACGTCGCGCGGCGCGGAGCGCTGATTGCGCGCACTGGCGTGGCACTCCTTGCAGGTGGCTTGGAGCGCCTGCATGTCGGCGGAGAGTCGCGCGGGGTCTCCGCTCGGCACAGTGCTCAGTTGGTCTTCGAGTCGTTGCGCAATGGATTGGCTCTTGGCGAGCAGGTCTCGGAACGATGTTGGCCGAGCCGCGATCTCTGGCGACGCCGCCAACAGGCGCAGGTGGTCGGCAAGCGCGGCGGCCTCAGCGACTGGAACGAGGTCGCTGTGATCGGCGGGCACCTTCCAGCCGGCGCGTTCAATGGCGGTCAGCCGATCGTTGGTGTCATCAATCGCCAGCATGGCCTCCACCAATCCATTGGGGCGGGTGACAGATGGGAAGTCGGGGGATGCTTGATCGATGGTTGCTGCAGTCAGCAGCGAAGCGGAAGCAGTGCACGTGTACAGGCCGGCGTAGTTGGGCGCTGTGCCAGAAGTCTTCATACGCGCCAGTGCGGCCTCGGTGGTGAGCCAGCCAAGCGATACGGCGATGGTTGCGGCTGCCCCTGCGCTGCGATGCTTTCCGTGGTGGCAGTGAATGTAGATCGGCTTCGGAAGGTCGCGCACGGCGCGCACCAGTTGCAACTTGCGAGCGTCATCAAAGCCGTCGTAACCAATCGGCAGATGGACGTAGCGGATACCGTTGGCGTTCGCGCGTGTGAGGTCGGGCGTTGCACCATCGACCGAGATCACGGTCTGCACTCCCCACGCTTTGAGCGTTGCGAATCCGGCATCACCGACCGGGACGCTGCCAGACCAGACCGACGGTCCGTACGCCACCACATTCAGTAGGCCAGGGGCGTCGATCGGAGCATCCGTAGCGGTGGTGGGCGGCGGAGTTTGCGCTGGCGAGATTGGGGCGGTTGTTGGGGGCAGCGGGGGAGATCCGGCTGTGGTGGCTGACGCCCACACCGTGGCGTGGAGGACGGCGATCCATGAACCGCGCCACAGGAGTCCGTTGTTGTTCATTGATGTCATCCTAGGGACACGTTACGGGCTGCATATTCCCTAAGGAAAGACGAGGGCACTTCGTATCGGTTCGTTTCCTTCCGCGACCCGTGGCACGCAACTACGCTGTGTCGCCCGTGACCCCCATCACCCAAGACTTTGACCTGCAGTGTCGCACCTGCGCGCTTGACCTTCAGAACGCTTTGCGTGCTCTGTACGCCGCCGTGGGGGCGGACCCGGCGCGACCGCAGGAAGTGTCACGTCAATTCAAATTGAATAAGAATCTGACTTGGAAGGTAGCCAAGGTCATTCAATCGGTCGATCCCATTGAAGCGGTGCCGTTGATTCCGGGCAGCGAAGGCATGGAGATCTTGCTCTGCGCCATGGAGGCTGCGGGACCGCATGCGTCGCCAGTCAGTGCTGTGCGTTCGACGCTCGCAGCGTTTGAAAGCATGGTGCGCACGCATGTTGGTGATCGACCAACGCTTGAACTACTGATGGATGGAATGTCGCGCGGTGGCAGGACGCTTGAGGTCTCCCGCAAACTTGCCTTTCGCGGTAACTCAGGAATTTGGGGCGTGCAGGCGCGCGTTCGTTCCATGACGCAGTTTCTTGCCCCGAGCGCTGAGCATCCGGAACTTCTCGATATAGCGCTGGTTGGCGGGCTACACGACATTCGTCGGCTTCGGCCCGTGCAAGGCTGGCCGCTCTTTCGGTTCACCAGTTACGACACGGTTGGTGGCGAACTACCTGGCGGTCGCAATCTTGAAGCCATCGAGAACCCAGCCACTCCCGGTGAACCGCACTTAGTGATGCGCTCATTCTGCTCCCCGGTAGGTGCAGAGGTTCGGAGCATCAAGACAGATACTGGTGTTTCGCACGAACTCATGGACGGACCGGTTGGCCAGCGCGGTTCAGTGACATTCATGTTTGGCGGGATAGAGCGTGCTGCGGTGCCTCGCTACAGCAGTCCCACACAGAGCGCGAGTGAACATGGCGAAATGGGCGCACTGGTCACCATGCCAACCGAGTTTGTGCATATTGACATCCTGATTCATCGCGACCTCCTCAATAGCTTCACCCCGGAATTGCTGGTGTATGGGCGACCGTTCGGCGGCACCGCACTTGATCCAGAAACGCGTGAGAACTACCGCCTGCCGATCGATGAGCCGATCATTCGCATGGATCCAGCCCGTGATTCATTTACCACCGACTTGCTGCCGGACCAGCAACGAGTAGTGGACAGCGTGTTTGCGCGCTCCGAGTGGGATCGCCGTGACTTTTCTGGATTCCGCGCCGTCGTCCCGTATCCACCGATGCCATCGACAGTGATGATCCGTTACGCGCTTTCGCGTGCGCCGGGTGCGTGACTGGTGCTCTGACTCGCGCGCACGGCTCGTGCAATAGCAACGAATCCCACTGCAAGTACCAGCAAGAGAAGTGCGGACATGACCGCTGCCGCAACGATCGCTTCGCGCACCAGGGTCCGATCGCCTTCAAGATCCCCGAGTTCTTCACGCAGCTCTTTGACATTCGCGGCAAGGCTTTGAATATCAGTTGCCAGTGATGATGTGTTGGCACTGAGTGCGGTCACCGTTACGCCAGTGCTATCAAGTTGCTCGCTGAGTTTCTGCACGCGTTTCAGCCCGTCTTGTACTGCCGGACTCGACATGGCCATATCAATGGTGGCCTGCGCCTCCCATCCCGCAGCTGTGGGCAGTCGGCTTGCGAGCCACACCACTTGCGCGCCAAGCAGTCTGGTTTGCTCAAGCTCCGTGGCCGCATTGGTGATGGGGCTCATCATGTTTGGTTCAGACGCGTCAAAGACGGCGGAAGCAGTACCGGAATATGCGGCCAGATCTTCAAGGCGGATCATGCCGGCGCTGATGAGGTCTGCGTGCTTGTTCTTGTAGGCAGTGACCGCAGCGTCCAGAATTGCTCGATTTTCAGGCGTGATGTGATCCGGTTTCGATGCAATCTCCACTATTCGACGGTGCACTTCTGCGTACGTGGCATCGCAGTCAATCGTGGCAAGGTCGGGGCGTGAACGTGCACGATGTTCGCATGCGACAACGCTCAACTCGGAGAACACATAGAGGTCCACAAGCGCCCCCCAGGCATCTTGCCCAAGTGCCAAGGAGCGATAGTTGGCAACGGCGCCGTTGCGGGTGACTTCGAGATACGCAATTTCACGCTCGGGGCGACCTTCAAGCCGCGCGTTGATGACTTCTGTTTCAAACAAAGCGGCGGCAGTATCGGCAACGTCGAGTAACTCGGAAGTGAGTTGCACTCGAAAGCGTGTCTCCTCGGTGTACTGACGGTCAAGCTCCATCTGCCGCTGACTTGGTCCGGAGCAGCCGGGCGCAAGCAACATCCCCGCTAACCACGCTGCGAGCACCATCATCAAGGGTGCGGACGATGTATTCACTTGTCTCATGTGGTACCTCCGTGTGGTTGCGCATGTGTCACAGATTCGAGCCCCGTGGCCGTCGCGACGGACAGGGCAGACAGGGCGGCAAGGGCGGCAGTCGAGCGGAAGGAAGTCACGCGGAGAGGTATAGCGGGAATGGGCGTATCGTGCGGGGATGTTGTGGATTACTGCTGAATTACTGATAGTTGTTGCGTTGGTTGCTGCACCTCAGTCGCCGCAGCCGGACTGGGAATCGCTGCTTCGCGATCCGGCCGCTGATGTGCGATGGAACGCCGATGGAACGCTGTGGCTATTGCCGCGCGGCGGGGACGGAACTGTGGTTGAGGTGGATCCACGCACTGGCGCGCGCACGGAGCGCGGTTCAGCCACCACGGGACTCGCGGAACGGTCGCTTGTGAACGAAGAGTTGCGTTCAGTACGCGGTACGCGACAGTCACGCATTCGATTCAGCAATGAGAGTGCGGGAGTGGTGGAACTACTTTGGGTGGATACTGGTGGTGTTCGTCGTTCATATGGCACGTTGGGTGCTGCAGAGGTTCGTGAGCAACACACGTTTGCCGGTCATGCGTGGGAAGTGCGTGATGCTTCCGGCGTCACGTTGGGATACGTACGTGGCGATGTGCTGCCGACCATCGTTCATATTGGTGCCGCGGTGGAGAAGGTGCCCGCGCCGGTTTCATCAGTACCCGCTGGAGCGCCAGCACCGCAATTGTCCGCGGAACGCCCGCTCGCGCAGCCCGCATTGCCACCAGCGCCGCCAGCCATGCCCGCACTGCCCGCGGCTGCAGCCAACTATGGCGATCCCATACTTTGGGCTCCGGGCTTCGGTCATGCAGTGGTATTTGAGCGCGTGGCGGCGCAGGACCATCCAGTGCACTTGATTGAGAGTTCACCGACTGACCAGGTGGAGCCACGAATGCGCACCATTCAGTACTTGAAACCGGGCGATCAGATTGAACAGCGCTGGCCGCGGCTCTTTGCGCGCGATGGTCATGAGGTGCAGGTATCCCGTGAACTCTTCAAGAACCCATGGTCCATTGAGGAATGCCGATGGTCGGCGGACGGCGCGACGTTCTTCTTCACTTACAACCAACGCGGGCATCAGGTGTTTCGCCAGTTAGCGCTTGATGCGGCCACTGGAAAAGTTCGGATCGTGGCGGAAGAGACTTCGCCGACGTTCATTGATTACCCAAACAAGATCTGGACGCACTGGATCGGCGATGAAGAATTGCTATGGATGAGTGAGCGTGATGGCTTCAATCACATCTATCTGATTGACGTGGCGCGCGGCACTGTCAAGCGGCAGGTGACGCGCGGTGCATGGATGGTGCGCGCGGTGGATTCAGTTGACGAAGCAACACGCACGTTGGTGTTGCGGGTCATGGGTATCGATCCGGAGCAAGATCCGTACTACGAACACTTCGTTCGAGTCTCGATGGATAGTGGTGATGTGGTGCGCCTGACGCAGGGAGACGGGACGCATGTGTTGGAATGGAGCCCGGATCGCGCGTTCTATGTAGACACTTGGTCGCGTGTTGATTTGCCGCCCGTCCATGAATTGCGCCGTGGCGCGGATGGCAGTTTGGTGATGGAACTTGGCCGTGCGGATGCTTCGGCGATGGTTGCCGCTGGGTGGACATGGCCGGAGCGATGCGCGTCTGTTGGTCGTGACGGTGCCACACAGGTGTACGGCGTCATTTGGCGCCCGTGTGGAAGTGCCAACGATTCATCGCCGCGTGCCGTGTTGGAAGATATCTATGCCGGTCCGCACGACTACTTCGTGCCCAAAGCATTTGCCGTCTGGAACAGCGAGCGCAACCTCACACAAGCGGGTTTTGTGGTGGTGCAGGTGGATGGCATGGGCACCAACTGGCGTGGCAAAACGTTCCATGATGTCTGCTGGAAAAACCTCAAAGACGCAGGTTTGCCTGATCATGTCGCGTGGCTTCGTGCCGCCGCGGCCACGCGACCGTGGATGGATCTTTCGCGCGTTGGAATTTATGGAGGCAGCGCTGGTGGTCAGAGTGCCATGCGGGCACTGCTGGACTTTCCCGATGTGTATTCAGTGGCTGTGGCTGACTGCGGATGTCATGACAATCGGATGGACAAGATTTGGTGGAACGAACTGTGGATGGGGTGGCCGGTCGACGAGAGTTACCAACGGAGTTCAAATGTGGTTGACGCCGCAAAGTTGCAGGGCAAACTGATGTTGATCGTTGGTGAGCTTGACGAGAATGTGGACCCGGCCAGCACGCTGCAAGTTTCGGCAGCGCTGGTGCGTGCCGGCAAAGATCATGAATTAGTGGTGGTCCCGGGAGCGGGGCACGGCTCGGCGGAAACGGCGTATGGATCCGCCAAGCGATTGGAGTTCTTGAAGCGCTACCTACAGAGTGAAGTGCCGAGCAAGTGATTCGCTGAGCACTTATCGCTTGGCTACATCAAGACCAGAG
>Ga0247837_1004454_pt1 | contig 22482 bp, 21 predicted proteins | sample LaCtaG_2_FD_187115 | JGI IMG/M metagenome (GOLD analysis project Ga0247837, IMG submission 187115) | Freshwater microbial communities from meromictic Lake La Cruz, Castile-La Mancha, Spain - LaCruzMarch2015_14.5m | ecosystem: Environmental > Aquatic > Freshwater > Lake | place: Spain: Castile-La...
GGGCCGAACATTATGCCAACCGCGAGCTTTTCTCCTGGATCCGGAGGCAAGCCCGCGACGGGGCGCGGATCTGCTCGGTTGAGCTTGGCTGCTATCTGGTGGCCAAGGCCGGGCTTCTGGCGGGGCGTCGGGTGGCAACCCACTGGTCCTGGGCGCCGGGCTTTCAGGAGCAGTTTCCCGACATCCGCATTGTCGAGCATCTCTTCACGCTGGACGATCCGGTCCTGACCTGCGCGGGCGGGGTGGCAGGGGTTGACCTGATGCTGCGCCTGATCGGCGATGCCCATGGCGAGGGGATGGCGGGCGAGGTGGCGGATCAGATGCTGCACCACCCGATCCGCCCCGGTACCGCCCCGCAGCGCCGCACGCTGGGGCAAGGGATGGAGCAATTGGCCCCGGTGGTGCGCCAAGCCATCGCGCTGATCGAGCGCAACATCTCCGAACCACTGACCGTGCCGGAGATCGCCGCCGCGCTCGGGGCCTCGCAGCGCCAGCTGGAGCGGAAATTCAACCGCAGTGTCGGCTGTACCGTGGTGCAGTTCGGCACGCTGGTGCGGCTGCAGCACGCCCGGGTCCTCTTGATCTCGACCAGCCTTTCGGTGCGTGATATTGCCACGGCGGCGGGCTTCAACACCCTGTCACATTTCGCCTATGCCTTCCGCAAATGCTTTGGCCGCAGGCCGTCGAACTACCGTCAGGCTTGGCCCAAGGAAGACAGCACGCCGTCATGGCCCGGCACTTTGGCGGCCTTCCTTGACACCTTGCAGCAGCAACGAAAGAAGCCGAAAGCCTGATCAGACCGCCCGCGCCTCGCGGATCGCCTTCAGCACCGCCACGATCTCGCGGTCGCGGGTGGCGGCCATTTCGGTGAAATGGCGATCCCCGGCGATGGCGTTGCAACCATCCACCATGCGGTCGCGCAGCTCCTGCGTCAGTTCCGGGGCTTCAAGCCGGGTCCAGGGCCATTTCAGCGCAGGGCCAAATTGATCAAGGTTGGTGGCCATGCCGCCCTCGCCACAAGCCACATGGAACGCCATGCACTGCCCCTGGACCGCCATTCGCGGCGCGGGGCCGTTCATCAGGGCCACATCAATGTCTTCGGGCGTCGCCTCGCCATTGGCGACCATGTGCAGAGCCTCGCGCCACAGGGCCTCTTGCAGGCGGGTGGCGACGAAGCCGGGGATTTCCTTTTTCATGATGAGCGGCGCTTTTCCCGCCACCTTGTAGAATTCCGCAGCCCATTCCACCGCCGCGCGCGCGGTCTGTCTGCCTCCGACAATCTCGACCAGCGGCAGAAGATAGGGCGGGTTGAACGGATGGGCGATCACGGTGCGTTCGGGTGTCGGGCATTTGGCCTGAATGTCGCTCATCATCAGACCCGAGGTCGAAGATCCGATGACGCAATCCCTTGGGGCGAGCCGCCCCAGCGCCTCATAAAGCGCCTGCTTGATCTCCAGCCGTTCCGGGGCGCTTTCCTGAATGAATTGGGCATCCTTGACGGCATCTGCCAGGTTGTCCGTGATCCGCAGCCGGTCCCGCGACGCGCCGGGGGCAAGGCCAAGGGCGGTCAGGCTGATCCAGGCGGTGTCGATCACCGCCATCAGCGCGTCCTTCTCGGACATCAAATGGATATAGGCCGTCACATCATAGCCGCGCGCCAGGAAATGCGCCGTCCAGCCGCCGCCGATGGGGCCTGCGCCAAGGCTGGTCACGCGGGTCACAGACTTTGGATCAGGATACATCTCAGCGCCCCTTGAACTTCGGTTCACGTTTTTCGACAAAGGCCGCCACACCTTCCTTGGCGTCCTCGGACACCATCATCGCGCGGTAGGTCGGCAAATCGCCTTCCCGCATCGCCTTGAAGGCTTTTTCCAATGGCAAGCACTGAATTGCACGCTCTACTTCCTTGACGGTCTGCATCGCCAAGGGGGCGGAACCCGCAATCTGATCCGCCCATTCCCGCGCCGCTGCCATTTCCTGACCCTTGGGGACGACCTTGTTCACCAGCCCATAATGCGCGGCCTCTCGCGCGGTCATCCGACGGCCCAGAAGGAACATCTCGGTCGCAATGTTGCGCGGGATCAGACGGGGCAGGCGTTGCAGGGCACCGGCATCCGGCACGATGCCAAGCGGCATTTCGGGCAGGCCGAAGGTCACATGGTCGCCCGCGATGATGAGGTCACAAGACATGGCAATCTCGAATCCGCCGCCGATTGCCATTCCGTTCAGCGCACAGATCACCGGCTTGTTCAGGTTCCAGTTCTCGGTCAATCCGGCAAAGCCGCCGTCGCCGTAATCCTCCTCCCACCAGTTGTTCAGCGCCATCTCGCCCTGATTGAGCGCCTTGAGATCCCAGCCTGCCGAAAAGATCTTCTCGCCCGAACCGGTCAGAATCGCGCACCACAGGTCCGGGTCGTCGCGCAAAAGCGCGAATGCCGCCCCCATGTCCTGGCTCATCGCCCGGTCGATGGCGTTGACCTTTGGCTTGTTCAGCGTGACTTCCAGAACCCGACCGCGTCGGACGACTTCGACATGTGACATTTGAACCTCAGGCAAAAGCGGGGATGACTTCGCGACAGAACAGCTCCATCGAGCGTTTCTGTTCGGCATGGCCAAGGCCGAGGCTGGCGTAATAGATGAACTCGTCGACGCCCAGCGCCTCGTAGAGTTTCAGCTTTGCGATCACCTCGTCCGGCGTGCCGAACATCAGGTTGCGCGACAGCATTTCGGGGTCATACTCGGCGCGGTTGCCAAGCTGGTCCAGCGGGATCGACTTGGGAAAGCCGTTCTCGACATCGCCCATGTTCTTGAAAAGGTTCTCGAACTGCGACAGCACGCGCTGCGCGGCGCGCACCGGCACCATCCAGTCTTCCTTGCGGTCATAAAGGGCGGTCTGGCGCATCATCGCCATGGTCGGGCGCCGTTTGCCCGGGTTAGCCGCCACCGCCTCGTTCAGGCGCGACATGTAAAGTTCGGCCTCGGACATCTCGCGCGTCAGCGGCCAGGACATGATGTTGCAGCCATGCTTGACCGCGTAATCATAGGTGATCGGCGCGCGGGCGGCGACCCAGACCGGAACCTCGGCCTGCAGGGGTTTGGGGCATGAGGTTGCGGTCGGGAAAGACCAGAACTCGCCCTTGTGTTCATAGTCCCCGGCCCAAAGCGCGCGCACCGCAGGCAACATTTCCTGCATGTAGCGCCAGGCGTCCGACTGTTTCAGGCCCGGATGCATCCGGTCGAACTCGCGCTGATAGGCGCCCGAGCCGATGCCGAACTCCAGCCTTCCGCCCGAGATGAGGTCGATGAACGCGGCCTCGCCCGCCACCTTGATCGGGTGCCAGTAGGCCGCCGCCACGCAGGCTGTGCCCAGCCGGATGCGGTCGGTATGGTGGGCCCACCAGGCCAGGATCGAGAAGGGATTGGGCGCGATGGTCATTTCCAGCGCGTGATGCTCGGCCGCCCAGGCAATGCTGAACCCGCCCCGATCGGCCATCTGCACCATCTCCAGCGTGTGGCGCGCGACGTCCTTCATGTCAACGCTGTCGTCGATGCGTTCGAGGTTGATCGCGAGTTGGAATTTCACGGTGCCGCTCCTTCAGCGCATGACAAAGGGATTGGCGATGGGCTCGGACGAGGTGTTGACCCAGATCGTCTTTGGCCGCGTGTAGTCGAACATCGCCTGAAAGCCGCTTTCGCGGCCATAGCCCGAGCCCTTGACCCCGCCAAAGGCCGCGATGGGCGAGACGACGCGGTAGGTATTCACCCAGACGATCCCGGCACGCACAGCGCGGGCCACCCGCATGGCCTTCGCGCCGTTCAGGGTGAAGATTCCGGCGGCAAGGCCGTGCACCGAGGCATTGGCCAGCGCAATCGCCTCTGCTTCGGTCTTGAAACGCAGGACCGACAGGACGGGGCCGAAAAGCTCGGTATCGAGGATTGTCAGATCGGGCGATGGGCAGTCGATGATCGTCGGCTCATAATAGGTACCGCCAAGGCCCGGGGGCTGTTTGCCGCCCACCAGCACTTTGCCGCCCTCTTCTTGCGCCAAGGCCACCTGCCGCTGAATGTGCTGCAACTGGCCCTCGGTGCAAAGGGGCCCCATTTGGGTTTCCTCGGCCAAGGGGTCGCCAATGCGGATCACCCGGGCCAAAGCGACCATTTTGTCAAGAAACTGATCGGCCACGCTTTCATGCACGATCAGCCGCGAGCCTGCAACACAGCTTTGCCCCGTCGCCCCGAAAATCCCGGCAACCGAGCCATTCACGGCACTTTCTATGTCGGCATCTTCAAAGACGATGAAGGGCGACTTGCCGCCCAGTTCCAATGACACTTCGGCAAAGTTCTCGGCCGAATTCTTCAGGATCGCCCGCGCGGCATTGGGGCCGCCGGTGAACGAGATGCGGGCGACCAAGGGATGGCTGGTCAGCACCCTGCCCACCTCGGCATGGCCGGTGACGATGTTCACCACACCGGGCGGGAAGCCCGCCTCTTCGATCAGCCGACCGAAGTCCAGCATGGCGACCGAGGCATGTTCCGACGCCTTCAGGACCACGGTATTGCCCGCTGCCAGCGCCGGGCCGATCTTCACGGCGACAAGGAAAAGCTGCGAGTTCCAAGGCACGACGGCGGCCACCACCCCCAAGGGTTCGCGGTTGGTGAAGACCAGAAGGTCGGGCTTGTCGATGGGCAGCACCTCACCCCCGATCTTGTCGGCAGCACCGGCGTAGAAATGGAAAAACTCGGCGATGTATTTCGCCTGCCAGCGTGTCTCTTTCAGCATCTTGCCGGTGTCGATGGTCTCGGCCCGGCCAAGTTCTTCCGACTTCTCGGCCAGAAGATCGGCCAGTTTGCGCAGGCATTTGCCGCGCTGGCTGGGGGTCATGCTGGCCCAGGGGCCAGAAATGAAGGCCCGGTCGGCAGCGCGCACTGCGCGGTCAACGTCGGCTGCGGTTGCCTCGGGGATACGCGCCCAGGGGTTGCCGGTGACCGGAGAGGTGCTCTCGAACGCGCCGGCGTCAGAGGCGGCGGTCCAAACTCCGTCAATCAACATTCGACAGTCTCTGATCGCATCCATGTCTTGCCTCCGAGCGTTTGACATTCTTGCAACCGAGTTGGGGGCGAGACGTTCGATAATTCGCCGCCTGATGGCGAATTATCGAAAGGCACGACCGCCGAGTGCTGCAAAGGTTGGATTTGGAGGATTGACCATGCCCAAGCAAGTTGTCGGTGACGCTCTGGTTATTGATGGCCGCCGTTTGTCGCTCTCGCGGGCGATCCGGGCCGGAGAAACGGTGTACCTGACGGGGCAGGTGCCGATGCAAGACGGGAAAGTCATGACCTGGGGTACGATCGAGGATCAGACCCGCGCTGTGCTCGACGAGATCACAAAGACCCTTGCCCTTGCAGGATGCACGCGGGACGACGTGGTCAAGGCGATGGTCTGGCTGAAGGAACGGGCGGACTTTCCCGGCTTCAATTCTGTCTATGGCGAATACTTTCCTGATGACCCGCCCGCGCGTTCGGCGTTGATCAGCGACTTTCTGGTGGATGTCCGCGTCGAGGTTGAGGTGATTGCGTGGAAGCCGGTGGGCACCGCAGGATGACCCGCAGTCCCGGCGGCACCGCCTATGAAGTCTTTGGACCACAGGGCGCGCCGGTCGTGGTTCTGGTCCACGGGATGGGCCTGTCACGGGCCATCTGGAAATGGTTGATCCCTGTGCTTGCCGCACGTTTTCGCGTTGTAACTTTTGACCTTGCCGGGCACGGTGAAAGTGCGGCACCCAAAGATCAGCCGGTTTTGCGCGACCTTACCCGCCAGCTTGCAGATCTCCTGGATCACCTTGGGATCGCACACGCTGCAATCGTCGGATTTTCTCTGGGCGGGATGGTGGCACGCCGCATGGCGCAGGACGATCCGGCGCGGGTCGGCGCGATGGTGATCCTGCATTCCCCGCATCGCCGCACGCCCGAAGCTCAGGCAGCGATTGAGGCACGCGTCGAACAGGCCAAGGGTGCAGGCCCCGCCGCAACCGTCGAGGCGGCTTTGCTGCGTTGGTATTCCGAGGCCGCCTTGGCCAATCGCCAGGACCTGATGGATCAGACCCGTGCTTGGGTTCTGGCCAATGACCCCAAGGTCTATCCCGGCCTTTACCGCATTCTTGCTGACGGCGTGGAAGAGATCGTCGCCCCCAGGCCCCCGATCTCTTGCCCAACGCTGGTGCTGACGGCAGACGAGGATTTTGGCAACGGCCCGGAAATGAGCGCCGCCATCGCAGCCGAGATCAAGGGTGCGCGGCTGATTATCCTGCAAGGCCTGCGCCACATGGCCTTGGTCGAAAACCCGGATGCGGTAAACAGGCCGGTCATGGAATTCCTGACAGAGGTGCTGGCATGACCGGAATTCTGGAAGGCGTCCGGGTCCTTGACCTTAGCCGGATGCTTTCTGGTCCCTATGCCACCATGATGATGGCCGATCACGGGGCAGAAGTGATCAAGATCGAGGACGCAGAGGGCGACACATCTCGCGCCAATGGGCCTTTTCGCGATGACGATCTGGCCCGTGAATGGGCGGGCTACTTCGTCAGTCTGAACCGATCGAAGAAAAGCATCGTCCTTGACCTGAAGTCCGAGGCGGGAAAAGAAACTCTGCGCCGTCTGGTCCGCACATCCGACGTGCTGGTCGAGAATTTCCGTCCGGGCGTGATGGAGCGACTGGGTCTTTCCTACGAAAGCCTGGCCGAAATCAACCCACGCCTCGTCTATGCGGCGGTGCGTGGCTTTGGCGACCCGCGCACCGGGGAAAGCCCCTACGCCAACTGGCCTGCCTATGACGTCGTGGCGCAGGCGATGGGCGGGCTGATATCCGTCACGGGATTGGACCGCGACCGACCGGTCAAGGTCGGTCCCGGGATCGGCGATGTCTTTGCCGGCATGGTGGCAGCCTTTGGCATCCTTGCGGCCCTGCGAGCGGCCGAGGCAACCGGCAAAGGCCAGTTTCTGGACGTTGCCATGTATGATGCGATGCTGTCCTTGTGCGAAAGACTTGTCTACCAGCATGACATCGATGGCAGCGTGCCGGGCCCGGAAGGCAATGGCCACCCGCTGCTTGCGCCCTTCGGGCTATATCCTGCGCGGGATGGGATGGTGGCCATCGGTGTGGTTGACGATGCGTTCTGGCGCGTTCTGGTCGATGTCATGGGGTGCCCCGAACTAGGGCATGATCCGGCCTTTGCAACACGGGCAGCGCGGCGCACCAATGTGGCAAAGGTGAACCAGGACGTTGCAGACTGGACCTCTTGTCATTCTGTGTCGGAATTGACGGCTCTGTTGGGTGGCCGAATACCCTTCGGCCCGGTGAACGACATCCGGGCCATCTTCGCCGACCCCCATGTTGCTGCAAGAAACATGATCCAGACCGTGCCCCATGCGGAAGCAGGCAAAAGGGCCTGGCGCGTGGCAGCCAACCCCTTGCGTTTCTCGGCGAACCCCACCGCCCCCCCGGCAACCCCGCCCGGCCTTGGCGCTGATCAGGCTTTGGCCAACGTGGTCCCATCCGCTGACATTGACCCAAAGGTGCTGCGCAATGCCTTCGGAACCTTTGCCACCGGCGTGACTGTGATCACGACGCGGCAGCCGGACGGCACGCCGCGCGGCTTTACCGCAAACAGTTTCACTTCGGTCTCGCTTGATCCGCCGCTGCTTCTGGTCTGCCTCGCCAAATCCGCACATTCCTGCGAGGTATTTGCAGAAGCGCCGCATTTCGCCGTTAACGTGCTGGCGGAAGACCAGAAAGCCCTCTCTGGCCTCTTTGCTTCCCGCGCGGTCGACAAGTTTCAGCAATGCGACTGGACGTCGGGGCACGCACAGATGCCCATTTTGGCGGGGGCGCTTGCGCAGTTTGCCTGCGCGCGCCACAGGTTGGTCGACGCGGGCGACCATCTTATCCTGATCGGCCGCATCGAGGACTTTTCAACAAAGGACGGCCCGCCACTGGGATACCACCGCGGCAATTACTTTTCGATCGGGCTTGAGCAGGATCTCGTCAATGCCGCGGCAGCGGCAAAGGGCAGCCGGATCGGTGCGGTTCTTGCCTGCGAAGACGGCATCCTTCTGCGATCAGACAAGAGCGGCCGGCTTTCACTGCCTTTGGCACCGGGTCCGCTGCCGTCGCTCGATACCCTCAGGGCCGGGCTGGCAGCCCAGGGCCTGACTTGCGAAATCGATTTCGTGTATGCCGCCTTTGACGACCGGCTGTCAGGCGGCCACGCTATATACTATCATGGTCGGGTGACCGGGCAGATCCCGCCAGGATACCGCCTCGTTCCCCTGCTGGATCTGCCGACAACACCCTTTGAGAATGACGCGGAGGCCCAGATGCTGGCCCGGTTCGCGTCCGATTTCCGCAATGGCACCTTCAGCATCTATCATGGAAATGAAACCATGGGATCAGTCCGCCGCGTGAGCGTTCCCTGACCCCCGAACTGAAAGGTATGCAGATGTCTCTTCCCGAACTCCGAAAAGTCGTCACTTATGATGAGGACATTCTCTCGGACGGCGGTCGCGCCTGTTCCCCGGCCCTGAGGATGATCGGGGTTGCTGCGGTGGTTACAAACCCCTGGCATGGGCGCGGGTTTGTCGAAGACCTGCAACCTGAAATTCGCCGCATGGCCCCCGTCCTTGGCAAGATGTTGACGGACCGTCTGATCGCGTTGGCCGGATCAGGCAACGCAATCGAAGCCTATGGCAAGGCGGCCCTTTGCGGCACGGCCTGCGAGTTGGAGCACGGATCGGCGCTGATCCACACCTTGCGTTTCGGCAATTTCTACCGAGAGGCCGTGGGGGCCAAGACCTATCTGGGGTTCACCAATGCGCGCGGGCCGGCAAACTCACAGATCCAGATACCGTTGATGGACAAGCACGACAGCGGCCGGCGGTCGCATTACCTTACAGTGCAATTCGCGGTGCCCGATGCTCCGGGTCATGACGAGTTGGTTGTTGCCTTGGGCGCTGCAACAAGGGGCCGCCCGCATCATCGCATCGGCGACCGCTACTCCGATCTTAAGGAGATGGACCGGGATGTTGAAAACCCGGCCGGGATCTAGCAGTGCAAGGGAGTTGGCGGGATCAGAACCCTGCCAACTCCTTGCCATCGCAGGACAAAACGGTCCAGCGGCGCTGCTTTGCGCAAAAAGCGTGGTCGTCTGTTTGACTGGGGATCCAAAGCCGCGCGAGGCGTCAATCATCGAGTGTCGTGCTGCCAGCACCGCGTCGCGAGATATCTGTGGCGGGGACCGTCGTTTGCAACGCAAAAGCATTTAGCCCATCCAGAACCGCCCTTGAAATAGAAGGCAGGATGAATTGCCTGGCCCGCCCGACAGCCAAATGCGGTATCGTGCGAACTGTCATGGCAAGGGCGGCCTGGCCGATGAACCCGGACGCAGGCAGCGGATCAACTGTTCCGTCACTCGCGAAGACAAAGCTTTTGCCTTGCATGTCGACTGTCAATGCGTTGGCGCCGATTTGCGCCGCGCGGGCCAGGCAGGGCAGGATCAGAACCGGCATGCTGACGGGATCAAGCCGGATTTCGCGGCTGAACGGGCCGTCGGCCAGCAACGCGGTGTCCAGCAAGGCGGCCCCGGTGGCAATCGGGCAGAGCGTTGCGCTGTCAGAGCAATGCCAGTACCCGGGCGTCAGACGTGGAGCGCCTGCTTCGGCGGGGCGGCGCGATCGTTGATTGAGCAGCTGCAAGAGCGGCGCGGTACCGTCGATACCCCGGGCGGCCAACCAGCCTGCGGCAAATCCCGCTTCTTCGGCAAGCCCCCACGAAAACCCGGCCCCGCGTGCGGCCTTCATGCATAGACTTTCTGTCTCGTTCCGCGATAGTGTGATCGCTTCCATCATCATGTCTACGCCTGCCCGGTGCCCTTCGGCGCCATCGGTCATGGCATGGCGCCGTGCATCTGGTTCAAGTCGGTCGGAAAGGGCTCTCCCTTGAAAAGGCTGATGCGCACCCACTTGTCAGAGCGCGGGTCAAAGTGGCTGGCCCCAAAGAAGGCAAGCTTGCACCGCAACATGTCGATGGGCAGCATGTCGGCGGCAAGAAGGTTGTCCTCGATCTCGGCATAGGCGCGGTGCGCCGCCTGCTGCACGCGCCGCACCATCTGACGGTGTTCGGGATGGGCCAGAAGGAAGCTGGCCAATGACTCTTCCTGCGGCCACGAAGCCACCGCCGTGGCAAGCGCCATCGCCATGCGGCCGATGCCCAGCGGTTGCTCACGCCCGGCCCCGTCTTCGGCAAAACGCTCGCCAATTCGGGGTTCGAGTTTCTCTTCAGAGACATACCAGAACCGGGCAATGTCTTCGGGGGCTTGATAGTCACGGTCCAGCGCCCAATCATAGCGCCGGGCAAGATCGGCCGCAAACTGGCCGATGGAAACAGAACCATCCAGCACGAAGGCCGAAACCTCATCCGCACCCATACGGTCTGCCAGATCGTCGATGAGGTCGCCGTGCGGCTCCAGCATCATGGCCAGCAGGGCCTCTTGTCCCTCCAGCGACAGGTTGGCTTCTGCCCAAAGCCAAAGGCGGTTCCACGGTTGATGCCCTTGCGGAAAATCTGCAATCTTCGCTGCGATAAGGGTCAGATCGCGCCGCAGATCAGCAAGTTTCGCCCGTTGCAGCGGGTGGTCAGACCGCCAGGTCGCGGCATTCGTCTGAGCTTGAGAGAGTGCGGCATGCAGCCCGGCGACCGCTGCCGGATCGGCGGACGTCTGCGCGCGCACGCGAGCCAGCGCCTCTTCACGGGCCTGCATCCAGTTGTTCAGCAGGATCGGATGACGCACCAGAAAGGGAGCCATGCCAAGCCCCGTGGCATTTCCGACGCCCAGCCCGCGACGCAAGACAGGGTCAAGCTTGACCGCCTTGTCGCCGCCCTGTGCTGCCGCCAGATGTTCCACCAGATCGACAGTAAAGGCACGGATCAGCCAGACCGAAAGCATTTCTGCCCGGAACGGGCCACTCAGCTCCGGCCGGTCTGCAATCCGTGAGCGATCCACCAGACCGAACTTGCCAGACCCATAAACCGCCGTCGTGCGCATGAGATAGCCGACGGCATCCAGTTCCGCAGGGTCGGGCTGCAATCCTTCTGCCAAACGCCCCACGACATAGTGAAACAGCCGCACTGACCGATTTGCCCGGCTGAGCGTGAGTTCCTTGTCTGAAACGCGCCCGGCCTCTTGCAGCGGAACATTCGCCGCCAGCCGATCGAGATCGTCCGCATCGGGCGTGCCATCGAACAGCGCAAACGTTGCGTCCCAGGCGGTTGCGATCACCCGGTCGGAACGCATGTGATCAGGCAGATCGTGGCCAAAGGCGACAAGGCTGTAGGTGCGTTCGGGACCAATCGCCCGGAAGACCGCCCGGCCCACACCTTTCGCGTCCATATCCCAGACTGGGCGATCAAATCGCCAATTCTCTGCGATTAGCCGACGCAGAACTGCGCGCAGGAACGACAGGCGCGTCGGATGGGCGCTGCCCATCCGGGCCAGCCGCATGACCTGTTCGGGCGGGCGGCGAAACTCCACGAAATTTTGCGCGCTTTGGCGAAACTCAGGGGGCATCAGGCGGCTCTTTCCAAATTCACATCGGAATAATTAAAGCTGCGGGCAAAGAAGTCGAGCCAGTTGCCACCCATTATCGCGGCGACCTCGTCAGCCGAAAACCCGACGCGGCCCAGACCGGCCTCGATGGCCCCGAAGTGCCGGTTGTCCTGAAACCAATCGGGCATCCGCGGAAAACCGGGGGCCGCAGCACTGCCCTCGCCAATATCGACCTCTTTGGTCCAGCGGCCGGAACGCATCCAGTCCACCACCGAATCCGGCTGATCCTGGCAAAGGTCGGTCCCGATTGCCAAGGCGGCGGGACCGATCAGATCCGCCGTGCGCGCGACCATCTCGCAGAAGTCCTGTAGCGAACAATCAGACCCACCTTTCAAGTGATGGGGGTAAAGCGAAAAACCAATGATGCCGCCACTTTCCGCGAGGGCCTTCAGCAAAGTGTCCGACTTGTTGCGCAGCGCCGGATGCCAACTGGCAGGATTGGCGTGCGTGACCGCGATGGGACGTGCGGAATGGGCTATGGCGTCGAGGGTCGAGCGTTCGGCCGAATGGCTCATGTCCACCACCATGCCGACCCGGTTCATCTCGGCCACCACGGCGCGGCCCATGCGGGTCAGGCCGGAATCCTCGGCCTCATAGCAGCCCGACGCCAGCAGCGACTGGTTGTTGTAGGTCAGTTGCATGAAGCGCAGCCCAAGGGTGTGCAGGACCTCGACCAGCCCGATGTCATCCTCGATGCAGCTTGGGTTCTGCGCGCCAAAGAAGATCGCTGTGCGCCCGGTCGCCTGCGCCTTCTGCACATCCGCCGCCGTGTGCCCTAGAAAGATCAGATCGGGAAACCGCTCGAACCAGCGGTTCCAGACCGAGATGTTGTGGACCGTTTCGCGAAACGTCTCGTGATAGGTGATCGTGACATGAACCGCATCAACGCCACCTTCGCGCATTTGTCGGAAGATCTTTTCCGACCAGTTGGCGTATTGCAGACCATCAATTCTGAGCGTCATTCGGGCACCCCCGCAGCAACATAGGCGGTCTTGACCGTTGTGTAGAATTCCACCGCATAAGACCCCTGTTCGCGCGGGCCAAAGCTTGAGGCGCCGCGCCCACCGAAAGGCACATGGTAATCCGTGCCCGCCGTGGGCAGGTTCACCATGACGCAGCCCGCCCGCATGTTGGCACGGAAATGGCTCGCGCGGGCAAGGCTGCGGGTCATGATGCCCGCCGTCAGGCCGAACGGGCTGTCATTGGCCGTGGCCAGTGCCTCGGCATAGCTGTCCACCTTGATGACACAGGTGATCGGGGCGAACATTTCTTCGCGGTTGACCGCCATGTCGTTGCGGGTTCCCGCAAACACTGTCGGGGCCATGAAGTAGCCCGTCGTCGCGCGGTCGAGCCTTGTGCCGCCGCACAAAAGCTGGGCCCCCTCGGCACGGCCCTTTTCCACATAGTTCAGGTTCTGCGCCAATTGGTCCGCACTGACCACCGGACCGATCTGCACACCGTCTTCCAGCGCATGCCCGACCTTGAAGGCATTTGCCGCCCCCACCAGCCTTTCGACAAAGGCGTCGTGAATGGCGCTGTGAACGATCAGCCTGGACGCCGCCGTACATTTCTGCCCCGTCCCGCCGAACGCAGCACCAGCCGCATGCATGACCGCAAGATCAAGGTCGCAGTCCTCCATGATCAGCATGGAGTTCTTCGACCCCATCTCCATCTGGACCCGCGTCATGTTGGCAGCCGCCGCCGTTGCAATGCTGCGACCGACGGGAACCGAGCCGGTAAAGCTGATGGCATCAATCCCGTGGTGTTCGACCAGCCTTTGCCCGACATCCCGACCCGGTCCCGCAACAAGGTTGAACAGGCCCGCTGGGATGTCTTGGCGGGTGATGATCTCGGTCAGAGCCGCGGCGCTGGCGGGCGTCAGGTTCGCCGGTTTCCAGACCACGGCATTGCCAAACGCCAGTGCCGGCGCGATTTTCCATGACGGGGTCGCCACCGGAAAGTTCCACGGGCTGATGATGGCCACCACCCCCACCGGTTCGCGCCGAACATCAATCTCGATCCCCGCGCGCACGCTTTGGGCGTGGTCGCCGATCACGCGAAGCGCCTCGGCGGCGTAGTAGGTAAAGAACTGCCCGGCCCGGTAGACCTCGCCTTTGCCCTCGGCAAGCGTCTTGCCTTCTTCCCGGGCCAGAAGGGTGCCGATTTCGGTTGCCCGCGCCATCAGCTCGGTGCCGATGGCCATCAACACGTCGTGCCGCTTTTGAATTCCCGCAGCCCACCACAGGGGCTGCGCCACCCGCGCCGCCGCAACGGCCTCGTCAAGCTGCGCCGCGCTGGCCTGGGCGAAATGCCCGATGACATCGGTTATGTCTGAAGGATTCCGGTTCTCGATCGTCGAGGCACCTTCCTGCCAGCGGCCCGCAATGTGATTTCGCGTCTCCAGTTTCATTGCCTGTCTCTCCAGCGCAGTTCTCCCAGTCCCCGGGCCGCTCAGCGCGGCTGGGCCAATGCCATTGCGTCAAACACCCGCTGCCGCGTCAGAACCCCGATGATCTCGCCATTCGACTGACGGACCGAAATGGGAGCATCCGTGGCCGCCAGCACGGCAAAGGCGGATTCGATGGTCTGATCGGCCGAAAGCGAGAAATCTCCCCCACCGGTGCCCGGCACCACCAGTGAGCCACAGGTCACGACCCGCGCGCGGTTCACGTCGCGCACGAACCGGGCCACATAGTCATCGGCAGGCGAGACCAGGATATCCGTGCCGGTGCCAACCTGCCGGACCACGCCGTCCTTCAGGATGGCAATGTCGTCGCCCAACAGCAATGCCTCGTCCAGATCGTGGGTGATGAACACGATGGTCTTGTGCAGACGCGCCTGCAGGTCGCGCAGCTGCAGCTGCATGTCATGCCGGATCAGCGGGTCCAGTGCCGAAAAGGCCTCGTCCATCAGCAGGATTTCGGCATCGGTGGCCAGGGCCCGCGCAAGACCGACGCGCTGCTGCATGCCCCCTGACAATTGTCCGGGATAGTGGCCTTCAAAGCCTTGCAGCCCGACCAGCGCGATCTGCGCGGCGCCCTTCTCGCGGGCCTGCGCCTTGGGCATGCCGTCGATCATCAATCCGTAAATGACGTTCTCCAGCACGGTCTTGTGCGGCAAAAGCGCAAAACGCTGGAACACCATCGAAACCTTTTTGCGCCGGAACGCCCTGAGTTCGGCCTCGCTCAGGCTCAGCACATCCACATCATCAACGAGGATGCGGCCCGCCGTCGGTTCGATGAGACGATTGAAGTGCCGGATCAGGGTGGACTTGCCCGATCCGGACAACCCCATGATCACAAAGGTCTCGCCAGCGCGGATGCTCAGGTTGATGTCATGCAGGCCCAGCACGTTACGGCTTTGTGCCAGCAGTTCGGCCTTGCTCAGTCCGGCGTTGACGCGCGCCAAGGCAGCCTTGGGGTCGGGGCCGAAAACCTTCGACACATGTTCGACCTTGATCTTGAACGGGTTCGTCATGGTTCAGTGATCCAGCTTCAGGGATTTCTGTATCCGCTTGCCATAGGATTGCGCGATCCGGTCAAAGATGATGGCAAGAAAGACGATTCCCAGCCCGGCCATCAGCCCGCTGCTGATCTGCAGGCGCTGGATGCCTTGCAAGACCTGATAGCCCAAGCCGCCCGCACCGATCATCGACGCGATGACGACCATCGACAGGGCCATCATCGTTGTCTGGTTGATGCCTGCGAGGATTGTCGGCAGGGCCAGCGGGATCTGCACGGTGAACAGGATCTGCCGGGACGAGGCCCCGAATGCCCGCGTGGCCTCGACCACTTCGGGATCGACGCCGCGTATGCCAAGATCGGTCAGGCGGATCACCGGCGGGATGGCAAAGACCAGCGTGGCCAGCAGCGCCGGAATCTTTCCCGGCCCGAACAGCATGACGAAGGGGATCAGATAGACGAAGATCGGCATCGTCTGCATCACGTCAAGGATCGGCAGAATGACCGACTGCAGCCGCCTCGACCGCGACATCGCCACGCCGATAGGCAGCCCGATGACCACGGCCAGAACGGTCGCCACCACCATCAGCGCCACAGTCTTCATCGCCTCTTCCCAGACACCGGCCAACCCGATGCAGAACGTCAGAACACCGACCGCCAGCGCGATCCCCCACTTTCGCGATGCCGCGAATGCAAGGCCCGCCAGTGTGCCCAGAACCACCCACCAAGGCAGCCACAAAAGGACTTTCTCCATTCCCAGCAACAGCTTGAGCACGGGCAAGAAGATGGCTTCCAGCGTTTCGCCATAGTCGGCAACGATCTGGATAAAGCCCGCATCCATAGCCCGCCCGAAGGCGCGGACATCAAAAATCTCGGGAAAGCCTTCGGCCACGCTGCGTCCTCCGTCTGCGGGATTGAAAAGGGGCAGGCAATCAGTTGCACCGCCCCCCTTCGGTCTTTAGCACTCTGTCAGAGCGAGGCGCGAACCTTTTCGGCCACGTCCGCAGGAACCCACTGGGTCCAGATCGCCTCGTAGTTCTTCAGGAAATGGATGGCGGTCTCTTCGGTCGTCGCGCCATTGTCATCTGCCCAGGCCAGCACGGTGCTGATTTCCGCGTTCGGAACCTGCATCTTGCCCAGGAACTCGGCCACATCGGGCGCGCGCTCTTTCATCGTGGTCACCACGGCCACAGCCACTTCACCCACCGGCCAACCGGTCAACTGCGGATCTGCGCAGTCCGGTTTGCCAAGGCAGCCCCACTTGTCGGCGTCGAATTCAGGCATGCCAAGCTTGACCAGCTTGTACTTGCCAATCACGTCCGTCGGCCCCCAGTAGTAGCCGACGAAGGCCTCCTTGCGGGTGACGGCCTTGGCGATTGCGGCTTTCAGCGTTTCGCCCGAACCCGAGGGGAACAGCTCCCACGTCTCGCCCATGCTCATGGCATTGAACAGGTTGCCGGTGATGATTTCGCAGGCCCAGCCGGGCGGGCAGCCATAAAGGCGACCCTTCTCGGGGTTCGATGCATCGGCAAAGACGGCCCAGTTGGCCTTCAGATCCTCGACCGTCTTGATCTCGGGGTGGGCCGCGGCGATGTAGTCGGGGATCCACCAGCCTTCTTCACCGCCAGACGCGAAGACATCCGAAGCCTTATAGACAGTGCCCTTCTCCTGAATCTGCGCCCAGATCTCCTGAGCCGTCGAGATCCAGAGTTCTGGCGCAACATCGGGCTCGGTCTTGGTCAGCATCGAGGTTGCGGTCGGCACGGTGTCACCCGGAACGATCTGCGCATCGCATCCGTAGCCGGCTGACATGATCTTCTGTGCGATATGCGCCAGCGCCCCGGCCGACAACCATGAGAATTCAGCAATCGTCACCGTTTCGGCAGTGCCGCAGTCGGCCGCCCGAGCAGAGTGGGCAGGCGCGATAGCCAACGCGCCTAAGAGCGCGGCCGTCGCGAGTTTGAAGGTGGTTTTCATTTTTTCTCCCCATTGGATAGGTTTTTCGTGTCGGCCATGCCCCGACGGTGGCCGAGTGTGCGTTGACGGCAGCATCAAGGCAACTGAGTTAGAATGAACCAAACTTCAGAAAATCTGAACTCAGATGCCAAGCCGAGCCAGCAGCGCCGCATCCACTTCAACCCCTTCCGCCTCGATCCGCTTGCGGTTCGCCTTGCGCCGCGCGCCGGGCAAGCGGGCACCGGGCTGGGCCGTGATCGATGCAGCAAGCCGCTGAATGGCTTGGCCAAACATCGCGCCCGAGAATGCCGTCGGGTCCAGCGCAAGAAAGCATTGCCCTGTGCCGGGCGGCCCGCCCAAGGTGCCGGAAAACGGGCTTGCCTCCTGGCTCAGGTTCGCCCCCGCCAGCGCTGCGGCCAAAACCTCGACCATCAACCCCAGACCGAACCCCTTGTGCCCGCCCGCTGGCAACATCGACCCCTTCAGCGCCTCGTCCGCAAGGGTGGTGGGCAAGCCCGCAGCGTTCAGCGCCCAATTCGGCTCGATCACTTCGCCGTTGCGCGCGCGCAGCAGGATTTCCGACTTGGCAACGACGCTGGCCGACTGGTCAATCACCAGAACCGCACCCCCCGCCACGTCAGGAACTGCAAGCGCAAATGGGTTGGTGCCGATCACCGGGACCTTTGCTCCGATCGGCGCAATCGAGGCGGGCGCATGGGTAAAGCACAACCCGATCAACCCCGCTTCGGCCAGTCGTTCCGCGTGATGGCCCAGCACACCGCAGTTATTAGGACCGGTGCAGCGTCATTGCGGCAATACCGCAGGCGCGAGCTGCCGTGGTGAACGCGTTCCAGCCGACATCGATGGCCGTATGGGCAAAGCCGCTCGCGGCATCGACGCGGATGCACCCCGGCCTGGTTTGCACGGCAACGGGCTCTGCCAGCCCCAAGACTTTGCCGCAACGCAGATGCTCGGCATAGATTGGCAGATAAAGCAGCCCGTGACTGCGAATGCCGTCGCGTTCGGCCAGACGGGTGGATCTTGCGACTGCCATCGCTGCCGCCGCCGACGCGCCAGCCTCGGAAAGCACCCGGTTTGCCAGAGCCTCCACCTCGTCCAGCTTCATCCGCCTGCTTGTCATGTCGATCTCCATTGCTTACGCGCGTCAGCTTCTGCGTTTGACCCGCTTCAGCCAAGCGACTATTGGTTCAATTTGGTTCAACTTTCCTGAAGTGCTGTCCGATGATCCGCACCGAAGCCCTTCGCGTCTTCGTCACGGTTGCCGAATGTGGAAACATCCGCGATGCGGCCGCACAGCTGTTTCGCACGCAATCTGCGGTTTCCATGACGCTGAAACAGCTTGAGCAAGAGCTTGGCGCGTCGCTGTTCGAGGCTGACCGCAAGAATAGCCTTTCCGACCTTGGTCAATTCGTGGCCGACATCGCAAAGCTCCTTTTGCGCGATCACGACACCGCCATCGACCAGATCAGGCACTACGCAACCGGCAAGAGTGGACGGCTGCGCATTGCCTCGGTGCCGTCGGTCGCTGCACTCCTGATCCCTGAAATTTTGGTAGCCTTCGTAAAGGAGCGCCCAACGGCAGAGATTGACCTTGTCGATACCCACAGCGCCGATGTGCGCAGGTTGGTAGCGATCGGGCAGGCGGATATCGGCATCGCCAGCGTCGAGCAGGGCGACAGCGGATTGTTCTACGTGCCGGTCTTTGAAGACAACATGAAACTCGTCTGTCAGGCAACCTCGCCACTTGCGCATCATCCCGGCCCGCTGGAATGGCGGCACTTGAAGGATGCGGCGCTGATCCTGAACGAGACAACTCGCGGCATTCAGGCCGTTGAGTTTCGCGCCCTTGCCGACCAGACGAGCCTTACAGTGCGCAATGTAATTTCGTTACTTGCCATAGTGCGCGCGGGTGTCGGGGTGACGCTGCTGCCCGGCCTTGCGACTGTGGGATTGACGTCCGATCTTGTCGCACGTCCTTTGGCCGATCAGGGCTGCCGCCGCCAAGTCTGCTTGCTGCGGCGCGAAGGGCGCGTGCAAAGCCCGATCGCCATAGCCTTTCAACAGCACTTCATCTCGACCTTAAGGCCAATGACGGAGAGGTTCGGCATCTTGTGGGCCTACAACGACTAGGTCATGGCCGCTGCATCGTTCGTGAGCAGCTTTTCGATTGCCTGCTTCACAGTATCCAACACTCTGAAACCGGCTCTTAAGCACATCCTGCCTGGGTACCCGTCACCCGCCGAGCCGGGCCACCAGTTCCGGCAACAAGGCCCATCGGGACGCAGCACTGGCGTTCGCGATCAAGAAGATGCCGCGCTGGAATTTCGGTGCCTCGTGCCTTTCGAACAGCCTTCCAGCCCGCAGATGCGGCAGGGCGAGGCGTTTCGGAAGATAGGCCGAGCCACCCATCTCGAGCATGTAGGCCAGCGCCCAGACCGCCGACCCAAAGGTCACGCGTGCCGTCCCTGCGTCGGAATAGGCAAGGGCATGCTGGGTTCGAAACTCGGCACCCAGGTCGACAAAGACATAGCCCGGATCGAAACGTATCGGCCGATCCGCTTCGGTCGCACACAGCACAAGCTCGTCGGGCGGCAGGCGAAACACCGTCCGATCCCCCGGCGCAGCCAGCCGGTGCGTCAGGGCCACGTCGAGAAGCCCCGCGCTCAGCATACGATACAGTTCGGCCTGATCGCCCGGCCAGACAGAAAGGGCCATGCGGCGGCTTGCGGTGTTCATGTCGTCGAAGACGCGCTTGCCAAGCTCCGGCCACAGATCCGGGTCACAGCCGAAATTGCAGACTGCCTCGGTGCCTGCTGGCGGAGCCGCCTCCTGTCGAGCCTGTCGCCAGAGGCCGATCATGATTTCCGCATATCTTAGGAACTTGGTGCCGGAAGCTGTCAGAGTGACGCCCGATTTGTAACGATGCAACAGGGTGGAGCCCAGTTCCTGTTCAAGCGTGCGAAGGCGCGCGGTCACCGTGGATTGGGTGACGTTCATCTGCTCGGACGCCCGAACCAGACTGCCCGTCTCGACGATGGACACGAAGGTCAGCAATCCGATGATATTCACTCATCACCTCAATTCGGAATCTTCGAACTAAACATGCCAAAAGTTTCACTATCACAATATGTCGCAGCCTGACAATGTAGCATACTAGCGGAGGGCAACGGCCATGAGCAGAATGACGCAGGCCGGGTTTCCGAGCGCAGACAGAGATGGCTTCCTGCGTGCGATGCGCCGGGTTGCCAATTCGGTCACGGTCGTCACCACAGATGGGTCAGCCGGCTGCCATGGCGCCACTGTCAGCGCATTTTCGTCCGCCTCGGCGGATCCACCCATGGTGCTTGTCTGCCTTCGCTCTGGCAGTCGGATCGCCGAAGCGGTTGCAGCGAACGGCGTGGTTTGCATAAATGTCCTGCCCCGGGACCGCCAGGATCTGGCCAACCGTTTTGCCGGACGCGATGACCACCGGGTTGCAGACCGTTTTGAAGGCGTCGAGGTTGAGGCAATTCCCGGAGCGGCGCCCGAGATCGTCACGGCCACGGTCTTTTCGGGCTTCGTCGATCAGACGGTGACGGCCGGAAGCCACTTGGTTTTCATCTGCAGGGTTAACAAGGTTCGTCAGGGTGGGGCCGCACCCTTGGCCTATCTTGACGGTGCCTATCATGACGTTGCCCCGCAGATCTGCACAAGCAGTGATGGCGCGCTTGCGAAAGAAGATGCCCGAAATGGCTGAACTCAAGTCCTACAAGATGCTGATCGACGGTGAATGGGTCGGCGCCAGCGACGGCGCCACCTTTGAAAGCGTCAATCCGACCAAGGGGCAGGCCTGGGCGCTGATCCCCGAGGCCACCGCCGAAGACGTTGACCGCGCGGTGCGGGCGGCCGAACGGGCGTTCTCGACGGGTCCTTGGGCTACGATGACGCCTTCACAGCGTGGCAAGTGCTTGCGGAAACTGGGTGATCTCTTGGCGGACAGGTCCGAAGCACTTGGCACAGTCGAGACGATCGACACCGGCAAGATGCTGAAGGAAACCCGCTGGCAGGCAAGATACATTGCCGAGTTCTTCCATTTCTTCGCGGGTTGCGCCGACAAGATCCATGGCGAAACCCTGCCGATCGACAAGCCCGACATGATGGTATTCACCCGGCGAGAACCCTTGGGCGTCGTCGCGGCCGTGGTACCGTGGAATTCGCAACTGTTCCTGTCGGCGGTCAAGATCGGGCCTGCACTCGCCGCCGGAAACACTATCGTGGTGAAACTGTCGGAACATGCCTCGGCCGCGATGCTGGAGTTCGGGACGCTGATCGAAGCGGCGGGCATCCCGCCCGGCGTGGTCAACTTTGTCACCGGCCACGGCGATCCTTGCGGCAAGGCGTTGACCTCGCATCCTTTGGTTGCGCGGGTGTCCTTTACCGGCGGGCCGGGGGCGGCGCGCCAGATCATTCACAACTCTGCCAACAACTTCGCGCAGGTCTCGTTGGAACTGGGCGGCAAATCCCCCATCGTGGTGTTTGACAACGCCAACCTCGACTCGGCGGTCAACGGGGCGCTGTCGGGGATTTTCGGGGCCTCGGGGCAAAGCTGCGTCGCAGGCTCGCGCCTGTTGTTGCAGGATACGATTGCCGACGCCTTCCTGGAACGGATGGTCGCCATGGCCGGCCGGATCCGCATCGGCGACCCTTTGGCCGAAGGCACCGAAATGGGGCCGCTCTGCACCCAAGGCCAGATGGACTGCGTCGAACGCGAAGTGGCGCGGGCGATTGCCGAAGGGGGCAAAGTCCTTTGCGGCGGCGCCCGGGTTGATGGCCTGGCGGGCCGGTTCTACCACCCGACGATCATCGATTGCCCCAGCCCCGACCTGCACATCGTCGATACCGAGATGTTCGGCCCGGTCCTCAGCGTCCTGCGCTTCAAGGATGAGGCCGATGCGGTGCGGTTGGCCAACCATACTGAGCATGGGCTGGCGGCGGGGGTCTTTACCCGCGACGGTGCGCGGCAGTTGCGGATGGTCAAGGCGATCAAGGCGGGCATCGTCTGGGTCAACACCTACCGCGTCGTCTCGCCCATTGCCGAATTCGGCGGCATGAAGAATTCGGGCTATGGCCGCGAAAGCGGGTTGCAGGCGGTTTATGACTACACGCGGCCCAAGACGGCCTGGATCAGTACATCAGACGAACCCTTGGGCAACCAGTTCGTTGCGCGCTGAAGGAGACGAGAGATGAAATTCCAGCTTGCCATCAACCTGGAGCGGATCGACGACAGTCTGGACATGAAGGACGTCGCGCGCCACACGCTGGAGATGGTGCAGATGGCCGATCGGGGCGGGTTCAGCATTGCCTGGGCGGCCGAGCATCACGCGCTGGAAATGACCATCGCGCCCAAT